>Ga0194056_10001148_pt1 | contig 14466 bp, 21 predicted proteins | sample SepL4413m_MetaG_FD_155458 | JGI IMG/M metagenome (GOLD analysis project Ga0194056, IMG submission 155458) | Anoxic zone freshwater microbial communities from boreal shield lake in IISD Experimental Lakes Area, Ontario, Canada - Sep2016-L442-13m | ecosystem: Environmental > Aquatic > Freshwater...
CGTCGAAAACTGCCTCTCGAACTCCATCAGCGTCTCGGGATACTCCTGCATACCCTGAAACACTACATGTTGTGGTCACGCCAGTCAAGGGGATACCCCATTTCCGCCTATTAACCGAACACGAGGGACTCCCGATGAAGGCCGAGAACCTGTTTGACAACCTGCCCACCCATCTTCCCGAAGAATTATTCACCACGATCCTTCAAGCCAACAACTTGCGGATCGAGCGGATCGTTTCCCAAGGCCACGCTTCCCGGCCTGGATTCTGGTACGATCAGGAGGAAAACGAGTTGGTCATTGTCTTGTTGGAAGGCAGTGCTGCCGTACAGTTCGAGAGCGATGCCGATCCGGTGGAATTGCGGCGAGGCTCGTATCTGAACCTACCGGCCCATGCGAAACATCGGGTTGTCTGGACTGACCCGAACGATGGCCTTGAATAGGTCGCTTACCCCCGCAAAGTCTTCCAATCTTTCCACGCTTTTGCGAACCGGCAGAAGTGGCCGAAAGTTTAGAATTTCTTTCGCAATTTCTCCTGTTTTTGTGACGGCGAGGCGGCCAGCATGATATGTTTCATTTGAAGGTTGACATCACTTGCTATGGCACCCCTAAATGGAGGGCAAATCGTGCAAGATCCACCAGGTCACTTGCAATGAGGAGCGGCTGAGTCACTCCTCATAGGTCGTCCCGTTGTTCTGACCCCATCCATAACCCTTCAATTAAAACACGAACCCCGCTTTATTGGCGGGGTTCGTCGTTTTATGCCGTCCGACACGTTCCGCTCAAACTCCTGCTAAAGCTCAATTTGCCCGGACGCCAGCAACAGCTAGGCCGGATCGCCCCTCAAGTTCTGCATCTTCAGCCGCCTGGATCATCGACTCTTTCTTTTGGCGCGAAAGGGCCTTGATCGCCAACTCTCTTTTCAGGGCGTGACTGCGGCTGGCCTGTGCTTCCTGGTAGACCAGGACGGCGGGCAGGCGGCAGCGTGTGTACCGTGACGCTGTTCCGGCGTTGTGCTGCATCAATCGACGAGGCACGTTATTCGTGATCCCAGTGTAGAGGGAGCCGTCTGCACACCGCAGGAGGTAAACGAACCAAGTTCCTTTGCTCTCCAATTCGGCCAGCAGCTTCATTACTGCAACTTCCTTGGCCTTGGCTTCGACCTCAACAGTGATCCTCTTTCGTCGCCAGAACTTGGGAAAGTCCTTCACGTCGATGTAGTCGTGGTGCCACCCAGGGTTCGGCCCGTCCCAGCCTTCAATCGGGCTGGAAATATGGAAAAGGGGCTCTCGGTTCCAGGTTGCCAGGGCCTTCTTTGTGGCCTGCTCGACGCTCATACCATCGGGATTACAGCGGTGATGATGCACATCATAGACCAGCGGTATGCCCTCGGCCTTGCAGATTGGCAACAGGTCGGCGGGCGTGTAGGTCTTGTCGTCGTTTTCGACGGTCAAACGGCTTCTGACCTTGCTCGATAACAGTTCCAGATTGCGGGCAAAATCAGCCAGTGCCTTCTGTTTGTCACCGTAGGCCCCGCCGCCGTGGATATTCACGACATCGGCCCCAATCCACTCGGCAACTTCGGCCTGATATTCAATCTCTGCAATCGACTGCTGCACGACATCGGGCCGTGGCGAATTCAATACGACGAATTGATCGGGATGAAAGGCGGTTCGCAGTCCAGCGGCCTTGGCAAAGGTGCCGCACTTCCGAAATTGGCCGATGATCTGCCGCCCTCCGGGCAGTTCCTTCAGGTCGTAGCCCACATCGGGATGGGTCTTGAGTGGAAGAATCTGGCTATTGACCCGGAAGCAGCCGATGCTATTGGCCGAACAGAATTGCAGGGCTTCCATCAAAGCCGAGGCATTGGCGGCACAGAGGTCGGCCAGCTTCTTCCGGCCCTCATCACGGGAAAAGCGTTTGATGACCGTCGCCGTGGTGGTGCGGAACTTGATGGGGGCGTCCCGAAAGATGCAGCAGAGACCGAGGCGGATCATTGCGACTGGCCCTGCACCTTCAACCCGATCTTCTTGCCGTATTCAATGACCGGGGTGGCTTGGTCCATCAGCGGGGGCTCCATCAACTTTTTCCCGACAACGAAAACTTCTTCCCCGGCGTTCAATTCAGCCAGCTTCGGCTTGATGGCATCCAGCCCCTTGACCGACGCCTTGCTGATCTCCTCGTCAGTTTTCAGCCGGTTCGTTCCGACCATCAGGGAGAAATAGGTGTCGCCTTTTTCTTTCCAGATGTAGAGTTCCCAGCCCTTGAACGACGTTTTTGTGCGTGTTGGTGCTGCGACTTCTCCCTTCTTCCAGGCCCTTACATACCCGACGCTGAAGGTGGAAGGCAAATCCTCGTCCTTCGGCATCCCGAACCAATCAGGCATCGTCTCGCTGTCGAAGATCAGACGCAGGGGATAGTGCCAGCGGGTGTTTTCCACGTTACGAACCACGACACCATCGACGTAGAACTTGATCTCGTCCTTCTCCCAGTCCACCCCATAGACATGGTAATCGTCGGCCAGATGCCAGGGTGCGGTCCAAATCCCCTCGACCTCCAAATGCTCATTGGCCTTCGGATCAGGATCAACGTAGGCTATCAGTCGAGGGCCGTCTTTCCAGGCGTGTAGGCTCATATTGTATTTTTAGTCGAGTGCCTTGATCTTCACGTTGCGGAAATAGATTGGTGCCCCGGCGTGCTTTCCTTGCAGACCGACGTGCCCTTTGGTGGCCATTTCAGCGAGCGGCCGGTTCAGCCAGGGCGGGATCTTGCTGCCGTCCGGGTTCTTCTTGGCGGAAGTCCACTTCTTCATGTCGATTTCCGTGACCTGTTCGCCATTCAGGATCACGTAGATTTTCGGTCCTTGGCAGGTGACGGTCATGTGGTTCCACTCCCCCGGCTTTTTGACCACGCTCTTGGTGGGGGCCAATCGTCCGAAAATTCCGGCACACTGCCACGTTTTGTGAACTTTGGCCCACTTGGGCGAATAGTCATCGAGAATCTGGACCTCTACGGAGTTGGGAACCCAGTTCTTTACGTCCGTCCCGTACACGAATACCCCACTGTTCGTTCCGGGAGCGTTTTTGAACTCCAGGTCGATAATGCAGTTGCCGTATTCCTTCTTCGTCCAGATATTCTCGTCCTTGCTTGCCGTCAGCAGCCCGTCCTCGAAGTACCACACTCCCTTGGGAAAGATGGCGTCGGACAAGTCCTCCTTGAATAGGTTGTCCCATAGTTTCGAGTCGGGGTGCGACTTGGGTGGAATGACCTCATCAGCGGCACCTGCCGACGTGACCCATGCAAGGCAGACTACCAAAAGCAACATCACCTTTTTCATCGTGTTTTCCCTTTGCAGTTATGGGGCCGAAGCCCAGGATTGGTTTCATTCCAGAATACCACACCGGGCCGCACAGTTCCAGCTTGCCGATCTTGGATCTGGATGGTCCACTGCGTTGCGTAGATGCTCATGTTCGATCCCTATTGCTTTCCAGCGATCCCCAACTCCTCCGCATGCAGCTTCAAAGCGTCGATGACGAACTGGATGTGCTGGTCGAAGTCCATTCCCAGCAATTCGACGCTGCTGCGGATGATCTCCCGGTCCACCTTGGCCGCAAACGCCTTGTCCTTGAGCTTCTTTTTAACGCTTTTCGGCTCCAATGTGGCGATCCCCTCCGGGCGGACGAGGCAGCAGGCGATGACGAAGCCGGTCAATTCGTCACAGGCCAGCAGGCACTTGTCCATTATCGTCTTCGGAGGCAGGCCCCAGGCAGTCTGATGAAAGGAAACGGCGTAGGCGATTTCCTCTTCGTCCTGCTCTCGCAGCCAGTCCACGATTCGCTTGGGATGGTCTTCCGGCCACTGATCGTAATCGGCATCATGGATCAGGCCCGTAATGGCCCACACTTCGGGATCGCCACCGTACTTCGTGGCCGCCGCCCACATCACGATCTCGACGGATCGGGCATGGCTCAGAAGCGATGGATTCCTAGTCCAGGCTTGAAGTTGTTGCAAGGCTTGGTCATGGGTAAGTGGCATAGCTGCTCCCAGGTTACTTTGTCTTCGGAATTGTCACAAGTTCCTCGATCAATCCTTCCTGCCCGGCCTTGATCTTCTTCCTGGCCATCGCCAAATCGAACCACTCGGTCCGGTCGATTTCGGGGAACTCCATTTGTTTTCCTGATTTCGGCGGCCACTCTATCTTGAACGTATTGCTCTTGCTGGCAGCCGGATCGCAGTCGCCCTCGAAGGCCCAGGCATGGACGATCTTACCGCCCTTTTGCTTGATGGGCTTCAGTGGCAGAAATGGCCCCGTGGGCTTCACCCCCGTCTCTTCTTCAAATTCCCTTTGGGCGGTGACAAGCAAATCCTCGTCAGTATCCGGTTCGCCCTTGGGAATCGTCCACGCCCCATCGTCTTTGTTGACGAAATAGGGGCCGCCAGGGTGGGCCAGCAAGACTCGGAGAACTCCACCCTTGATTCGATACATCAGCAGTCCGGCACTTAGTCGTGACATGGTCGTTACTCAGCCTCCTCCACGCCGACTGATTGACCCAATTACCGCCTTCGTCGCACGTAGATAATCATTCGGTGCCAAAAGCATCTGCGTTCCACGGACTCCAGGCGACACCGCTACCACGTCGAATAGTTGAATCGTCTCGTCAACATACACTGGGTAGCCCCGCTTGCCAGCCAAAGCCGTCACCCCGCCACGAATGTAGCCCGTGAGCGGCTGCACTTCCTTCAGCGAGACCAGTTCCACGGTTCGGTTGTTGGATTGCCGGGCCAATGCCTTGAAATCCAGTTCGGCATTGGCTGCAACAACGGCCAGCAGCACCCCATGACGATCACCACGAGCCACCAGAGTCTTGAACACCTGCTCTGGCGGCATTCCGATTGCACCAGCAACCTTTTCCGCACTTAGATCGTCGGGGTCAACCTCGTATTCTCGAATGTCGTAATGAATACCTAGCGTGTCGAGAATACGCATGGCGTTGGTTTTCATGGTCGATGGCTCACTAATTTTCACCCACTAAGATCAAACCCCCACTCTCCACGCACAAAGTCAGGCACGACATCAAATGAAGCCCGACCATGAGCCCATTCGAGAATTTCAGGGTTTTGGGCTGCTACAGTGCAAAGCCTCTTGAGTTTTGGTCTAGTTCCAACCCGCCCCAAATCCAAACGGTCAGCATCCCAGCATGTCTGGATCGTAATATCGGCATCGGTCAGTCCATCCGTATGCCCAGCACAGGCTTCGTAGAGAAGATCGAATTCTTCGTCGGAAAGAACTAACCACTCATCACGAAGGGCTAAAGCTAGGTTGCCGCCACGTTCTCCATGCCCCCCATCAACGCCCTCGTTCACACGACAGGAATCGTGAAAAATGGCAAAAAGTTGCACGACTTCGATATTGGCTTTGGTGTCCTTGGCGAGTCGAATGCCGTTTTCCAGAACCCTTGCCCAATGGCCGACACCGTGAGTGCCGTGCCAGGGCAAGGAATAATCTTCGAGAATCCGGTGGATGAGGGGTTTTAGATTGAGCATTGAATCCGTGTCGCCACCTACACGATCTCCCTGATCTCCTGAGCCGCTGCCAAGGCTTCGGTCGCTTCCTTGACGCCTCCCATGAGTTTGAGGAAGGTCAGAGCCGCTTTGATCTCGGAAAGTCCAATGTTTCCTTTGGCGACAACATTTTTCACCACCTGCCCCCGCTTGTTGTGGGTAGCCTTGATGTTGCCGACGTAGTTCGCAGAGATCGTGATGCCTTGCTTCGCTAAAGCATCGACCACTTCTTGGTTCTTGGCATTTTTGTTTGCCTTGAAATAATCACGGACGGCTTGGGTTTTGTTGACTTCGGGTTTTTTGGTCTCGGCTACCGTCTGGCTCGTCGCAGCCTTCTTGGCTTTGTGCCGCTTGTTGTGCTTGGACTTGACTGTATTGACAAAGTTGACAGAGACCGTGATGCCTTGTTTAGCCAAAGCCTCCACGACCTCTGGAGACTTCGCCTTGGGATTCGCATTGAAATAATCACGGATCGCTTGGGACTTGTTGACTTCGGGGTTCTTAGCCATGGTTTTGGCTCCTTGTTGGATTAAAGTTGGATGACATTATTTTCTCAGGCCCACATAGGATTGTCAAGTGTTGGGTTAGCGTGCGTTGGGATAATTGGCGAAGCAGATCGGGAATTCATCCGCAAAAGAATCCGTTGGATGTTTCGAGCAGATGAGGATTTCCAGGATTTCTGGAAATTATGCCGTGGTCATGCTGTCTTGCGGGATTGCAGATCGAATCGAACGGGGGCATTGCTTCGCTCGCCTACGGTCTTTGAGGACGTGGTGAAGACGATCTGCACAGTAAATTGCCACTGGCGGAACACGAAAAGCATGGTAGCAAACCTGTGCCGTATGTTTGGGAAACCGTGTCTTGGTGATGTTTTCACGTTTCCACCCCCCGAAAAGCTGGCGGCTGCTTCCGTGCGTGAATTGCAGGATGCCAGACTCGGTTTCCGTGCCAGATACATCAGCGAGTTCAGTCTGCGGGTGGTTTGCGGTGATCTTGACCTCGATACATGGTGCAAAGAAAAGAGTACGGATGCCCTTCGTTCAACGGTTCTCGGCATCAAGGGAATTGGCAACTACGCCGCAAACCACCTTCTCATGCTCCTGGGCCACTACGACCAGATTCCCTGCGATAGCGAAGTGCGCGCCTACCTGGGGATTTCAGCAAAAGCATCCCAAAAAGAAGTAGAACGGATCGCAGCGAAGCGTTACGGTCACTGGGGACGATTCACCTACCTCGCCTACAAGTTCGAGCGGGTGTTTGCGAAAGAGAACTACGTGGATTGCTAAGCGGCTCTATCCGTGTTCCACTATTCTCCTACCGCGAATGTTGCCCCTTATTGGGCTGCACCTATTCCCGCTCTTGTGGTCGATGGGCTGCCCCGGCAATGGGCCACTCGTTCCCTGGACCGGGCAACGGCCCTGATACGAGATGGCTCCGCGGAATAACCAACATTTCCAATTCCAGATTCTACCAGTTAAACAGTCGCTAAAAAACAGTCCAAAATCTGGCATATCTTAGTAGAGGCAGTTGCTTAGGCTATTAGACCAGTCTTTTACCGCCTGGAGAACCCCGCAATTATCGATTTTGATCGGCGATTGCGGGCTCTTTTGTTTATCTAGCGTTTGTTTCTCATCGTGGCCGCCTCGTTTTCATCAGTTCGCCGAACATCGCGCCGGTCATTCCCTTGGCGGTCGCCGCGGCCTTGTGAGAGGCGATGCAGTAATCGCAGCCGTTGGTCACGCTGACGGCGATGTAGATCAGTTCACGGACAAGCGGGGCCAACTCTCCCGGCCCGCCCATCACTTCCTTGAGCATGGCCCACGTCCTTTGCAGGGTTGGCGGATGATTAGCAATGGCTTTCCAGAAGTTGTTGATCTGGTCAGTCTTGCGGGTGGCCCGGATGTCGTCATAGACTTCACGTACCAGTCCGCTACTCTGTTCGTATTCGATCAGGGGTTGCATAGGTTGTTCCTGTGGCGAGAGCTTTGGGGGTTTTGGATGGGCTACATCAATTCAAAGAACGATTCTCTTCCAAGATGCCTGCAATACTCCGCCACCAGCTTCGACAGTTCCTCATAGTCAGATAGAGGAAACCAGTCGTCAATGCTGCCCCGAAAGCACCACCGATCCGCAGAGAGCTGCCGATTTTTCTCGTCCGTCAGCGTGAATCGCAGCATTTGATGGAAGTGGCGGCCCTGTGCTTAATAGACGATGATCTGTTCACCTTTTACGTCCACGACGCATCGTTGGGATGGTGCAAACTTCCGAAGTCCTGCCTAAACAATCTGGACTTCCTCGTTCGTGATGACTTGCGGCGTTATCTTCCTCAAGAACACCTGGGCATTGGGGTTCTCATAGACTTCATATCCATTGGGAATGGTGTCCAGCAAAATACCCTCCGATTCCTTGGAGAAGAAATACTTCGGCTTGCCGGTCTTCGTTTTACCTTCGTGGAGAAAGTAGGTATCACGCTTGCGATTGACGTGCTTCATGGACATATCGGTCTCCCTGCCGAATGGATTTCATCAATGATTGTGCAGCCAGTACGAGTAGTCGGCAATCAGTTTCCGATTGGGGCTGTCCCTCTTGACTTCAATATCGCCCAGCGGCAGGCAGCAGTCTTCTTCGACATCTTCTTCTTTCTGTGGAGCCGAAAAACCCATCATTCGCTGAATGAATCCGAGCAAGGTGCCTCGGTCTTTCACCCGCCCTTGAACCACAAAGCAATCCTTGGAATCGACATCGTGCTGAATGTTGCACAGCAGCCCGTAGCACTCCTGGGGATCGTAGTCGTCAAGAGCGACCAGTCCCGCCACGTTGACCGTGCATTTCCGATCCTGGAATGGCCCAAGTTCTTTCGAGTATGTCCCCAGAAATGGGAACTTCAGATGGGCCGTAAGATGCTCATGGTACTTGCAGAGGTTTTCTCCATTGGCCTCGGGCAGCGGATCATCGCTTGTCAGCCCAAGTATGGCCCTGATGCGGTCATCCTGATCGTTCTTACTCAACGGACGAGTGACGATGTTGGTCGGTTGTTCCAGCGGCACGGGGTCGCCAATGTCGGCTTCCAAGTCTTCCTCACCTTGCCGGGAACTTGTTTCGTCCAATCCATCCCGTTCGCAACGCTTGCGAAAAATGGGATGTCTGTTATCGAGTGTGAATTGACTCCATTCAATCGAGTACAGCGGGAATCGGCCTGGCTGCCCGACTTCGGTGATGGTTCCAGCCCAGCCACCCAGGGGAATATCGGGAAAGTCAGGGTCGGGAACGCCGTACTTGACCCTAACTCGGTCGCCTACATTGAACCTGGGCTGTACTCGCGGCATTCTGGGCTTGGGTGATTTCTGTTTTTTCTTCGTTGACATCGTGACCTCCGTGTTTTAGCATCCGACGAACATTTTGCCACATGAATGGCGGGAGGACAAGAGCAGTTGGGCAGGACGAATAGGCGGATAGGAACGGAGGATTCTGGCCACATTCGAGGGAGCCGCAACTACTTCTGCTTCACCGATATAATGCTCATGGGGCCAGGGCCGTTGGCGATAATGAATAGCATTGCCCCCATGATCGAAAGGTTCTTCATAAACTGCATCATCTGATCTTGCTGGGCTTTTGAGTCGGCAATGGTCCAGAAGTTGTGGAAGTAATAGGTCGCTAGGACGAGGAACACCAGCAGCAGCGATGCTCCGATCCTTGCCCGATACCCCGTGATAACCGAGAGACTGCCCGCAAGCAGAAACACGATTGCACCAGCCAGCATCAGCTTAGGTTGCGGCATCCCCTTGGAAGTCATGACTTGGGCCACTTCGCTGAAATGGGGAATCTTGCTGCCCACCGCCGCCATCAGGAAGACGGCGCAGAGCAGAACTCGCCCCGTGACCGCCAAAATGCCTTGCAGTTGTCTCATTATTCGGTTCCTTTCGCCTTCATTCTACAAAATCGTCATTGGGGAGGAAAGATTGATTACGGTCATGGCGTTTGCGGCTGGCGAGTCATTGCTGGGCCATCGCTTTCCTCTTTTCCTCGATAAACTGAACATGATGAGTAATGTGGCCGGTCATTCTCTGAATCAGCGTCTCCAGCGTTAGCGGCCCGGCTTCGGAATGGATGCCTCGGCGTTGGAAGTCTTCGGCCTTGAGCGTGCGAAGAATCCGAGCGACTTGCTTGCGGATCAATTCGATGAGCAGGAGTTCCTCTTCGGCGTTCCGCTGATCGTAGGCCAACCGAGCGGCAAATAGGTCAGGATCGCCGCCAAACAAGGTCGGCTCGTTCTCGGCAATCACTCGCTTGATCCGGTCGCCACAGACGATCTCAAAATCGGCCAGATGGCAGATTACTTCCAGCGTGGACCACTTGCCGGGGATGGGGCGGGCCATGAGTTGCTCCCGGGACATCCCGGCCACGGCCTTTCGCAGCAATTGCGGGCCGTCGAGGTAGTTGTCGATCAGCGTCGTTGGTTCCATTGGTTTATTGCTCCTGTATTCCAAGATCATCGAATGTAATGTCCCTCAGTTTACACCCCCCACCGTGACGAATACAAGAACCCTGGCGGCGATTCACGCTGAAGTGCATCAACCCGTATAATACCAGGTTCCGCATCAACGTCCGGTAGGAGGAAGAAAATGAGCTTGCAAGGAAAAATCGCTGTCGTCACCGAGGCCAGCCGTGGAATCGGCCGGGCCATCGCCATCCGTCTGGCGAAGGCAGGAACGTCAGTCGTCGCCAATTACCAGAAGAACGCCGAGGCCGCAGCCGCCGTCGTGACTGAGATCAAGGCAATGCACGAAAAAGCCTTTGCTATTTAGGAGGTCATTCATGCAAACGCCCGACATCCAAAGAACTCTCGATGATCCAATTATCCGTCACATGCGGACGGAATTCGCCCGGCTGCATATCGACCAGACCATTGGTGATGCACTGTCCTCCATCCGAACAAATCCTCCTTCAAGCCGGGTAAGTTACTTTTACGTCGTTGACGATGAAGGGCGAGTTCAAGGGGTGGTGCCCGTCCGTCGCTTGCTGCTCGCCCCCCTCGACAAGCGGGTTGAAGAGATCATGGTCAGAGAAGTCATTACCATCCCGAAAACAGCAACCGTTCTTGACGCCTGCGATTTCTTCATCTTGCACCGATTGTTGGCGTTCCCCGTCGTCGAGAAGGATCGCCGCATCCTTGGTATCGTGGACGTTGAACTCTACACAGACGAATTGACCGACCTCGACCGCACGGAACGCCACAACGATCTGTTTCAGTTGATCGGTGTACACCTTACTGAAGCCCGACGGTCGTCCTCTGTCGATGCCTTTCGCAGTCGCTTTCCTTGGCTTCTGGCGAACGTCGCTGGCGGTATCTTGGCGGCGTTCTTATCGGGCATCTTTCAGGCGGAACTAGAAAAGACGGTTGCCTTGGCTATATTCATTCCGGTTGTCCTGGCGTTGTCCGAAAGCGTAAGCATTCAGTCGGTGAGTTTGGCAATCCAACTGCTGCATGGACAGCGTCCGACGATGCAAGCCATTCTGAGAAAACTGCGATCGGAGGCAATGACCGGCCTTTTCTTGGGAATCGCAAGTGCTGCTGCGGTTGGCTTCGTGGCAGTTCTGTGGCTTGGCAGGGTCCGGGTGGTCGTGGCGTTGCTGGGAGGCATTCTTGCTGGCGTGACCTGTGCGGCGGTGATCGGCATGTCGATACCCAACCTTCTGCGGTTCTTTCAGCGTGAGCCCCGTGTCGCCGCTGGCCCCATTGCCCTGGCTGCCACCGATATTGTCACGCTCCTGGTCTACTTCAGTCTGGCACGCTGGCTATTAAACGGCTAATTGGTTGGCATCCCGCTACTTGTATTCACATCCGGCCCGAAGGATAATTCTGGTTCGTATCTGGTGTTCAAGAGCAAAGCGGCTCACGACGAGTATTCAAAGGCCGAGCGGCACATGAAGTTCATTGAGGAGAACAAGGACAACTGGAAGAATGTCCGAGTGTTCGACTCGTACTTGGAACCGTGAAGGGAGGCCAGTCATGCCGCACGTTTGCCCCTGGTGGGGTGGCTATTTCATCGACAATCCGATTCGCCGTCTGTTTCACAACCCGGTGAAGATCTTCGGCCCCTACGTCAAGCCGGGGACGACTGTCATGGATGTGGGTTGTGGGATGGGCTTCTGCTCGATTGCGATGGCGAATCTGGTTGGCGAAAAGGGTAGCGCATGAATCATCTCGACATACCGCAACTCCTGGGTCTTTTAGTCCTCATCCTTGGATTCGCCAAATTGTTTGGCTTTCTGGCGAAGCAGGTCGGGCAGCCCGCTGTCCTCGGAGAATTGGTTGCAGGGGTCGTTCTTGGAGCATCGGCTCTCGGCTTGGTCGCTCCAAAGAATGAAGTTCTCCATTTCCTGGCCGAACTGGGGGTCTTAATCCTGCTGTTTGAGATTGGTTTGGAAATCGATCTCGGGAAACTACTGCAATCAGGTGGAACTTCAACGACGGTTGCAGTTGCAGGAGTCGTGCTGCCGTTCGCCGGTGGCTACGCCGTTTGTTGGTCGCTGGGGCTTGACAATCTTGTTTCGATTGTGGCTGGGGCAACGCTCACGGCCACCAGTGTCGGGATAACGGCCCGTGTTCTTGCGGACCTGGGGCGGCTTCAAGATACAGAGAGCCAGATTGTTTTGGGAGCGGCTGTCATTGACGACATCCTGGGGCTGATAATTCTGGCGGTCGTCGGCGGGCTGACCGAAGGACAAGCCATTACAGTCCTTGGGGTAGCCAAGATCACCGGGATCGCTTTTGGTTTCCTGGCGGCTACTCTTGTGTTGGGAGGCCTGATAGTTCCAACCGTCGTTCGATGGTTCAGCCATGTCAACCTACCCGGCACGCAAACAACCGTGGCGATCATGCTGGCCTTTGGATTGGCGTGGCTCGCCTCGGCTGCGGGCTCGGCCATGATTATCGGGGCGTTTGCTGCCGGTCTTTTGTTGAGGAAGACGCCGCAAGCAAAGGAGATGGGAAAAGGCGTCGCCAGCCTCGGCCATTTCTTCGTCCCCATTTTCTTTGTGGTGGTTGGCTCTGCCGTGGATGTTCGAGCCTTCAACCCGGTTGACCCGGCAAACCGGCAAACCTTGTTGGTCGGTGGTCTGCTGGTCGTCGTTGCCGTACTGGGGAAGTTTCTGGCAGGGTACACACCGTTCTGGTTCCGAGGCAACAAGACCGTTATTGGCGTGGGGATGATCCCACGGGGAGAAGTGGGCCTAATCTTTGCCCAGATGGGGCTTAGCAGTGGCATCTTCGATAGTGGGCTGTTCAGTGCCGTTACGCTCATGGTGATGATTACCACATTCATGGCCCCACCGCTACTGAAACTGCTATTTCCGCCCATACCACTTGGAACGGAACCGCCCAACCGAACATATACTGCTCGCGGTTGAGACTGACACTAGCCCGAAGCGCGAGCGAGGTTGCTAAGTCGTTGCCTCGCTTGCGCTTCGGGCTGGTATGGATTGGGACAATCTCAACCGCGGACAGTATAGTCTGGAACGGCGACTTACTCGCTTTTTCAAGAAAGACATAAAGCCTTGCACCGCAAGGCTCTGTGGAGTACTGCCAGGCCGACGATCAATCGCTTGCTGCTTTTCACCCAGACCGCAGCAAAGATACGGGTTTTGGGTTCACTGTTGGTCGTGAACTTGACGTACGAGCTGACTAGCTCGCTGCTAGCGTCGGGAGAAACAGCCAAGAGCAGCCGAGTTATTTGCATGAACTGCCCGCGAAGCTGTTCCCAGGCGGGCCCGCTCACCTTGGCAATCGTGTGCTGCGATAATTCGCCCATAGATAGGTTTCTCCCGCTGACAAGCTGCTACATCACCCTTCAGGGTGGTGACTTTGACAGATCCATTCCGCCAGAGCGAGAATCATACTATGAATCGCGGCGGCAACAAAGACCCAATTTGGGCAGGCCGTCCGCCCCCGCTCGGCGAGTGGGCAAAACACGACAGTTATTTATGCGCCGATCCTTATTGCCAGCCAGCCCAACCGGGTATAATAGCTGTTTCATCTGGCGAGAACAGAATACGAAAGGCAAGCAGCATGAGGCTGTCCGAATCCAAGATCAAAGAAGCCATCCTCCACGCCGATGCTGCCATCCGCGAGAGGGTGGTGCGTTATTTCGACAGATGCTTCAGTCAGGACACGACCGTCGTTCCCCTGGTTATCCAAGCAGTCGAACGATACGGAAGGGAGGGTGCTTACCAACTTCGGCGGCTGCACCGATCTTGCCCACACCGACAATACGATCTCTTGGGTGATCGAGGAACTGAACAGGGAAGATGCCGACCAGTACGAGAATTATGCCTACAACTTGATGCGGGTGCTGTATCACGCCGACCCCCGGCTGCTGGTTCACCGCGATACGCAGATCATTGAAGCCCGGCATTTCGATGCCGCCCTTCGTGATAACTTCCTTGAACGCTTGGCGCTGCTTTCCTGGGATGAAGCCGCTTGCTGGCGAAGTTGGAGGCGATTTGCGAGGCTGGCAAAGACAAAGACAAACTCAGGGATGTGAAATATGGACGTGCCCGCCACGTCTTGGAAGTCCTTGCGAGAATCGACAACCCGCAGTGTGAAGAAAGAATCCGTTCCGTTCTCGTAGAGAAGATCGAAAGCTACGACAACAACCCCATGAAGTGGATGGAGCCGCTGATGGTCGAGTTGGCGGGCCTAGTCCTTCTGGAATCGGTCGTTCCGCTCATCGTCAAAAGGCTCCATGAAGACGACGACCTTCTGACGCCCAAATGCAAGGATGCACTGGTGAGAATCGGCAACGCCGTCGTAGTGGAGGCTGTTGCCGAGCAATTCCTCAGTGCCAAACGCCACTTCCGAGTCTATGGCACCGGAGTGCTTGAACATATTCATGCGGATCTGTCGGT
>Ga0194056_10001151_pt1 | contig 14454 bp, 8 predicted proteins | sample SepL4413m_MetaG_FD_155458 | JGI IMG/M metagenome (GOLD analysis project Ga0194056, IMG submission 155458) | Anoxic zone freshwater microbial communities from boreal shield lake in IISD Experimental Lakes Area, Ontario, Canada - Sep2016-L442-13m | ecosystem: Environmental > Aquatic > Freshwater >...
ACCTTTTCCATGCACCACTTCATCATGCGAAAAAGGCAGGGTGAAGTTTTCCGTAAAGGCATAGAGCATACCAAAAGTCAGTTGATCATGGTGGTACTTACGATGGATGGGTTCCTCGCCCATGTACGACAGTACGTCATGCATCCAGCCCATATTCCATTTCATCGAAAAGCCCAAGCCACCAGTCCAGGTCGGACGGGTCACTTGAGGCCAGGAAGTCGATTCTTCAGCCATCATCACGGTACCCGGATGCAGATCATGGGTGACGGTGTTCAGTTCTCTAAAGAAATCGATCGCTTCCAGATTCTCGTTGCCGCCATACATGTTGGGAATCCAGTCATTATCTTCGCGGGAATAATCCAGATAAAGCATGGAAGCTACCGCATCGACCCGCAAGCCATCAAGGTGGAATTCTTCCAACCAGAAGTTCGCGCTGGCCAATAAAAAGTTTTTAACTTCATTGCGTCCATAGTTATAGATCAACGTACCCCAGTCACGGTGTTCGCCTTTACGTGGATCTTCATGCTCATACAGTGCGCTGCCATCAAAACGGGCCAGGGCAAATGCATCTTTAGGAAAATGGGCGGGCACCCAATCCAGAATAATACCAATGCCGTTTTGGTGGCAAATATCAACAAAATAGCGAAAATCATCAGGTGAACCGTGACGACTGGTTGGCGCAAAGTAGCCGGTGGTTTGATAACCCCATGAACCATCGAACGGATGTTCGGTAATCGGCAATAATTCAATATGGGTAAAGCCCAACTGTTTAACATAGTTAACCAGTTCGACCGCGAGTGCGCGGTAGGAGAGGAAATTGCCCTGGTTATCACGTCGCCATGAGCCCAAATGGACTTCGTAGATAGACATGGGTTCGTGCAGCCAATCGTGTTTGACGCGTTGAGTCATCCATTGCTTGTCCTGCCAGGTATAACTTTTTTGCTTGACCACAATGGACGAGGTGTTGGGACGAAATTCAAATTGCTGCCCGTAAGGATCTGTTTTTAATAGAACCTCGTTGGTATTGCGATTTAATATTTCAAACTTGTATAAGCAGCCGGTCTGTAAACCGGGCACAAATATTTCCCAAATACCGCTACCACCCAAGCTACGCATGGGGTTGCAACGACCATCCCAGCGATTAAAGTCACCCACCACACTCACTCTGCCTGCATTGGGAGCCCACAAGCTAAATAAAACGCCATCAATGCCATCAACGCTATGCAGGTGTCCACCCATTTTTTGGTAAATATGCCAATGTTTACCTTCACCGAACAAATGTTGGTCAAATTCAGGAAATTGGGTGCCAAAGTCATAAGGGTCATAGCCCTCGTGGGTGTAACCGTTTTTGTCTACCCACGTTAATTTATAGTGTTGCGGCAGTTCTCCTTCTTTGGCGAAATATTCGAAAAAATCCGAACCGGGTATCCGATTTAAGGCCGGTCCTTTATCACTGAAGCTTACCGTTTCTGCATAAGGCAAATAAACGTTAACCTGGACTTGGTTGTTTTTGATATGTCGACCCAAAACTGAAAAAGGATCATGGTGTTTCGCTTCGCTAATTTTTTGTAAATCGGGATCCAGCTTGTTCTCTTCTATTTTTACTGCTATGGTTTTTATAGGGTTGGAAACTGGAACATTAATTTTTACTTTTTCTTTTTCTTTTACCTTCGGTTTTACGATTTTCTTGGGACTGGATACGGGTATGCTTGATGCCGGTTTTTTATCAATAATTTTTGTGGCGTCAGAGTCAGTCGTATTTATTTCCGGTTTTACCGGAGTCGTTTTTTTTGGATCAGAGTCAATTGTGTTATCAGAACGCTTTATCACTTTGAATGGCCTCGGTGTAGTAGTAGAATAAAAGTTAGTTGAATCTTACCAAAATAACAAACAATTGTAATATCTAATCAACATGGAGATGAAAAATGTCAGTGTCAAGCAATCAAAAGCATGATCATAATGTCGGTCATTTAACCCGTAATACAATCGCATTAATATTAGCTGGTGGCCGAGGCTCGCGGTTGATGAACATGACAGATTGGCGTGCCAAGCCCGCAGTTCCCTTCGGTGGCAAGTTTCGCATTATTGATTTTCCGTTATCGAATTGTGTCAATTCCGGTATTCGTAAAATTGGCATTTTGACGCAATATAAGTCGGATTCCCTTATTCGCCATATCCAGCAAGGCTGGGGATTTTTACGCGGCGAGTTTGGCGAGTATGTAGATTTAATGCCCGCACAACAACGACACGACGAAGATTCTTGGTATAAAGGCACCGCTGACGCTATTTTTCAAAACATCGACATTCTCCGCAGTCGCAATCCCGAACACATTTTGGTGTTGGCCGGTGACCACATTTACAAAATGGATTATGGCGCAATGCTGGCTGACCATGTTGAAAAAAATGCCGATTTAACCATTGGTTGTTTGGAAGTATCACTGGAAGAAGCATCCGCCTTTGGGGTGATGGATGTTGATGAAAATCGTCGCGTTAAAGCGTTTGTAGAAAAACCTGAGCACCCACCGGTCATGCCGGGTAGAACCGATACCGCTTTGGCGTCCATGGGCATTTATATTTTTAATGCCGGTTTTCTTTTTGAACAATTGCTTAAAGATGCCGACACTAAAGGCTCGACCAATGACTTTGGCAAAGATATTATTCCGGCCGTTATTGATAAATACATTGTTAATGCCTATCCATTTTTAGACCTGCAAACCGGCGACCAAAGTTACTGGCGTGACGTAGGTACTATTGACGCTTACTGGGCGGCCAACATGGAGTTAATCGGTGTAAATCCGGGTTTAAATTTATATGACAATACCTGGCCAATATGGACTAACCAGGAACAAACCCCGCCTGCCAAATTTGTTTTTGATGATGATGAACGACGTGGGCAAGCGGTTGACTCGATGGTTTCAGGCGGCTGCGTTATTTCCGGAGCAAAAATCAGGCATTCCTTGTTGTTCTCAAATGTCCGTGTTAACTCGTTTACTACAGTGCAAGACTCTATCGTGTTGCCTCAAGTTAATATTGCGCGTCATTGCCGTATTACCAAAGCGATTATAGAAAAAGGCTGTGAAGTTCCGGAAGGCACTATTATTGGCGAAAACAGGGCAGACGACGAAAGACGGTTTTTTGTCAGCCCCGGCGGCGTTGTTTTAGTGACACCCGATATGCTGGGACAAAAATTGCATTACGTCCGATAACCCGCAATGACCGGATGGGTGGAGCGCCATGCAAAACCCGTCCGGGGTTCCATCGCCTAAGGAATGTGCATGAAATAACTTCGGCATCTTGCTCCCTCTCCCTCTGGGAGAGGGCTGGGGTGAGGGAATATAAATGGTCAAGTTATTTCATGCACGTTCCTAAGCGGCGCGTTTAAAAAAATCCCTACCCTGCATAACGCTAATTGGCGAGAATAGAAAACTATGTCCGACAAAAAAAAGTTGAAAGTAGTCTTGTGCTGGCACATGCATCAGCCGGAGTATCGGGATTTACAAACCGGAGAATTTAAGTTGCCTTGGACCTATCTTCATGTCATTAAAGACTATGTCGATATGGTTGCTCATTTGGAAGCTGTGCCGGAGGCTAAGGCTGTCATTAATTTTGCGCCGATTTTACTGGAACAAATTGAAGAATATGCCAACCAGGTCAATAGTTATTTAAATAACGGGGCTGCCATCAGGGATCCTCTGTTGGCGGCTTTGGTTGCCTCAACGGTTTCAGAAGATACAGAAGATCGTTGGCAGTTGGTAAAAGACTGTTTGCGGGCCAATAGGGACAGGCAAATCAACCGCTATCCGGCCTTTAAAAAATTGGTTGAAATGACCGAGTGGCTTGAGCAGCATTACGATTCTTTGTGCTATATCAATGCGCAGTTTATTAATGATTTACTGGTCTGGTATCATCTGGCATGGATGGGGGAAACGGTAAAGCTTTCCGATAGCCGGGTAAAATATTTAATAGAAAAAGGTTCAGGTTATAGTCTGCGTGATCGGGTTGAAATCGTGCAGATTATAGGCGAGTTGCTGTCAAATGTACTTCGCCGCTATAAGGTATTAGCCAGAAAAGGCCAAATTGAGCTTTCGGTAACCCCTTATGCGCACCCTATTATGCCACTGTTGCTGGACTTGAATACAACACGCGAGGCAATGCCCGATGCGCCTTTGCCGGAGATGGCCTCTTATCCGGGCGGAGAAGAGCGGGTGCGATGGCATCTTGAAAAAGGTGTGCAGACCTTTAAGCGGTTTTTTGGCGCTAAACCCAAAGGCTGTTGGCCATCAGAAGGCAGTATCAGTCAAGAGACCCTGAAAATACTGAGTGATTTTGGTTTTAATTGGACGGCAAGTGGCGGCACGGTTCTGCATAATAGTTTACACTTGTCTGAAGATAATGAATTAACAAGCATACATCATCCGTTTAAATTAAAAAAAACCAAAATAGCCTGTTTTTTTAGGGATGATGGTTTATCTGATCTTATTGGTTTTGAATATTCAAAATGGCACGCGGATGATGCCGTTGGCGATTTTATTCAACACCTGGAAAATATTGCAGCCCACGAACCCGGAGATAAAGTGGTTTCAATTATCATGGATGGCGAGAATGCCTGGGAATATTTTCCGGATAACGGCTATCATTTCTTGAGTGCTTTATACAGGCAATTGGCTAGTCATCCGGCCATTGAATTAACCACTTTCTCGGAGTGCCTAAAAAACAAAACCATCGTTAAACCTTTATCAACCATCGTTGCAGGTAGCTGGGTCTATGGAACCTTCTCAACCTGGATAGGATCGCCGGACAAAAATCGTGGGTGGGAAATGCTGGGTGATGTAAAATGCGCTTTTGATAAAGCCTTGGCAGGCGGCCACTTAACGGATAAACAAGTTCAGCAAGCTGAATTTCAACTGTCTGTTTGCGAAGGTTCTGACTGGTTCTGGTGGTTTGGTGATTATAATCCTGGTGAAGCGGTTAGTAGTTTTGAAAAACAATTCCGGCTTAATTTAACTAATTTGTATCGATTATTAGGCGAAGAGCCTCCCGCTTATCTGGCGCTGTCATTCACTCAGGGTTTTGGTGATCCCTCTATGGGTGGCGCAATGCGGCCAGGTATTGAACATTAACCAGAGAGCTTTATTCGTGAATAATATTTTAAACAAGCGCCGGGCAGGCGTTCTACTGCATATCACTTCTTTACCCGGCACTGATAAACAAGGTGATTTGGGGCAGGAAGCCTATAATTTTGTCAATTTTCTACACGATACCGGAGTTAGTGTCTGGCAAACATTGCCCTTAGGCATGACCCACGCGGATGGATCGCCTTATCAATGCTTATCGGCTCACGCCGGCAATCCGGCATTAATTGATATTGACGGCTTGGTAAAGCTGGGTTGGTTACCCTTATCCGAACGCTGCGGAGAATGTCACGGGTCTTCTGCATTTTACAAAAGTTGTTTGATAGCTAAAGCGTATCATGGTTTTTTAGAGCACGCTGAACGACGGGATTGGGATGAGTTTGCATATTTTTGTCAGGAAAAGGCTTTTTGGCTCGATGATTTCTCCCTATTTATAGGGCTTAGAAATGTATTTAACCAACAATGCTGGAATCAATGGCCTGGGCCTTTTAAGGAAAGAGATTCAAAAGCTCTCAGGGAAGCGCGTCACCGATTATCTACGGCAATAGAAGAAATTAAATTCGAGCAATATGTCTTTTTCCGGCAATGGATGGCATTAAAAACTTACGCCAATGAGCGTGGGGTGCTTATGTTTGGAGACATCCCTATTTTTGTATCCTATGACAGTTCTGATGTCTGGGCTCATCGCGAGGTTTTCAAGCTCGATGAGTCTGGTGAAATGTCGGTTGTTACAGGCGTACCGCCAGATTATTTTTCTGCAACAGGTCAACGCTGGGGAAATCCGCATTATGACTGGAGCTATCTAAATAAAACCGGATTTGCGTGGTGGGTTGAGCGAATGCAAACGCAGTTGGAACAGTTTGATATTTTGCGTATCGATCATTTTCGTGGACTGGAAGCGGCGTGGGAAATATCCTCTGATGAACCCACCGCACAAAATGGCTTATGGGTTAAAGCGCCCGGAAAAGACCTATTAAATGCGATGAAGGCTCAGCTTGGCTCAATTCCCTTGGTCGCTGAAGACTTGGGTATTATTACTGATGAAGTCGAGGAATTAAGGGATGAATTTGGATTGCCCGGCATGAAGATTTTACAATTTGCCTTTGGCAGTGGGCCTAATAACTCCTATTTACCCGATCATTATATAGGAAATTGCGTTGTTTATACGGGGACTCATGATAATGATACGACGGTAGGATGGACACGCAGTATCCAAGAATATGAGAGAAACTACGCTTACGATTATCTGGGTAGCCCGGCAATGCCGCTGCATTGCGCAATTATACAAGCTGCCTTGGGATCGGTTGCCAATCTTGCGGTTATTCCCATGCAGGATATTCTTGAGCTGGGCTCAGAGGCACGCATGAATACCCCCGGTACGATGGTAGGCAACTGGAAGTGGCGTTTTCAGTGGGATCAATTGTCAAGCGATCAAGTCAACCGGTTTACCCATTTGATAGCCTTGTTTAACCGGAATTAAATTGAGGGCAGGGATTAAGGTTCAAGGTTCAAAAAAGTTTAACCGTTAATAGGGTTAACTTAACGATAAATCATCAAAAAAGACCGTTCGCTGAGCGGAGTCGAAGCGGGCAACTCGCTTCAACTCCGGTCAGCGAACGATTTAACCTTAAACTGTCCCAACTTAAGTAGCTAGCCTCCCAAAGGTTCAACAGTGCAACTCCTTGAACCTTTTACCTTGAACCTTTTCCCTGCATTATTCAATCAGCATCATGAGCCGCGTCTTTGGTAATCGGTAGCAAAGGAATATGATAACTTTCTATAATTGCCTTGATTTTATCGGCGTTAGTCACAATCAACTTATCAAGCACGGCTTTTCTTGCTTTGTCGCCATTACGAACACCCATTGCCATCGCAAAATCAAACTTGATGCCGGGCGTTGATTTCATCGGAATCATCTCGTAGCTGTTCTTGGGGCTTTGAGCCGTGACATAAGCGGCCATTGGCCCCCACAAAATGACCATATCAATTTTCTTGGCTTTAAGATCCTTCTCTATCTGCATGGCCGTATTATTTTCACTATCTCCGGACATCGACTGATAAGAAACACCTTGATCCAGCAGCCCGTTTTGTTGCAACCAAGATGTTCCGGGGCCTCGATCAAACATGGCAATCTTTAACGCTTCCTGTCTTTGTAAAGGGAGTCCGGTCAATTGACCGGCATCCTTTATATCATCCCAGCCACGTCCTTTCGCAATCAATAAGACGTAAGTTGATTTATAGTAGGGTTCAGTGGTGAGCGTCAAATCATAACCCGCCGGAACGCCCATAACAATGTCACACTTAAACTCGTTACTGTCTGCGGCCCAGTCGTTTACCGGAGCCGTCAAGGTGTTGCGGATAAAGCCAAGGCGTTGGGCAAACCAGGTGTATTCAACTTTTTGCCCCAGTTCCTTGGCAAATAATTCGGCAATTTTATTTTCAAAACCGTCTTTATTTTTAGTTGAATAAGGTGGGTTCAGTGGATCAGCACAGACTTTAAATTTTTCTTCCGCTGCTGTCGCCGGTAATATCATTGCGGCCAAGCAAAGCCCTGCGAGTATTTTTGTGACGCTCATTTTATTTCCTTTTGAAAGGTTAAAGAGTAGGTGTAGTGCATTTTTTAACTAAAAAAATGTAAGTATTTAGTCCCCCTCTTTAACAAAGAGGGGTTAGGGGAGATTTTATTAGATAAATCCCCCTCTGCCCCTCGCTATGCTCTCCCCCTTTTTCAAAGGGGGAGAGCATAGCGAGGGGGCTTGAATACTTACAAAAAAATACCCACTGTAACAGTTGCTACAGATTCGCAAATTATAAACAAGATTACTTTGTGAATCTGTGGCGGTTTATTGGTTGTGCATTACTTTATGTCCACCCAGTGCTAATAAGATAACGTAGTCTGTTTATTTATCAATAGATTTCTTGGGCTACTCTTAAGACGGGACAGATATATCCTTTGATGGGTTGTTATTTGTAATATCGTCCCTCGACCCAAGGCAACATAAATGCAAGGCAAAAAAAAAGCTTATCAAATAATGATAAGCTTTTATTTTATGGCGTCCCCAAGGGGGTTCGAACCCCTGTTACCGCCGTGAAAGGGCAGTGTCCTAGGCCGCTAGACGATGGGGACTAAAACTGGTTTAGTCCGGCCTAATAATAAATCGATCCGGAAAGGATGAGACTTAATATTTTAAACTAACGATTTGTTATGCTTGACATAAAAAACCGGTGTGAATCATGAGCCAAAAAATGGCGTCCCCAAGGGGGTTCGAACCCCTGTTACCGCCGTGAAAGGGCAGTGTCCTAGGCCGCTAGACGATGGGGACTAGCGATTTTTAACTTATTCTTTTCTTGGTGGAGCCAAGCGGAATCGAACCGCTGACCTCAACACTGCCAGTGTTGCGCTCTACCAATTGAGCTATGGCCCCAAGTCAAGAACCGGTATTATATAGAAACTACCGGTAAAGTCCAACACTAATTTAAGCTTCTTATGTAATTGATGGCTTTTTCTATTCTAGCCAGGGTTTTTTCTTGTCCCAGCAGTGACAAAGTAACGTCAATAGCGGGTGAGACAGCCGACCCGCAAACCGCAACCCGTAAAGGCTGAGCCACTTTGCCCATGTTAAGTCCCAGGGTTTCGGCAAGATCGATAATAATTTGATGCACTGCTTCACCATTCCAGTCAGTCACGGCAACCAGTTGGTCGTGTAAAGACGCTAAAACGTGATCAGATCCTTGCGTAAAATTCTTTTTAACGGCTTTTTCATCGTAGGAATCAAAGTCTTTATAAAAATAAACACTGGCAGCGGCCATCTCAACCAGCGTCTTGCTGCGCTCTCTTTGCGCTTTTACCAGATCAACCAAGTCCGGGCCATCAGCAGGATCAATACCTAATTGTCCGATATGCCAACTTAAATGACGCGCGACATGGGCAGGGTCGCCGTTCATGATGTATTGATGGTTTAACCACAATAATTTTTCCATGTTAAAAGTCGATGCGGATACGTTGACATCATCCAGTTCAAAATACGCAACCATCTCATCGATAGAGAATATTTCCTGATCGCCATGAGACCAGCCCAAACGCACCAAATAATTAAGCAACGCTTCCGGTAAATAGCCGTCATCACGAAATTGCATCACACTGACCGCACCGTGCCGTTTTGACAGGCGTGCGCCGTCAGCACCCAGAATCATGGGTAAATGCGCGTATTTTGGAAGCTCGGCACCCAGTGCCTTAAGAATGTTCATCTGCCGGGGGGTGTTGTTAATATGATCATCGCCCCGAATAACATGAGTGACGTGCATATCCATATCATCAACAACAACGGTTAAATTGTAGGTGGGTGTGCCATCAGCCCTGGCGATAATTAAATCATCCAGTTCTTTATTGGCAACCACAATATCGCCTTTAACCAGGTCAGTGATGGTAACCACGCCATCAACCGGATTTTTAAAGCGAATCACCGGTTCCCTGTCTAGTTGTGATTCGTCTGATTCCCGGCACTTACCGTTATAGCGCGGCTTTTCTTTATTAGCCATTTGCTCGGTACGTAATTGCTCCAACTCTTCTTTGCTACAGTAGCAATAATAGGCATCACCCTGCACCAATAATTGCTGGATAATTTCTTTATACCGGTCAAAATGATGGGTTTGATAAAAAGGCCCTGCATCATAATCCAGACCCAGCCACGACATGCCTTCCAAAATGGCATTAACCGATTCTTGTGTTGAACGCTCCAAATCGGTATCTTCAATCCGTAAAATAAATTTTCCGCCGTGTTTGCGTGCATAAAGCCATGAGAATAAAGCGGTACGGGCACCGCCGACATGCAAATAACCGGTTGGACTGGGGGCAAAACGTGTAGTTATAGTCATTGTGATCTGTGTGGGTTAGTAAGGTTGTATGCCCTGTTGGGCTTTGTTTGGCGGCACTTAAGGCAAGTTTCTTGGACACACTGCAAAGTGGTGATGGAAACATGATGTCTTTAGGTGGCGAATTTAATTTTTTATTAACTTAGGAATGCGCATGAAATAAATTATGCATCTTGCTCCCTCTCCCTCCGGGAGAGGGCAGGGGTGAGGGGATATAAATGGTCAAGTTATTTCATGCGCGTTTCTTAGTACCTCTAAGGCAGTAAACTACTTTGCCAGACTGGATGAGTTTATGACATTATACGCAAACCGTTTCAATAAAACCTGTAACCTGTCGATTCAATTCGCAGCTTATAGTTTTTCAGAAATTAAACTTCCATTACATCAGGCTTTAAGCTCGCACGGATAAAATCCATTTAAGTTAAGCGCAAGTTGTTTAAAAAAACTGGAGTGCAATCGCTTCAGCTATTGCCTGTAAAAACAGCTAAAGCGGTTTTACTCCGGTTGACTGCTTAACTTAACGGCGTTGGGATGTTTTCCGTTGGGAGCGGAATTATTTATCTGAAAATCTGTATAATGATTGGCTCCGGTTCGGTTTGAATGATGTTTATTCAGCTGATTTCTGCGCTTCCTTAAGGGTACCAATGAAGAAATTGATCACGGTTTTAACGACTATTTTCCTGACGGGTTGCAGTGTGTTTGGCATACGCACGGCAGATCAGCCTACTTATCAAGTTCTTAATGATTACGGGCACATCCAAATCAGACACTATCCGGCGCTGGTGGTCGCTGAAACGGAAATTATTGCTGATTATAAAAGCAGTAGTAATCAGGGCTTTCAACGCCTTGCCGGTTATATTTTTGGCAACAACCAAAAACAACAAAAAATGGCGATGACAGCGCCTGTTATTCAAGAGCAACAAGCTGAAACTCTGGCCATGACGGCACCGGTTATTCAGCAAAAATCCGGGGATGTCTGGCTGATGGCTTTTGTACTCCCGAAGGGGTATTCAGTTTTAACTGCGCCAGTGCCTAATGATCAAGCGGTCATCATTAAAGCGCTACCCGAAAAAAAAGTCGCCGTTATTCAATATACCGGCAGCCTGTGTGAATCAGGTATTGAAGAAAATGCCGAGACCTTAAAAAACTGGTTAATCCAACAAGGTTATAAAGCCCTTTCTCCCTCACGTTCGGCAGCTTACGATCCACCTTGGACATTGCCGTTTCTTCGGCGTAATGAAGTGCATATTGATATTGAGTAATGCTGCTTGCCCGTTATTTAGTCACCCTCTTTGAAAAATAGGGGCAATAATTACCTGAATAATAGGCAGTTAAGCTTTATTCTGTTTTGGGTTGCCCATTTAAAGCGGGATGATTTTATAGAGTTCATGCCTTCAATGGATGTTATCTGTCCCAATGTCGTTAAGTTAAGCGCCTCTTGGCAAGATAAACCGTTGGCTGAGCGGAGCCGAAGCCGACAAAATCGCTTCGACTCCGCTCAGCGAACGGCTTAACTTAATGACATTGGTATCTGTCCCGTCGTGCCAGATGAGTATCAAAATACTTTTTCCAGCATCCGTTGCTTAAGATCAGTCCACATAGTGAGTCGATCTGCGTTACCGACGGGGAGGCCGTTTTCCTTTATTTTAGCCAGCCATAAACTGCTACCGTTAAAACTATACACCGGTAATAAATCACTACGCTCTGTCGCAGAACGGATGTTCGGCATCAGGTTGTCCAATACCAACGGTATAGCTTGTGGGGATTCAAAATAAGTCAGTACCATGTGCGGGAGATTAAGCTGTAACGCCTTGACATAAGTAATTCGCAGCTTGCTTTCATCTACACCGGTTTCTATCAAGGTAAAATATTTGGCAATCGAAAAATCCTCACAATCACCGGCTCCTTTGGCTAACAGTTCGACAGGCGTAGCCCAATAGTCGTTTTTTAGCCAGACAACAAGATCGCTGGAAAAAGTGATATGACGATTAAAAAAATCGTTAACGTGTTGTAGCTTGTCTTGTTCCGGCAGCATTTTTCCGGTAACCATCAGTTGTTGCCAATCGACAAAGCGTTGTCTTGCCGCCAGGCCATATTTGCGTTCAATCTTATCCAGCATAACGGGTTGAAGCGGCAACCAATCTTCATTCTTATCGGGTTCTGAAAAAAAACCATGGATAACGCCAAGACCGGCGATGACAACAATAATAAAGAAACCGGTCAGAAGTCGATAGTTAACGGCTGGCACCGGTAATTCCTGTCGCCTTTAAAGAATCATAGTCGTCATCAGTTTGAACATTTTCAGCCAGCACAATGATGTCCAACAAGTCACCCATTTGCTGCAAGGTCTGCACAAACTCCTGTTTTTGCGGGGAAAGGCTAATACCGTTGCCTATTTCTCTGGCAAGCCGGATAAAATCGGGGTTAAGCTTTTTTGTAACGTCAGGCGACATGGATTGGGATTCAAAACGCTTAATCATAACCCGGCCGCCCCATTGATGTATCACCTCAATAAAATCGAGACAGATTTCCAGTTCCTTGGCAACCGCATACGCTGAAAAACTAAATATCAGTTGCCTGGTTACGAAGGGATTTTTTTTGAAGAGTTTTTCCAGCCAAAGACGAAAGCCGATATTTTTGATGGTGTCGATGGACAAGTTAACGGCAATGGCATGAGCAATAGGGATGCTGAGGATATGAGCAAGCACCTGGCTGATGACACCTTTATCAAGATCGATAATTTTGGCAAGTTTCTCGGTCATTGCAATAAAAGGTCCAAGGGCGACTAATTGGCCGTTCTTGTCATGCACTTGAATAAACGTTTCTTCCATAAGCAGTTGGCCCGTTTGAAAGCTGGTGATTTGTCCGGCATACGACAGCGAATAGTCATTATTATCAATGCAGTTGAAGACTAATTCTTTCCATTCCTTAATGTCCTTGGCAAAATTATCATCGGCACGCAGGTAATAACTATTTGCGCCGATTAGACTCGCCAATTCATAAGCCTCATGCGCAGAGTCAAGCATCATTTTCGGGGTGCATACCGGATTAACAGGCGCTACACCGATATGCGCCAAATCAGCTTTTGACTGTTTTTCGCCCAGTTCCAAAAAATTATTGCTTAATGCTTTAGCGATGGCTTCAATCTGTTCGCTGTCGCCGTTATTAATCAGCATTGCAAATTCACCGCCGTAAAAATGGTAGATTTTTATGAGGGTTTCCGGATACCGTTTGGCCGCTTGTTTCAAGGTGTTGGCAACCGCTTGCAGAAGTTGGTCAATAGCCTCGTTACCTCGATCTATAATAAGATCAGGCAAGCTATCTACCTTGATAATCATTAAATAAGCCGGACTATAAGCCATCATTAGATTCATCATATCGGTATCGAACACCGATTTTTTATAGAGTCCGCTCAAATCGTCGCGTAATAGATGTGCACCCATCTCATCCAGCTTGTTGTTAAGTGCGGTAATAGAGTTTTTTATTTTTCTCGACATGGCATTTATCGAGATCGTGATATTTTTAACTTCAGTGATCCAGGGCAGGTTTTCTATGATTTCAAAATGGCCTTCGCTAATGTGCAGCGCACATTCATTAATTCTTTTTAAGGAGGCCAATGTTATCCGTAACAACAGCATTAACAAACCAATTGAAACCACCAGTGTTATTAGTGAATATAAAAACGAAGTTTTTGCCTGTTTATAGAGTTTACTATAAGCAAAAGAGGGGTTTATGGTCACATAGACCACGCCGCTTCTTTGCCAGTTAGAACTGATTTCGCTTTTCGCCGTCATTGGTGTCATCGGTAAATAATCGATAAACCAATCGGGCACGCCTTCAACGCCCTTATCATTACTTAGAGAAACCAATTCCTTGTCGTTGGCATCAAGCAATCGAATTTTCTGGTAATACCCGCTATCGAAAATGGCGCTAACCAGTGTCTTAATGATGGGATCTGCGGTGTCGGTTATATGGGGACTTAGCGATAGTCCCAACGAGGTGGCCGTATCCTGCGCGTGACCTTGCGATTCAACTTCCAGATAGTTTTTAATCGTGTTGATGCTTAGCGTAAAGTTGACGCTAAAAAGTATTAAAAAAAAGATTGAGATTAACAATAACAGTTGTTTAAATAAGGACATGGAAGCTCCGTCATTTGCATTTGTTTGATCAGTTGAGTAAAGCTGTTGCGGCTAACGCTACGCTTTTTATGCAATTAAATCAATAAAATGCCAAATTTAAACTGACCTCTATAATCCGGTACAATCAGAATGTTTTGTTTCGCATGGGTGGATATTATTTGATGCTGGCTGAAGTTTAGTAGGGTGCGCATCGCGCACCACCATAGACATCAACTTAAGACATTTCACCACGAAGACACGAAGAGCACGAAGATTTTTCTTTGGTTTTTCTTCGTGAACTTCGTGTCTTCGTGGTGAATTAAATCTTTAAG
>Ga0194056_10001155_pt1 | contig 14433 bp, 10 predicted proteins | sample SepL4413m_MetaG_FD_155458 | JGI IMG/M metagenome (GOLD analysis project Ga0194056, IMG submission 155458) | Anoxic zone freshwater microbial communities from boreal shield lake in IISD Experimental Lakes Area, Ontario, Canada - Sep2016-L442-13m | ecosystem: Environmental > Aquatic > Freshwater...
GTGTTGCATCCACTGGGGCGCGCGCTTGATCACGCCGGCCAGCACATCAAAACTCCCGCCAACCCCCTGAATAACCCGCGCCCCGAGCTGCTCCCTCCACTCGTCCGCAAGCCGCTCCTTCATCGGGGAGCCAATGCCTAGGAAAAGCAAATCCGGTGCCGTGGCCCGAATTTCGGCGGCAAGCCCGGGAATTTCCTGCTCCTTGAAATAACCATTGCGGTAGCCCGCAATCCTCGCCCCCGGGAAATCAAGTCCGATCCGCCGCGCACACTCCTCGACGATCTCCTGCTTGGCTCCCAACAGATAGACCGAAGAACCCTCACGGTCGGCCAACTTCAGCAGCTTGTGCATCAGGCCGATGCCGTCGATGCGCTCCGGAATCGTGGTGCCGAGCATCGCCGCTAGCGGCAGCATCGGCTGACCGTCGGCCAGCACGTAATCAGCCCGCTCGAGAAGTTCGCCCATCCATGGTTTGCTCCGGACCATCGCCACCTTGTTGGCGTTGACAAACTGAATAACTTTCGCCGGTTGCCGGTTGCGGATCGATTCCGTCAACTCGGCAAGCAGTGTGTCACTCGTCAGGCAGTCCACGGGACAGCCTAGGAATTCAACTCGTCGCCTTGGGGTGATGTTCATGTTAGGAGGCCCCCTTGCCATGTAAAACCACCGGAATGGTCAGCAGCAGGATCTTCAGGTCAAGCCAGACCGACCAGTTGTCGATATATTGGCGATCCAGCAGCATCCATTCCTCGAAGCTCAAGTCGTTGCGCCCGCTAACCTGCCACAGACAGGTGATTCCTGGCTTGATAGAAAGGCGGCGGCGATCACTCCAGTCGTAGAGATCCACTTCACTCAACAGCGGGGGACGGGGTCCCACCAAACTCATTTCCCCCTTGAACACGTTGATCAGTTGGGGCAATTCGTCGATGCTGAGTTTGCGCAGGATGGTCCCGAGTCGGGTCGCCCGCGGGTCCTTGCGGATCTTGAAGACCGGCCCATCCATCTCATTGAGGTGCGCCACTTCGTTCTTGCGCGCCTCCGCATCAACCACCATCGAACGAAACTTCAGCAACCGGAACCTGCGCTTGTTCATGCCGATCCGCTCCTGGCCGAAAAACACCGGGCCGGGACTCGTGAACTTCACTGCCGCCGCCGTGACCAACAGCAGAGGACTCAGCAGAGTCAGCAACAAGGCCGAGCCAAAGAGATCCGTGAGCCGCTTGAGGAATAACTGAAACAGTAGGTTCTCCCGGAAAAAGGTCACCATCTGGTCCCCTTCGAACTCTTCCACCTGAGCCCGCGACAGCATCTGCATATTCCCGAGATCCGGCACCAGGCGCACCACCACGCCGAGGTCGTTGCAAAGCCCCATCACGTCGCAAGCCAGCGGAAAATTATCCCGCAGCGGCAGACAGAACATGACCTCATCGATCACACCCTTTTCCAATATGTTTCGCAGGCCGGCCACCGGACCCAGGACTTCCCAGCGGGTCTCGATTCGGCTCAGGTGCCCGGCGCTGCCGCCATCATCGAAGAGAAACCCTTCGATCTCATATCCAAGCTCCCGCCGAGACTCGACCCGATCCGCCAGCTCGAAGGCCTTGGCCGTCTCACCGATGATCAGGAGGTGGCGGGCATTGCGCCCCTTCCGTCTCAGGATACTCAGCAACCACCGCAGCACCACCCGGCTGCCGATCAGCAGCGCCGTCGAACTAAGCAAGAACAACGACACCACCAATGGCGTCACCATCTTGATGTAGAACATCGCGCCGGCCAACAGCAGCAGCAGGCTGGTTACCGTCATCGCCTTGGCGATTTCGATCGCCTGGCTCTTCAATGTCGTGAAACGGTTCGTGTCGTAATGAACCAGTTTGTTGAAAATAAAAAACCAGCCTAACAAAACTCCGAACATGGCGAGCCCTTCGTATGCTTGGTAACTTTTTTCCAATACCTCGCCGACAAAATCGAAATGCCTCTTTTCCTGGATAAATCCGACCAGCAGTACGAAAACTCCGACCATGACCAGTTGGTCGAAGATGCGAAACCCGTGGATCAGGAATTTGTGCCGGAGGCGGATCATAACAAGCATCTCGGTTTGAAATCAACACTCCGCATGCTGTCCGGCTTCGGATGTGAGGCCGGTTCCGATCCGGGATCGTGCGGCCCGCGCCTCACGCTGGCGGAACCAGGCGGCGGCCAGGAACAGCGGGGCTAGCGAGACCGCGAAAAACAAGGGGCCGCCCTGATGGTGGATCCAACTGTCGATCATGTGCGGCCCGATGTGGACGCAGAGCAGACCGATGACCAGCACCCGGATGGCGTTGCGGAAAATGCCCAGTGGAATCACCATCGCCACCAGCACGGCCCGGTGCCACGATGAGGAAAGGAACATATAGGAAGCGATCAGACTGGTGATGAACAACACCAAGGAAGAACGAACCCCGCTGCAGTTGTGAGCCACCTCGAGCTTCATGCCCGGCAACTCCATGACCTGTCCCACTCGGAAGACGGGCGTGCCCGTCCACTGAAACAAGACATGGGCCATCCACGCCGACGCACGCATCAGCAGGTCTTCAAGGGTCACCACGACCATGTCCGGCAGTGGTACCATGAATACCAGAAGGCCGAAAGGAAAGGCTAACAATCGCATCCACGACGTCCCGAGGCACACGAATCCGCCGGCCACCAGCAGTAGCGCGTAGCAGGCCGCGGTCCGGGCCATCATGTTGTTGTTACTCCATTCCGTGTCACATGTTAGCACGGGTCCGAAAAACAAGGCGACGGCCGCAAGCGCGAAGATCAAGGCCCCTGCCACCGTCCCGGCCGTGGAACCGCGCCGGTCCCGCGGCAGGAAATCGCGCTTGAGTGACGCCAGATAGATCGAGACCAGCGGGATCAGCACAATGTGCGAGTGGAGTTCCTCCTTTAGTGCATAGCGGACCAGCGCCACCAGTGGCCCGCAGCACGCCAGCGTAAGGATCGCCACATACAGGAAATAACCCACCAGCCTGCGGTCCGACCACCAGGCGGAGGCTCGATCAAAAGTGCCCGGTCCGAGGTTGATCCCCGGTTCTGGCGATATGCGTATGTCTTTCATGGGAGGCCTGGAATAGGGGATTGCGATCTATCAGGATAAGACAAAAACCGGGCATAAACGTAGGCGGCTCCTTCACTGAGAGCTTCCTTGACGCCCTCACTGTATCGCCACCAGGCGTGCGGGATATATCTCTGCCGCATCAGCCTGAAGCACCGCGGGTCTGGAGTGTTAGCCGAATGTATCATCCCAGAAAAGAAGATGTAACCACCGATTTCACTGTGCGCTCTGAAAATGATTCGCCTCTATCGGCATCCCTCTTCGTCTTCTGTCTTCTGTCTTCTGTCTTCTGTCTTCTGTCTTCTGTCTTCTGTCTTCAACAAATTTGTCAGCGCATAAAACAACTGCGCCTGCGGCCAACGCAAAAATGGAAAGCGATGGCGCCACCCGCCGCGCAAGACCCGCGTCACGAAATGCCCATCCGGCAGTTGGTGTTTTTGTATAACTTTGTCCGCGAGACTCCGCGCCAACTCACCCGCTTCCGGAATCATGTCTCCGATCAAGGCCCCTAGCGTAATGCCCTCCGCAAAATCATACATTTCCAGTTTCGCGAGTTGCAGCCGTGGCTTGACGGCAAAGGGTCTCGGATTGCCCCTGGCATCGATCAGATGCTCCCGATAGTAGGCGAAACCGCGCCGTATCGAGAGTTCAATCCGCGCGTCCGGATCGATCCGATGGACCTTGAACAGGTTCTTCAGATTGAAGCAGGTATGGAAGTTGTCGATATAACTCTTCGCCTCGTTCATTGCATACAGCCACGATCCATTCTCCGCTTGGGAGTCGAGCACGAAGTTCAGATTGCGCCTAGACGCCTCCAGATAATCCTGCCGCCTGTAGCGTTTCCCGGCATCCGCCAGCACATAGGCCCGGTAGGCGGTGGCGTTGACCACCTGGCGTTTGTCAAACGGTGAGTAACTTCCCGCTGACGAGTTTGGTCCGGTCGGAATGTCTATCAAATCAGCGTGGACGAATTCCGCAATCCTCATCGCCAGCGCCAGATACTTCTTGTCCCCCGTCGCCTCAAGCAGAGCGAGATAGGCCTCATAGCAGTATGGCGTGCAGGTGATATAGGGAGTGTTCTTCGGCCAGACCGCGTCTTTGCTGTTCTGCCAGTCGAAGGGGTAACCCCAACACGGGCCCCGGTAACCCGGAATTGAGTAGGCTAGCAACTCCTCGCCCAATCCCACCGCCCGCTCGAGATGCTTTTCCCCACCCGATATCTGATAGAGATTCAGCAAGCCTAGCATGAGTTGCGCGTCGGCTGTGGCAAAGCGCGCCTTCTTGACAAACACGCCGCGCAGTGAGGGGCACAACAAATCCACCGCCACCAGCGGTGCCACCAGAGGGATTCCCAGCTTGCCCTTGGCATAATACACTTTCCTCGACCACAAACCATAGCGGGTCCCCCAGATATCATAGGGATCGTAGCTCTCGTAGCCAGCCTTATCGAGCCAACAGAGAAACCGCTCGCAGGCAGTGAGAAGGACGTCGCCTCCACCAGGGGTGTTGAGATAGGTAACTGACATGGCATTCTGCATTGGGTTATCGCCGCCCTCCTCCCGCCCTCTCATCCCGCCCTCTCATCCCGCCCTCTCATCCCGCCACCGGGTTCGCCAGATACCACCCCAGCCCGGTCGCCAACCCCGCGGCAATTTGATGGGTCGGCTCATAGCCTAGCAAACACCGGGCCTTGCCGATGTCGGCGTTTGAGTGACGGATGTCGCCGGGCCGGAAGTCATCGTAAACCGGGGCCATATCCACCAACTCCGGACGTTCATTGAGCAGACGACGACTCAACATCCGGTATAGTTCATTGAGGGTGGTCCGCCCACCGGCCGCAATGTTATAGACGGTGTTCAGCGCCTGCGGATCACGGACCGTGGCCGCCCGCAGGTTTGCCTGCACCACGTTCTCCACGTAGCAGAAGTCCCGGCTGGTTTCACCGTCGCCGTGAATCACCACAGGTTCCCCGCGCAACATTGCATCGATCCACTTCGGAATCACCGCCGCATACGGCCCCCGCGGGTCCTGTCGCGGACCGAAAACATTAAAGTAGCGCAGCCCGATGCATTCAATCCCATAGCATTGCGAGAAAACGGCCGCATACAATTCATTCGCTTTCTTGGAGACCGCATAGGGAGAGAGGCACTCCCCGACCTGATCCTCGACCTTCGGCAGTGCGGGATGATCCCCATACACCGCACTGCTCGATGCATAGACGAAGCGCTTGACCCTGGCATCCTTGGCTTCCAGCAGCATCGTTACGAAACCCGTCACATTGTGGTGATGGGTGACCTCCGGATGCGCAATCGAACGGGGGACCGAGCCCAAGGCCGCCTGGTGCAACACGATATCAACGCCGGTGCATGCTTTGCGACATGTCTCGCGGTCCGTGATATCCGCCTCGAGCCAGGTGAAATTCGCCCAGCGGGCGCTCCCCACCTCAGCCCTTACCTCGTCGAGATTGCGACGAAACCCGGTCGATAGATTGTCCACTCCCACCACCCGCTGACCACAGCGGAGCAACTCTAGCAGCAAATTCGAACCAATGAATCCAGCGACGCCCGTCACCAGCCAGGTCCGCGGTGACTCGATTAGAACCTGCTTCAGCATTTCGTAGGGATTCATACGCTGTGATGGATGGTCGTTCAGAGTGGATCAAGAGAGAGAACAGAAGACGGAGGTCGGGGGTCAGAGGAAATGCGGACAACGGCACAGTCAGGGAAATCCGGTTTCTTCGACTTTGAGGCATTGACTGCTGGACTTTGAGACTCAGGTCAATCTCCCCAACCTCTCCGCGATCTGACTTATCGACACCACCTCAAGCGCCGGATCCGCGGCCACCCCTGCGAGGAAGTGCTCGAAGTCCGCGTCATCGCGGTGTTCCTTGCTGTGGCCGATCAACACGATGACATCGAGATCTCCAACCGGCGCTGGCGGCGCGTCCCTGATCCAGCGCAGCATCCGCGTGGAAGACATGTTATGAAAATCCAGCTTGATCGGAAAGCGCTGGGCCAGGAAACGCAGCACGCTGGCCGGCGTCCGGCCCATGCCGAGCTGACTCACCATCTCCCGCTGGGTTTCCTTGGGGACATTGGCGGAAAACTTCGCCAGCAAGCGCTTTGGCGTCAGTTGCTGGATGCGTCGGCCCATCCGCGAATAGATCGGAATCTCGATCACCTGGCCACCCACATCCTCACAAGCCACATTCACAGAAACCTGCCAATGCCGGCGCTTTTCCGGGGCTCCGGAAAAATCCAAGGCATCCTGCTCGTCCTTCGTCACCATTTCCCTCACCAGCGAGCTGTCGATCAAGATCCCATTTGCAGCCAACGCTTGTAGCAGCTTGGATCCAGGCTGTGCGCGGAACGCTCCCGCCCGAAAGGCACTCACCCTGCGTCCGCTACCAGCCTCCTGATAGAACGCGTCGATCACCGCCTTGCGCTCGCCAATGAACCTCGATACCTCCCCAGCCGTCTCGAACAGACTGTCCACTGTCCGCTTCTCCGGCCTCAAGCGCCACCGGCCACCTTCAAAGACCGACCCCACCCATTCGGGGTGCAGGTGAAGTTGAAGGTCATGGCCACGGCGGATCAGATCGAGCGCTTGCGCCCGGATCTCCGCCGCTGGATCGTAGCCCCATGCCCTGATCAACTTCTCCCGCTCTCGTTCGAACGCCAAAAATTCCTCCACTTCGAAAAACACAGTCAAAGGCATTCCGAACTTCTCGCAGATACGAGCCATCATCTCAGCCGGCTCGATGATGTGTCGGCGCACATCGCCGGAACCATTGCCGAAGATCTCGTGGTCTTCAGTGAAAACCAGTTGCCGTCTTTTGTTCATGCCACTCAGGAAGGACTCATAACAAGAGGGTTAGATCACCATATCACAACATCTCATGAAATTTACCAGAATGTCATCCTTCAGACAGGCCATAACAGGCTGTGGCCGTGACCTGGGGACAATTCTCAAGGTAGACGAACTCATACCCTCCATATTTGCTGCGGCTTTTCTCCTGCACGGGCAAATACTGCAGCATCACCGGGAGAAACGCCGGATCAGCATATATCAGCCAAATGTTCCGTGGATGTCTATCCAGAGAACGTCCCAATTGCTCGCAAAACCCGCGCATGACATCGGCACCGAAAGGATTATACAGAAAAAACACGCAATCTCTAGGACTGTATTCCGCTTGCGTCACATCCGCTCGTTCCACCCTGACATGTGCGTCTTTCGGCAATCGGTTCTTCATCGCGTCCAGGTTCCTCTCAGCGATATCTATCAACTGAGGCGCAAAGTCGAGTCCGCGCACATCTGTGAATCCGGACATAGCGGCCACAATAACAACTTTGCCCTTGCCGCAACCGATGTCGTTAAAGCGGAGTTGCCGAGGCGCTGGCGACATCCTGAATGCGTGCCGCAACGCGCGGGCGCGTGTCATGACATACGGCTTGGCGTCGGCCTGATTTTCAGGAGAAAGCACACGTAGCCGACTTTGCGGTATAGCCGCTCGCATGTCAGTTCCCAAGCGCAAGTCAAAAAACACATCGTCGATCATGCTCAGCAGAGTTTGGAGGCTGCGTCGGAGTCCGAGTTCAGTTGCACTGTCCCATGCACGCGCTGCAAGTTTTGAAATATTGGTCATACTTCTTCCGTGCTATAAAAAGGTCAAAGTCTTGAAATAACCATTCTACTCTTTCCTGATAACAACCGGGGAATCGCTTCAACGCATTGAAAATCTATCTCCATACCACTACCAATGCGCTCCCTTAATGCCGCAATAACATGAATTTCCGCTTCAATTGCCTGTCCGTCTTCCGGCACCACAAGGACAGTGAGTTTTCGGAGTGATTCCTGAATTATCTGACCGGTGCGGACAAACTCGTTATCAAAGGCAAATTCGAGCATGCCAATTCTTCTTCCAGTTTCGGTCACAACAACATCATTTATTCTTCCCATAATATCTTTAACACAGGGGAACTTGCGCCCGCAGGAGCAATGGTCTTCAGGTTTCAATGTGACCAAATCGCCAGTGCGATACCGTATCAGGGGCATGACATTATTGATAAAACCCGTGCCTACAAGCTCATAAAGGGCCTCGCCATTTTCATTGACTCCGGAAGGCAGGAGTTCAGTGAGTCCATAATCGGGGAAGATATGATAGCTCCCCATTTCACATGTTCCTATAAAAATCGCCCGTTCAAAATGACCATACCAATCGAAGACCTTTACACCAAGGCATTCTTCAATTGACTTGCGTTGTTTTGGCAGCAGCATTTCTGATGAGGTAACTACACATTTAAGAGAAGGTATTTTCAGTAACAGTTTCTGTGATTTAACCAACTGGCATAGAATAGAAATCGAGGAGGGGTAGGCGAAAATGAGCTCAGGAGCGAATTCTACAAGTTTCTGTGCATATTCCTTTATGGTAGCATCCGAAATATGGTATGAGGAAAACCACATTTGTTTGTTAAATGCATCATATCTCCAATAGGGCCCCTTCTCCATCTCGATCGGAACAATGAGGTCCCCTCGTAAGATGGCCGTCCTGGAATCCGAGGACACGCCGGCCCATTGATATTGCCTATCCGCAAATGCATATTCCAATTTTACGACCTCTCGATCCATTTTTACTGACAGTTTCATTCCTGACGATCCGCTTGTCCACCCATGCATGAGGAATCTATTTCTGCTATTTGTTGCCAGGAATGACTCGGGCTGCGACAAAATGGTTTGTTTGTCCAAAAGCGGTATTTTGGTAATGTCCTCAAGACAGTTCATTGCCTCGGGAGAAAATCCTATTTCACCAAAAATGCGTTGATAATAGGGAACAAATCTGCTGGCCTTCACGAGCAATTCTTTGAGCTTTGCGAATTGCATCGCATCAATCTGTTCTTTGGACAGTCCTTCAACGGAAGAAACCCGCTTTTGATATTTCGCAAATGAAAAGCCCTTCCGGATAAAAGTATAGCAAACACCTTTAATAGACAAGAAAGCATTTTGAAAGCTCACTGGAAAATGTTTGTAAATTGTATTTGAGTAAAATCCTCGCATTGGTCACGTTTGATTGAGATTTAATAGTAATAGAACCAAAAGATTTGCATCTTCTTGCGAATCCTATAATCAATCGTGGTCCTTGGTGACTTTCGGTGGACCTCTCTTTCGTTGGTAGAAGAAGTGCGGGCTAAACCCCCGATTCCGCCTCTTCCTCAACCCGCTTGGAACTAGCCCCGAGCACTTCTCGGTAAATCGCTTCCAATCTCGCCGCCACCCGCTTCGCTGCAAATCGCTCCCTGGCATAGCGCCGGTTGTGATCCGCCATCCTCCGTCGGGTCTCCGGCTCGGAGGCCAAACGCTGGATCCGGTTGGCGACCTCTTGCGCTGAAAAGCGGCGGCCGGGGGCGGCGTTACGGTCATACCGAACCAAATAGCCTGTCACATCTTCCTCGAGAATGTCCTTCAAACCACCGGCCGCGCTTGATACGAGCGGCAGGCCCATTGCCATCGCTTCAAGCACCGCGTTGGGCATTCCCTCAGTGTAGCTCAGGAAGCAGAACCCATCCGCTTCCGCATAGCACGCCAACTTGGCCTCTCCTTCCACAAAGCCCTTGAATTTAATGTTATTCAGGTCGAGTTCCTGTGCCCGGCGCTTCAGGTCAGCAAGCGCCGGACCGTCACCTGCAATGATGAACTGATACCTCTCGGAATCGCGGCTTTCCAGCAGAGCGAAGGATTCCAGCATCTCAAACACCCCTTTAGAGACTTCCACACGGGACAAGTAGAGGACCCTAAACCGGTCAGTATTCGCCGACTTGGTCGACTTTGATTGAACCTCGAACAACGCATCGCCTGCAACGGTTGTCTCCAAATGTATCGGCTGTTCAAAGCCCCAGCGTCTGAGATCATTTCGAAATTGAGCCGCTAGCACGATATGGGCATCTGCCATGCGGTAAACACGACTCAGCCAACCGCCATTCCCGCCGGGGAATTCGTGCGTGCCGCAAACTTCGTTGTCCCAACCCCGCCAGAAGACCAAAACCTTTCTCCCAAAAATCTTTGCAAGAAACAGGCTGACGGCGTCACGAGGTAATGAGCGCGACTCGACCGGATCAAGGCAGGGGTTCAAGTGCACCAGACCAGGAAAGCGGCACAGATTGAGCAGGAGCAGGGCCCAATCCAGACCAAGTCGCAGGGTAGTTGGCAAATCCCACGCCCTTCTCAATCCAACCGTAGAATAGAACGCGTGGGACCTGCCAACATTCAGCAACTTGTGGGACACAGATAGGTGCCTGCAGACTTCACAATAGTAATTGTGGACTCCTCCGCCTGCTGCCTCTCGGTCACGAACGATGACAATCCTCATAAGATTGAATATTGTTCAAAGCGCAAAACTGTATCGAAATCATTCGCGTTTCGCAACTCTCGTGAATTGACTCACCGTTGACTCTCCCGCAACGGCGGCATGCTTATCGGCTCATGAGGCACGTTCCCCCGCGCAGGCACGGTAGTGCAACGCATGACGATGACCAAACTCAGCAAAAACCTTATTCCAGATCGAGGCTGACGATTCAACGCTGTAGGAGTCTTCGATCCCCTTCCGGGCTGCCGACGAACAATTACCCCATAACTGCAAATCATCAAGCAGTGTGCTGACTAATTTCGCGGTTGCGGCTGGACTTTCGTCCTTGATTAGAATTCCACTTACATGGTCCTTGACTGCATCGCCCAACTCACCCACATCGGTCACCACAACAGGGACACCAGCAGCCATAGCCTCGAGCATCGCAATCGACATTCCCTCAGAAGGAGACAGTAGGCAGAACACTTTGGCCTGCTCCAGCAACCTCGGAACACTGCTGCTTTGACCGAGAAATGCGACCCTCTGGCTCAAACCAAGATCACGCGCCCATCCTTCGAAGAAATCACGGTCGGGACCATCCCCTACAATCGTCACATTTAGCGTGCTTCGGTCACGCACCAGAACGGCTACCATGTCGAAGAAGCGCTCAAGACCCTTAACGTGTCTTACAAGTCGGCTCACATAGATCAGATCGATCCTTCGCCTCTCGAAAGGAGTCACCTTAAAATTCGCCAGGTCGATGGCACCGGTTAACACCACGCAATTCCTCGTGAGTTGCCACTCGTCAGCAAACCTCTTTGCATTCTTACCACGGACCACAACCACATCGAACCTCCGGACGAGATGACAGATAGCTCTTTCTACGAATCGTGATGTGCCACCCATTGCACTTAGAATTGGACTTTCACTCCCGAAGCCGCCCCCCAGCACCTGACCTGGGCCTCCCGTCATCTGATACACCGCCTTGGCGTCAAAGAGCGCGGCGGCTAGCAACACCAGCGGCGCATTTGGCATGATATGGTAGCCGATGATTATCTCGGGCTTTAGACGGTAACCAGCTTGAACTAGTGTCAGCACCCTCGCCACACCTCGCCCAAATCGCTGCTTGTTGCTATCAGACGGGCAGCAGAACCGCAAACCCTCCACCTGTAACTCAAGACGATCATCACATATTACCACAACCTCCTCAACACCTTGCGCCCGAAGCAAGGGAACCGCATGTGCAAGCAGCCAACCCGGATTGTAAAACGCCCCAACCAAGAACACTCTCTTGGGGAAGTGGGACTCGCGGCCAAAATATCTCCATACAAAGCTTGCTATCAGGTGGGTAATAGAAATGCAATGAAGCGTAATCCCTATCAATCCACGCGCGAGATAACCCTTCCAAACCATTATTATTGATCTTTTACACATCTCGCGAATAGTTTCGTTGATACAAAGTGTATGGCATTCACTTTGGCATTGATCAGCAACCGCCTAAATTGACAGCATTCAACTAAACTCTATTGCTGATTATTTCGCCGGGAGCACCTCCACGGCTGGGTTTCCCGGTGCCGTCAGCTTATTCGTATATTCAAAGGCACCGATGCACCATGGCTCTGTCGCGGGTCGTGGGTTTCCATCGAAATCAAATCGAATGTTTGCATTAAAGCTTGCAGGAACAGCATACAAATCCTGGAAGGTCTGATACGCGTCTGACTTCGTGCCATTGTTGCGGGCGGGACTGCCAGCCGTTAATCTTCCATTGGTTGTTAATAGCGGATCAGCTTCAATACAAAAAAGTCCCTGTGGCATGAGGTAAGGAGCCGCTGCTGTGTGTGCCTGGAACGCCGCAAGTGAAGTGTATTCGTAACTTCCCGTTACCTCATCCCAGTGTATGCTTACGCCAGGAGTGCGAACATTGCCGTCATTGTATCCATACATCAGACAATGATCGACGTATACACATTTGTAGCTCGATGGCCACACCGAGATAAGGTGATACATGTATGGTCCATACTCAAGGAACAGATTTTTCTTGATATTGTAAACGAGGTTGTTTTCCAGATGACAAAGAGAGTAGCCGAATGTTGCCACGATACCGGCATAACAATTTACGACGGTATTATTAACAACATGATTTGCCACGTTTCCTTGCCACAAATATACGCCGACACCAGGAAGAATGTGACCGTCTGAAGTATCGACAGACTGGGATAGATCGTGAAAATAGTTTCCAATGACGTATACTGGATTGTCTTGTGGGCCTGATCCACTCATCGAAGATTCTCTGAATCCATAATCACAATTATACACCTCATTGAACAGAACCCAATAATTCTTCGGATTCTCGGCAGCATTGATGGCGGACCCCGCCTGGCCCCCATAGCCTGGGCAGTCATACATCAAATTTTGGGAAACAATGACATCGTGTGAAGCTTTTACCCCAATACCTGCCTGTCTGTTGTCGTATGCCACGGTTCTCCCGATGTAGATATGGTGCAGTTCAGCGGCAGGAGTCCCTGTGCCAGTCACTTGTATGCTATCCCCGTTCAGACCGTGAAACAGGCTGTCCAAAACCCAAACATTGTATAATTGCGTGCCGACGGGTCGCCAGAATGTACTTATAGACACACCATGATAATCCAGATCAAAGGCTGGATCATTCCACTTGTCACGCTGCAATGTATCGTGATGCCAGTTGTGGTAGACAACAATGTCATGAATCACGCCATAATTACCTGGCATAACCGTAAGGGTAGTGGCGTTTGTTCCGGTGATCTCACAATCTCTCACAGCTATATGATCGACAGCTTGCCCAGTGATTGCTAAAGGAATCCCATTGAACTTTATGTTCTCTACAATCACATAGGAAATGTCGGCATACCCTCCAATTTGCACTGCTGCGTCCAGCCCGGCGCTAGATATATCTGGACTAGGCTGTATTTCCGCCATCCCTCCGGTCTGGGAAAATCCCCGGACAAACGCCGGAGCGGCCACAGTCGGCGGATTTGCAGCACGATAGAAACGAATGTAGCGGCTATCGGCCGGGACTACGTAAGGGCCCCCGTGAATCTCCACAAGTGATCCGGCAGCCAGATGGATTCCCGTTTGGCTTGGTGGGATCGTGAGTCTCGGCTTGTTAGGACAACCATACGTATTGTTGACATCCGTGGCATTTGGATTGTCCTTATCGATGTAGTAGTTGAAGTCTTTTTGAGCGGCAGGCCATTCGGAAGGCCAAGCGGGCGCTTGTTCTTTGATTCCAAATTTAGGCTCTGGTATTCCCATGGGGGGGGGCGACCATGTCAGATGTCCCGGAGACCACGTCTTGGACCAAGTCGGAGCTCCCACGGAATTCAGGATTGTCAGCATGGCGACCGCGAGAATGATGCGTTTCATTGCTTTGTTCTTTCTGAAGGGTCTATTTTTTGATTGACAGGGCAGAAGTCACGGGTCAGGTCGCACCGACTCGGGAAACAAGCATTGATTTGGAGCGAGTCAAGGAAAGTAGCTATCCGTTAAATCGGTGCCACAATGGCTTGGTACATCGACCGGGTTCGCTCGGCAACCCCTTGCGGGTCAAAGCGTTGCCTGGCCACGCTTTGGCCCGCCTGGCCCATTCGCCAGGCAGCAGCGGGATCTCGCATTAGCCGCGTCAAACGGTCGGCGATCTGGTCAATGTCGTCCGGGTCGATCAGGAAGCCAGTCGTGTTTTCGGTCACCATGAAAGGCATGCCGCAGCGGTTTGCGGCGATGACTGGCAAGCCGGCAGCCATGGCCTCGGCAATGGCCATCGGTGAGTTTTCCTGGCGCGATGGCAGCAGGAACACGGCCGCCTTGGCCAGTTCTTCCAGCAACCGGCCGTGGTCGATGTGACCCAGCAATTCCACCCGAGAGGCCAGGTTGTGGCGGGCGATGCAGGCCAAGACTTTTTGATAATAGGCCGGTTGCTTGGCCTGCCCGGCGATCACCAGCGTGCCATCGGCCCCGCGTGCAA
>Ga0194056_10001156_pt1 | contig 14427 bp, 13 predicted proteins | sample SepL4413m_MetaG_FD_155458 | JGI IMG/M metagenome (GOLD analysis project Ga0194056, IMG submission 155458) | Anoxic zone freshwater microbial communities from boreal shield lake in IISD Experimental Lakes Area, Ontario, Canada - Sep2016-L442-13m | ecosystem: Environmental > Aquatic > Freshwater...
CTCCAGGGTTCCTGTAAGTCTGACACCTACAATTTGCGGCATTATCAAATAAAATGGGTGGCCTGCCATGGCCATTGCCACGTCCAACCCACCGGAACCTATTGCAAGCATAGAGCTTCCACCATTAGTCGGTGTGTGGCTGTCGGAGCCAAGAAGGGTCTTACCCGGCACACTGAAACGCTCCAAGTGTACCTGGTGAGAAATTCCGTTGCCCGGTCTGCTGTAAATCACCCCGTATTTGGCGGCTACGGTCCTTAAGAACCGGTGATCATCGGCATTCTTGAAATCTGCCTGAATAAGATTATGGTCCACGTAACTCACTGAAACCTCAGTTTTTACGCGGGGGATTCCCATAGCCATGAACTCCAGGAAAACCATCGTTCCAGTGGCATCCTGAGTCAGGGTGTGATCAATTCGTAGAGCAATTTCAGACCCGGATTCCAGCTTTCCTTTTACCAGGTGGGCCTCAATAATTTTCTCAGCAACTGTATGGCCCATGATTCATTCCTCTTTCTCCGGCTCATCGAAAAGTGCCTGAAAAGTCGATGTCATTTTGCCGGTCAGTAAATGTCAGACTCAACAAACGGCTCAAAACAAGGCACCCTGGAATCAGTCCCCCAGGAGCGGAGACCATTGGTCCACCGTGTTTTTAACCATGGGATCCGCACCGCACCTTACAATCCTGTTATGACAGGGCAACAGAATGTCTATTCCCATATCGCCGACGAGTTCCAGGGAGCGCTTCAAATCGGAAGGATTTGCGGAAAACAGGTCGTAGCGACCAATGGCGCCATCGGCATAAATTGTGTCTCCAGACATCAACAACTTATGTTCTTCATTAAACAGACCGATGCTTCCTGCGCTGTGCCCCGGCAGGTGAATTACCCTCATGGATATTCCCCCCAGGTCCAGAACCTCGTCACCAGAGAGCTTCCTATGTACCTTGAACCTGAAAAAACCTTCGGGTATCGTGTACTGGGACCTGATAACAGACTCGAACATGCTGTTTCCAAAAACGATCCTATCGTCGCCCCTTTCGAGGTATGATGCTTCCTCATCATGAACCCAAACCTCAGCTTCAGGAATGGCTCTCAATAATTCCGGCAGGCATCCGATATGATCCATGTGGGTGTGAGTCATTATGATGCGCTTGATCTGCTCAGGGGCTATTCCAAAATTATCGAGTTCTTCTAGTTTATAGGAGCCCATCTCCATGAGTCCGCAGTCAACGAGTGTAAAATCGGTCGAACTGGGCTTGCCGATTACGTATACATGAGAATCGGGGAGAAATTTGTCCCGTCCCGGTATCCACCTGATGCCTTCAACTACGCTTTCGATCAATGTTTCACCTCTAAAATCCGGTTTTCACATCAGTACTAGCCTTGTTTGTCCCAGAATATCCACTCCCAATCGTCTACGGGAAGAAGATTCTTTTTGATCTGTTCTGTGTACTGATCCATAATAATCCATTCTCCTCTCCCGTAAGCTACCGGTTCAGGATTTCCCGGATCAATCATGGAGAGTACGGTTCCTTCCGCAATGAAAAAACGCGGCGAGCGGGGGTTTCCTTTTATTCCAGCGGGTCGGCTCACGAAAAGGAGTTTTTCGCTATCCCCGACCGGACGTAGAAGAGTGAACTCCATTCGTACTGTCAGACCGGCGCCCTTGGTTGCCATGAACCCAGCCCATCCCGTGTTCTCATCAAAAATTGAGATAATTACCGCTGGATGCAACTCTCTCTTTTCTATGAGAAATAGTTGTGCCCTGTCCACATCATCGGTATCAGGGCCCCAAGGAGTAGTGATCACGGTAGAGCCGTTGTATGCATGAATGCGAAATCTACGCTGTAGCCCCACAACGGCACGATGGTGGCCGCACACAAAGCAATTTCTGTAATAAGGGAGTTTCCGCGGTTCTCCTGCCGGAGGAGGGAGAACCAGTCCTTTCTCTGCAATAATTCCAGCCGGCCTGATTTCTGCTCTCAGGTAAGGTCTCTTATCTCCAGTCTTGGTTATTCGAGCAACCAGGTTCATTCCATTGTCTGCAGGATCACGTTCAACAGCGAACGATACTTTTTCCCCTATACTGATTCCTGATCCACCGAATTTGAAGCTCACATCCACGGGGTACAAAGGGTGGCCGAATCTTCGCCACGCGTCCAAACATAATCCCATTGCTACCCCGCCGTGAGGAAGTCCTATGACTCCTTCGTGATGCAATTCAAAAACAATTTCCGCCTCGAACCTGCCCGCGGAAGCGTCGACCGGGACCATGAGAAGGAACGGGTAATCACCAGTCAGGAATGAATGTGGATTGTGTTCGATAAACATACTACCCTCCGGCTGACTTCGATGCATTCACTGTCCTCATCTACCGGTCGATGTACAGCGACACGGCCTCTCCACCTCCTAGACACAAAGACGCCATCCCGGTCTTCTTCCCCCTGTTTTTCAGAGCATAGATGAGCGTGGTAAGAACGCGGGCGCCACTTGCCCCGATGGGGTGACCAAGGGCAACTGAGCCTCCGTTTATGTTACACTTCTCCAGGTCCAGCCCCAACTCATTTATCACTCCCACCGTAGACCCCGAAAAAGCCTCATTAACTTCCATCAGGTCTATGGAGCGGAAATCCACTCCCTCTTTCGATGCCGCCTTTGGGATAGAGAAAATCGGGGCCATGAGAACATATTTCATGTCGAGACCGGCACTGGCCTGGGCGCCTATCCTGGCGAGAATTCCTAGCCCTCTCTCCTTTGCTATATCCTCAGCCATGACACACAACGCGCTGGCGCCGTCGGAGATTATGGATGAATTACCTGCCGTGGCGTAGCCGTCTTTCTGGAAGGCCGGCTTCATCTTGCTCAAGGCATCATACGACGTATCTTTGGGGCACTCATCGGTATGAAATATCTTTGGGTCACCTTTTTTTTGAGGGATCTCCACCGGCAAAATCTCTTCTTTGAAGCGACCTTCCTCAATTGAGTCCATGGATCTCCGATAGCTAAGCGCAGCGTAACGGTCCTGATCCTCTCGAGACACATTGTATTTCACACTGCACAGATCATTGCTTATGCCCATGTGGAAGTCATTCACAATGTCCCAGAGGCCGTCATGTACCATGTGATCCACGAGGGCGCCATTTCCCATACGATATCCAAACCTGGCTTTTTCGAGATAATAAGGCGCATTGCTCATGTTCTCCATCCCACCCGCTATGACGATATCGGCATCTCCGAGTTGAATTGCCTGAGCAGCTAGCATTACGGCCTTGAGTCCCGAACCGCATACCTTGTTTATCGTAAAACATTGGGTCTCGAAGGGAAGTCCCGCCTTCAAAGCAGCTTGACGGGCCGGGTTCTGTCCATAACCGCAAGGGAGAACAAGGCCCATGATGACTTCATCTACATCAGTTTTCTCAATGCCTGCCCTTCTAACAGCCTCTTCAATAACGAGGCCCCCGAGCTTTGTAGCTCCGATACCACTGAGGCCACCACCGAATGATCCCAGCGGCGTACGGTTGGCGCTGACTATAACTGCTTGACGCATGCCGCTCATCCGCACTCCTTTCTTTTCATGGAATTATCTAATTAAAGATTGGTAAACTACCCGTTTATAGGTATCTCTCTATCAGTATCTCCGCAATCTGAACAGCGTTCAATGCCGCGCCCTTGAGTATATTGTCCGAAACAACCCACAAATTTAGTCCATTGGCAACGGAATCGTCCTCACGAATGCGTCCTACAAGGGTGTAATCCTCTCCAGCGGCAAGCGCAGTAAGCGGATATTTGTTTTTTGATGGATCGTCCAGTACCTTTACACCCGGAGCGGCCCGTAGCAACTCACGGGCCTTTTGGGGAGTTATCTTTGTCTCCGTCTCAACGTTTATTGACTCCGAGTGTCCTAAGAAAGTTGGAACTCTTACGGTAGTCGCAGTGAGACGTATGGACGGATCCAGTATCTTCCCGGTCTCCCATACCATTTTCATCTCTTCCTTGGTATAACCATTTTCCAGGAAGACATCGATATGAGGAATGCACTCAAAGGCTATCCGGTGGGGATAGACTTTGGTAGCTACTGTTTTAAAAGGCTCTAAACCTTGACAAAGTTGGGCCAGGCTATCATTCTTGGTCCATTCTATCGATGTGGACATATCCCGTGACTGGGCCAGCATCTCTTCCAGTGCGTCCTTCCCGGTGCCGGAAACGGATTGATAAGTCGAAACCACGACACGCTTTATCTTTGCTTCATCATGTATCGGCTTCAATACTACAACCATCTGGATAGTTGAGCAGTTCGGGTTCGCAATGATATTCTTTGTAAAGTAACCCGCAATGGCATCGGGGTTGACTTCAGGGACGACCAATGGAACTTCCGGGTCCATTCTGAAATGTGATGTGTTGTCGATCACGACGCATCCGGACTGAGCTGCGATAGGAGCAAATCGACCGCTGACAGATCCGCCGGCTGAGAATAAGCCGATGTCCACCCCTTCAAACGAGGAGTCGGTCAATTCTCTCACAGGATGATCCTCGCCTCTGAACTTGAGCGTTTTACCTTCGGACCGGCCTGATGCCAGCAGCACAATCTCACTTACCGGGAAAGATCTACGCTCCAGAACGCTTATCATCATATTTCCCACGGCTCCGGTCGCTCCCACAACTGCAACCCTATATCTCTCTTTTTTCATGTCTGTTGTGTTCTCCTTTACCTATTCGAGGCCCAAAGACTCAACCCTGGTTGGGGGTTATTCCTTCTCCGAAGGAATGGTCTTGTAAGGGGACGTCCGGTCCACCTTAGGCCCTTCCACGTGGTCCACAGGTATCCTTTGCAATGAAAACTCTCCGGAAGTGCTGTCTTTCTTCATTATCCACACTTTCCCCGTATCGGTGTCAATCATAAAGGTATGACCTTTGATGTGGGGAGACACGAAAACCTGATAGCGGCCGCTCATCATAAGGTTTGGGGACGGTTCGCCGGTCTTTGTGGCCTGAGCCGCCTCGCGGCCGAGGGGCCACTGGCCGTGTCCACAGACGCTCAGGCCCAAGGAAAGTATCAGAATCGCGGCAGTCGTGGCTAGAGTTTTCATGGCATTTCTCGCACAATCTGTACTTAGAACTTTGTTTATACCAGTCTTGCAAGAAAGCGTCAAATCAGAGATTATTTATTGATGCCAAACTAATTAAGGCGTCCCGCGACGAAAGTTTTCCGTTCAATCATTGAGGAGCGTGAATTACCCGCCATCGTTGACGTCTCCTACAGTAACTTAAAAGGGTTATTTCTAGGGTCACTATAGGAAATACTCCGCTTCGGACAGTAAAACCTTACATCGCAACCGTAACCCCCAGATAACCGCTGCCGAAGACATTTATGGTTTGACAGGAACTTGATAGTACAAACGAGGTCGGTTCTACTTAACCGGCGAGAGGGGACAAATCACTTGCCAAGTGGAGTGTTTTTGTGGTATTAAATCATTAAGGATCTTGCATTATGAATGTGCAAGTATCTGCTAATGTTATCAGGGTTTTTTAATGTGTAGCATGCAAATATCAGATCTGCTTACATTAATTGGATTTTAAATGATGAACAACAACCGTAATTTTTTTTGTGCCGCATTATCGTTACTGGTCCTGCTGAGTAGTCCAGTAGCTCTCTATGCAATGACCGCACAGGAAATACTGGACCAGGTAGCGAAGCAAAATTTTTCAGAAGATTTTCGTTTAGTCCTTTCTACCAAGACATTCAAGGGCAAGAAAACCATTTCTAGCCATGCTCTCTGGCTAATGGGAAAAGTCAGACCGGAATTGACCAGCTTTTTCATAGAGTTTGATGAACCTGAAGAATCCAAAGGATTGCGGTTTCTTCTACAGATTTATTTAGGTAAGGAACCTAAAGCGTTCATGTTTTTCCCTGTTACAGGCAATACATTGCCGCTGGCTGTGGATGATCCTTCGGTAGATATCGGCGGAACGGGCCTGACTATGGAAGACATGCAGGGGTTTACACCTGAAGGCGGAGAGCGGTTGACTCTGGTTGAGGAACAGAAGTACCAGGACCGCGAATGCTATGTGATACGAGTATCCCGAGCTGAAGAGAAGGCTCATAGGCTGCTCTGGATATCAAAGAAAGACTTTATCATAGCCAAGTCGCAGAATGTGGATGCCCAAGGCAAGGTCACCCGGGAGCTTCGTGTAGTGGAATTCTTTAAGACCGCATCAGGAAGGGAGTTCCCGAGGGAGGAAGAAATAACCATGCCGGGTAAGGGTGTCCGAATCCTTGTGCGTCAGGAACATGCTGTATTTGGTATTGAGATTCCTGATGAAATAATGGACCCTGGACAATTCGGCACTTATAAGTGGAAGAACTAAGACCGGGAAATGCTGCCTTGGCAAATTTGATCCCTTGGAAAATAGTCGTGAATGGCTATTAAGTAAGGTAACACGGTGGCCGTGATTCTGAAAAACATTCTGATCTTCTCGTGTGTGCTTGCAGCAACCGGCTGCGGGGTTTTGAACAATCTCGACACAATGCGTTCTAGTATGGAGCAGATGACCTACTACACGGGTTTAATGGCATCCAACATGCCTGTCATGGCCGACAGCACGCGGAGAATGGCATCTACGACAGAACGGATGGAGCGAAAATCTAATGAATTGGTGGCAGATATCCAGAAGAGGGGGAGTGCCATTGAGCGCACTATAGACAATATTTCTCAGACCTCTTTTGGATATAACAAAGAAACCATAAAGAAATTAGATGGCATACGCACAGAATTAAATGAGATGAACAAGTTTATAGGCACGACCGGTACAAAGGCTCAAAGTAGCCAGGATCAAGCAGGAGTCGTTGCGCTTCAGGCCAGAATCAACGACTTGGAGGCCCGTTTTGCAGCACTCTCCTCAAAAATAGACAAAGCCATCAAAACCCCTTGAGACGGTTTTGAGCCCGACCCAGTCAGAAGAAATCAGGAAACCTTCTTGCCAAAACTCCCCACGTATCCTTGGCGCATCAACTGATTACGGATCAAGGCAACAACATCCGGAGGACGGAACGTAAAGCGAAGGACTGTCTTACGGAGAATTTTATTTCCTGTGTACATGACTCTCCAGTAAACCTTGGGAATGTGAAGGATTTTTCCTAACAATGCTGCTGCACTCGATAGTGGGAGATATTTCTCGTCGAAGCCGGAGATAATCTCCGGGCATGAAATAGCTGCATCGATCATCTGTCTTATGGCAAGATCCAGGTCAAGTTCTGAGGACAAATACCATAACTGGTCCAGAGGATCACTGTTAAGGGTGATAAATCCTTCTCTCAGAGCAATATGCCAAAGCTTTGTGTTCGGATAAACTCGCACGCCTAAGAAGAAATTTACGGTGTAATAAGGAGGGCGAGTTTCCTTTGTCAGATACTTTGAGGTGAAATCCAACGTTTCCTGTAAAGTTTGGTTGTTTTCACCAGGGCCGCCTATCAGGAAATCCCACAGTACGGTGAAACGGGTCTTTCTCATCGCTTCGGCGGCTTTGATCACGTCGTCAACGTTGAAGCCTTTCCGATAGTTCATAATCATGGTTTCTGATGCGGATTCAGGCGTTATCCAGAAGGACGTGAACCCAGTCCGTCTCATAAGTTCCAAGAATCGTTTGTCGATACCTTTAGGACTTACCCCCATTGCTGTAAAAGTAGCTTTCCATGGCCGTCTTGCAATTTCCTCGAGGATTTCGGTACAGTGATCAACAGGATCGTTAAAGACGGAATCGACAAACTCGAATGACTCAGGTTTGTATTTGAAAAATGCCTCTTCGATTTCATCCACTACATCCACGGGAGATCTCAGTCTCAGCCTATTCCCTTCGAGTACCTGGTTATAGGTACAATATATACAGTGTTGTCTGCATCCTCTCCTCGTTTGGATGTTGTAGCTGCTTCCCATCTTCTGGTACGGCTTCATATCTATCCACTTGCCTACATCACCGTAACCTCTTGAGAAGTCCCTCAAAGTCGGTTGCGTCAAATGGAATTCGCCATTCAGGGCCAGACCAACCCCAGGAATACTATCAGTTGGTTTCCCTGTCTCAAGACAGTGAAGCAGTTCAGTAAAGGCGGTTTCTCCCTCTGATACGATAATAAAATCAGCATTCAATAATTCCAGGACACCTTTAGGACTTAGGCTGGCACCGGCCCCCCCCAACACTAAATACACACCGGTCAGCATTCTGACTTGTCTGACTATCTCGACAATCTCGGGAAGATAGGAGCGGGGATGCAGCATATTGCAATTATCAATATTGCGAATTGAAATTCCGACAACTTCTGGACGAAAAGCAACTATGGCTCTTTCAAGCTCACTGTAAATATTTCTTCTAAAGCATAGGTCCAGAACCCTGACATTATGACCTGCAGCTTGGGCAGCCGATGCAACATAACTCAGCCCGATCGGTGGAGCAGCAAGCACATCGCCTTTGAGGTTGCTATTAATAAGAAGAACTCGCATAATATTTCTGCTGAAGCCTTACGTTCAGAAACGTAGTTCCTCATACCATATACGATGGATCATCTTTCGTAAAATTCCTTAATCATTGAAACCACATATTCTTTATCCTCAGAGCTGAGTTCTGGATATATGGGCAAGGCTAATACCTCGTCGGATGCCTTCTCACTAATTGGAAAGTCTCCCTGCTTGTAACGGCATTCGATTACGCAATCCTGCAAGTGTATTGCCTTGGGATAATATATTTCGGTACCGACGCCTCTGGATCCCAGGAATTCCCTCAAGGCATCGCGGTTCTTGGCTCGGACGACATATTGGTTATAGACATGCCTCTCTCTGACCACGGGTGGTGGAATGATCTTTTCACCAGTTAGACCAAGTTCTTGGAGACGCTGAGTGTAATAAGCGGCATTTTCCCGCCTCATTTCAGTCCACTCTTCAAGATGCTTTAGTTTGACGCGTAATACTGCGGCTTGAATAGCATCCAAACGAAAGTTCCCGCCTAGCAATTTGTGGTGGTATTTCGGATTGGAGCCATGGTTCCGTATTATCCTAATACGGTCTGCCAATGACTTATCAGACGTAGTAATCATGCCGCCGTCGCCAAAAGCTCCCAAATTCTTCGATGGAAAAAAAGAAAAACAGCCGGCAAGTCCAAAGCTACCAGCCCTTTTGCCCATATATTCGGCCCCTATTGCCTGTGCAGCATCTTCTATGAGTGGCAGTCCATACTTTGCGGAAATTTCGAGCAGCGGACCCATCTCCGCTGACTGTCCAAAAAGATGGACAGGAATGATTGCCCTTGTCTTAGGGGTAATAGCCTTCTCAACTTGATAGGGGTCTATGTTGAAGCTCTCCGGCTCTATATCGGCAAACACCACCCGAGCCCCTAACCTCAGCACGGAACCAACCGTGGCAAAAAAGGTGAAAGGCGTTGTGATTACCTCGTCGCCGTTAGAAATCCCCAATGCCATGAGCGAAGCAAGAATCGCATCGGTGCCGGATGACACTCCAACAGCATATTTGCAGCCGCAATAGGAGGCAATTTCATGCTCAAGCCCTTCGACCTCCGGGCCTAGAATAAAATATTGGCTCGCCAAGACGCGTTCAATAGCCCTCATTAAATCTTCTTTTATGGTCGCATACTGGATTTTAAGATCGAGAAGAAGAACCGCTTTAGCGGGAATCGGAATTTTCATTCTTGATTACAGCCCTCCGCAACGCTTAATTGCTTTATTTCGATGCAGGATTAAAGGTAGGAGCATTCTTGGCCGTTTTCCCTTTCAGGTTCATATGATAGTATTCGTACGTCATCGGTCGACCGGTTCCCAAGGCACGGGCATCTGCAATCTCACCAACAAAAATGGTGTGCGTGCCCACATCTGTCCGGGTGTTAACACGTACCTCCATTACACCAATTGAATAGTCTGTTACGAGAGGAGAGCCTGTGACACCTTTCACCCAATTTACTTGCGAAAGCTTGTCCACGTCGCGGCCTGACCTAAAGCCGAACAGCCCTATGAATGTCAACGGTGCGTCTTGGCTCAGAATTGACACTCCGAAAACCGAGCTTTTAGAGATATATTCATGAGTAAGATTGTTTCTGTTGATAATGACAGCAAATTGGGGAGGCGAAGCTGTCACTTGCAAGACAGTGTTGACTATTTGTCCATTCATACGATCATCCATAATAGAGGTCACCAAATATAAGCCGTAACTAATATCTTTAAATACTTCGTAGTATTCTTCATTACTCATGCGTTACTCTCCTTGATCCTGATTTGTCCTTCCGTACGATATGGAACTTTATCGTGGTTCAAAATGTTGCGTTTCTGGTAAAAGACTGAAACTTCAAAACGGACCGATTAATAGCCATCGGCGAGAGAGCTGATAATGCAGTAAACTTCAGTTTGGGTCAAGGGGAAACACCTTAACACATGTGCAAATCAATGGTGAGGCCGCATATGTTGCCTCTCGCCTAACGACGAGTGAAACTGTAAAAAATCGTTTACCGGTTCGTTTAACACCTATTTTCATTACTACCACCCCATTTCATTCTCTGGGCAGGCCGGCTCCTTTGGGACACCCTCTGAGGTGCCATATCCACAACGCAGCTCTCACTCGAAATATGTCCTCAATTTTCTGGGACTTTCCTACTGTTATGACATGAGCCGCCCCAAGGAATAGTACGTTTAATGTTAGGTTGGCGGTCAGAACGCATTTTAGAAAAAAGGTGGATAACAATCCGTAATGTTTTCTGAAGAATGTATACCGTGAACGGTAAAATTCTACGCGAGCCCCAATCCGATAGGCTTTTGCAGTTTCACCCTGGAGATGAATTGCCTTGGCCTGCGGATGGTGCATGACCAGCCACCCCGATCTACGCATTCTCAACGCAAGGTCTGTTTCCTCAAGAAAGAAGAAAAAATCCTCGTCAAAGCCTCCCATCTGCACGAGTGCTTCTCTTCGTATCATCATAACTGCACCTATCAGGGCCTCTACCTGCTGCGGTTCGGAAAGGTGTATCGCTTTGCCGGGAAAACGCCGGGGGAATAATCTTTTAAGAAGACTGCGGTTAAGCGTCTCCGTGGCGAGAGTTGGAATGGCCTCGTACGATGTCTGCAAACTGCCGTCAGCATTCACCAGTTGTGGTCCTGCCATGCCCAAATGGGGCGTTGTGGTCATGAGATTCAAAAGATTTCCGGCACAGTCTCTGTCTAGAAGCGCGTCGGTATTGACCAGAAGAAGAAACTCTCCGGTCGTGCCGGCAAGTGCAATGTTGTTTGCTCTTGCAAAGCCGAGATTTGATCCAGCTTCTCTTACCATCGCGTTCGGAAACTTTTCTCTGACACGATCTGCTGAGGCATCGGTGGAACCGTTGTCTATCACAACTACTTCAGGCAGTTGAGCCAAGGCCGAACGGAAAATGTGATCCAGGCACTGTATCAGAAGGTCAGCGGTGTTTCTGTTGACCACAATGACGGATAAGAGGGTCTTGGAAGTCCGAGGTGTAGTTAAATTAGTGTTATTGAAGGAATGTTGCACCGGCAATTCTCTCGTTAAACTCTACCCCCCGATCATATTCATCCCGTCCTTCATCAAGCCCCGTCCGCAGATACTGCCAATAGGCTTTGCAAGCACTGCACCGGTTATGATTTGGGCCAATTCGTCTCTAGACGCGCTCCTTCTCAGGGCAGACTTGATGTCTATTTCCATAGGCCCCAAAAGGCAAGGGCGAAGCGTGCCTCGTGCGGTAAGTCTAAGGCGGTTGCAGGTACCACAAAAGTGGCCGGTGACAGGATCTATTACCCCGATGCGACCCAATGCTCCATTCAAACGAAACATTGTAGCCGGGCCGTCCAGGGGTTCACTATCAACTGGTTGGAGTTTTCCGACTTTAAGCTGAATAATCTCTACGGCCTTTTGCGCACTAAATGAGTCTGGAGGATTCGGTACTATTTCTGAGCCAAAGGGCATGCGTTCTATGAACCTGACGTCGATCGGTTTTTCGAATGTAAGTCGGGCAAAATGGGGGACGTCCTGTTCGTTGATCCCGTCAAGGAGCACCACGTTGACTTTCACAGGATTGAAGCCGACCTCTATTGCGCTGTTAATTCCTTCAAGCACATCTGCCAGGTTATCTCGGCCGGTAATGACCTTGAAGGTATCTCTACGTAAGGAATCCAGGCTTACATTTATTCGTGATAAACCTGAGGCTTTGAGATCCTTTGCCATTGCAGACAGAAGTACGCCATTGGTAGTAAGTCCTACGTCCTCGATGCCTTCCACGTTTATGAGTTCACGAATAAACCCCAGTACTCCACGGCGTACCAAGGGTTCGCCGCCGGTGATCCTAATTTTCTTGATTCCCAGGTCACGGGCAACGCGAATGACCCTCAGGATCTCTTCGTACCTAAGGATGTCTTCATGAGAAACGAGCTGTAATCCTTCGGGTGGCCTGCAGTAGACGCATCTCAGGTTGCACAAGTCCGTAATAGATACTCGCAAATAATCGACGATACGTTGGTGATGATCTACAAGTAACCGTTTCAAAAGCCTACCTTATCGATCAGAATTTCGCGCCGGGGATGATTCAAGACAAGCTCGTCGTACCTCGTAGAAATTATCGAGTGGCTGGAATCTTATGTCAATCCAGCGGTGGGTTTCCGCAGTTGCATTAAAGTTTGGCAATCAAATTCACGATTGAAGCTGGATCCTTTGCAAAAAGTCTTATTAAAGGCACCTTTCCAATTGCACCGCGATCGAAGATCGCATCTGGAACCTTACCCAACTCTTCCATGACATCCTGAACCCCCCAAGCGAGGGTGCTCCCTTCCTCTTGTTCAAGATCGGGAGGGGTACGGGCACGGTCGAATTCGGCCACGGTATAACCCAGAGATTTGATTCTTTCCACCAAGGTGTTCGAATAAAAGATGGTCATTGCAGCGCGCCTCTCCGGATCGTATTCCATAGCCGCCAGCAAAAGATGATGAATTTGTCGTGAAGCACCGAACCGTGGACTGGCAAGGATATCAACTGTGTTGACCATGCGTATGATGCGGCCGGGGAATGACGCAACGTCATTGACAGACTCTGCAAAGGGAATTGCGTAAGCAAGATTTGACTGCACCTCAGGTATCAGATGTCCGATATTCAAGCGTTTCAGTCTGTCTAATGCCTTGTCAAGTTCCTCGATTACGTTGGTCCTAGCCATTTCACGAGTTATAGAAGCAAAATGATTAATTGGGCCAATCCCTTTTCCAATGCCGAATGAGAATCGCAAGGCTCTGTAGAGATACCTCTTCCCTTGGTCGATAGAGTCCATGAGCGGCAATCCACGAGCCAAGAGAGTTGCAACCGCAGAGGCCAACGTACAACCAGTTCCGTGAGTATGGAGGGTCACGACACGCTGAGTGGAAAACTCATAATGTTGTGTCCCATCGTGCAAGACATCAACCGGGGCTTCCAACAAATGCCCTCCCTTAACGAGAACGTACTGAGGGCCCATCTTTTGTAGCCTCTTGGCAGCCTTTATCGCATCGTTAAGATTCGAAATCGTTTTCCCGGTCAGTATCTCCGCTTCGGGGATATTCGGCATTAAGAGATAGGAAAGGGGAAACAATTTCTTTACGAGGGCTCTTCTCCCGTCATCGTCCAGAAGGACAAAGCCATTTTTCGAGTTCATGACAGGATCCACAACCACCTTTTTCACGCCGTAGCAGGAAATCTTTTCGGCCACCACCTTTACGATTTCCGCGTTGGCCAACATTCCTGTCTTTACACAATCGACACCTATATCGCTGAGAACCGATTCCAGTTGAAGCCCCACAGACTTGGAGTCCATCACTACTGCGTTCTGGACGCCTAACGTGTTTTGGGCGGTAACCGCAGTAATGACACTCATGCCGTATCCACCAAGCGACAGAATGGTTTTCAAATCTGCCTGGATACCAGCACCACCACTTGAATCCGAACCGGCAATTGTAAGGACTTTGTGAAGCATAGGGACCGCCCGATCATCTATCGTGCTCATATCACTATTACCATACCTTATCAGGCTACAGAAGCGGTTTGTGAAGGTAGTGGCGATTTGGCCTCTTGATGCAAGCAAAGAGATACTGTGGCATCCAAGGATGGGACACGGTATCGGTATAAGCCAAGGTATGTTGACAAAACGGCTCCGAGTAGCTAATTATATGTACAGTGATCAAGAATTGTCCCCAAGGGAAAGGAGGTCGCAGTGAAAAGATATCGTATGCCTCGAGTGGCCCATTGTAGTGAAGGCTGCCAAAGTCAGTCCTGAGCAGGACTCAAAAAGGCTCATTAATTAACAGCCCGAGCCGGCTTTTGCTGGGTAACGGCAATTTTGCCGGCTCGGGTTTTGTTACGGAAAAAAGCTTCTTACTGAAAATAGGCATTTTTTGCTTCGTGAACTGTTG
>Ga0194056_10001158_pt1 | contig 14402 bp, 13 predicted proteins | sample SepL4413m_MetaG_FD_155458 | JGI IMG/M metagenome (GOLD analysis project Ga0194056, IMG submission 155458) | Anoxic zone freshwater microbial communities from boreal shield lake in IISD Experimental Lakes Area, Ontario, Canada - Sep2016-L442-13m | ecosystem: Environmental > Aquatic > Freshwater...
TCCCGACGGTGAATGGCTGCCGCGTACTCCCGCCATGGCTGCCAGCTTGACCGACCACGTCTGGACCCTCAGGGAATGGTTAACCCTTCCGGCCGTGCAATCCGGCTAGGACACCAGGGCTTTTTTTACAAGACCAAAAATCTTAAGTTGGTTCGTATGGGGGCTCGTTTCACTCTCCCCACCCTACTTCTGCACCTAAAACCGGAAGAGCCAAAATCTTTGGTCTTTACGACATGCACGGCAATGCCTGGCACCGAACCGCTACTGGATCCGAGTTCGACGAAAGACGGTTGTAATATCTCTCGCAGCATGCACGACCTGAATCACACGCACCCCATTTTTCGCCGCATGATAGATCACCAGATACGAACCTACGACAAAGCCGCTAACTCCGGGTGCTAAGTCGTCGCGTGCTTCTCCAAGCAACGGTTCCCTTGCAAGCAGGGCAAAAACGTCCGTAATCCGATCGATCAATCGGTCGGCGGCATCTGGGCTATGATTCTCAACCGCAATATAGTGCCAGATGTCACGAAGATCTGCGCGAACGCCACGGGCAAGCGTGAAGTGGCTCATGGGCGTTTCTGGTTTGCCTCCCAGGATCGCCGGCCCTCCGCTTTGATCTCATCGGCAAACTCCCGCAGCGACTGCTCGTCCTCCAACTCGATTCCTTCTCCGCGCTCCAAGGATTCGATCCGGCTTTGCACCTCGGCCCTGAACTGCTGAAAGACCTGCTCGTGTTCGCGAAGAGCCTTCAATGCAACCAGCAGAAGTTCATCCTCGCTTGCGTAGACTCCCTTTGCAAGTTCGCTCTGGACGATCTGCTGAAGCTCCACGGGAAATGCGTAAGACATGGGCCAAGTACCTCATCCAAGAAACAGATTCCATGAATCCTACCAACGGCCGAGAAAAAAGTCAATTCTACGTGTGCCAGGAAAATCCATGGCGAACATGACCGACGGGTTGAATTGCCGCAAGTTTGAATTGCCACAAGTTCTTGACTTTGATCGGTGTCCACGCCAAAATGAGGGTCGAAATAGTCAGCCCTCAGCCATCGCACGTAAGAAAACGAGTGGGCTGCCGCACTGGCCTCGTTGAGTTGCAGACTGGCTTTAGTTCCGCGAGACAATCTTGGCCGCTGGTTTCGTGCGTCACGGCGGCTTCGGGAAACCGTATTGACAAGTGGAGGTTTGGTCCATGTTCCGACAAGTATCGACAGCCGCGTTGATGGCCCTTGCGGCACTCACAACTTGTGGTGCAGGCGTCTCGCATGCACATGCAGCCGAGACGGCCGCACCACAAAAACCCAAGGAGGCGGGCGGCAACAATCCGATCGCCGTCAATCTCGGCGGCGGGGTGAAGCTGAAGCTAACGCTCATTCCGGCGGGCGAGTTCAAGATGGGGAGCGGTGAGTCGGCGGAGGCCACGGCTGCGTTCTTCAACTTGCCCACGGAGGCCGAGTGGGAATATGCCTGCCGTGCGGGGACAACAACCCGCTATTTCAGCGGCGACGATCCCGAAACGCTGGCCAAGGTCGGCAACGTGGCCGACGCGACGGCCAAGGCGCAGTTCCCTGGTTGGGCATGGACGCTCAAAGCCAGCGACGGCTACGTGTTTACGTCGCCGGTGGGTTCATTCCAACCGAACGCCTTCGGTTTATACGACATGCACGGCAATGCCTGGCAGTGGTGTGCGGATTGGTACGAGGCGGAATACTATGCCAAGTCTCCCGCAGACGACCCAAAAGACCCAGATTCCGGAGATTGCCGTGTCCTTCGTGGCGGTTCCTGGGGCGGCGGGCCGGGCGGCGCCCGTTCCGCCGTGCGCGGCGGGGGCTCGCCGGGCTTCCGGGGCGACTACGCGGGGTTCCGCGTTTCCAGGACTCAGTAATACTATGGCCTCTGGCGGTGTTACCTTTTGCGGTTTTCCCCTTTTGGCTCTTCCGGTTTTAGGTGCAGAAGTAGGGTGGGGAGAGTGAAACGAGCCCCACCAAAAGTGGACCACAACTGAATTGGTGGGGCTCGCTGTGCTCTCCCCACCCTACAATTACAATTATTCGCGTTCCGCACCTAGAACCGGAAGAGCCTCCTTTTATCCCTGCCGCGCAGCGGCTCGCGATTTTGTAGCCCGTTTTCAACCTTTTCTTCCATTGGCGTCTAAGCCGCCTCGGCAACAAGGTTTTTCAATCCTCCCAGAGTACCACGGTTTGATTGATCTCTGGCGCGGTGGCCGGCCACATCAACTTGACTCCACTGGCCGTGGTGGCCTCGATGCGGTACTCGAAATCCTTCTCGGGCGTTGGCAATTCCGCCTCGTAGACTGCGCGGGCGATATGGGTTAGGGGTATCGCACGGAACGGACCGATACCCAAGGGCCGCCAAAGAACCGTGACAGTCCGGGCTGGCTGGTTATCCAGAACGATGATCTTCAACCGCAGGGGTTCGCCTTGTGCAATCAATGTGCGTACGGTGGGAACGATGATCCTCGGCTCGCCTTGGTACTGCACGGGAGGAATCGCGTCCGAGGGAAGCGGGCCGCCCAGTGCCGCGGTCAGACGGGCCGCCGGCTTGCCGATGGCGACGGGCAAAAATTCCGCATGATTCTCCAGGTTCACCACGGTGGCCAGCCCGCCGGGCGTATTCACCGTCGCCAGCAGTAGGTGATACGCTTCCCCGTAGAGCCGCAGGACTTCCCTATATGCCGGCAGAGCGGTCGATTCAGCCTGCTTTCGTCGCACGGCAGGATCCGATGCTGTCACCTGCTTCATCGCCGTCTCAAAGACACCCAGGGCACAGCGAACCTGCGCCAAAATGCGATGATAGCGAAAGATATTCAGCCAGTAATCGAAGCGGTCGAGATTGCCCGGCCCCGTCACCTGCGGGCGAAGTAAGGCTAGTTCATCGATGAACGCATACGGTTTGCCTACCTTTGGCCACAGCCGGGTATCCGCTGCGAGCGAGCCGGAAGGACACCCGTCGCCAACGCTGATGGAAACCTTGCCATCAATCGACGCAAATAATTTGCCGATCGCTGCCGATGCTTCGGGGCCAAAATTAGCCTCCGCCCAATCGGCGTAGAAGTCGTCGCAAGGCAGCGAGCGGTTTTTCTTCTCGGTCACCGCAGTCTTCGTACGGGGTTGGTCCCAGGCGGCCTCGGCCAGGGCGGCGATATTAGGCCCGAGGATATCGCTGCGCCAGTGCAAACCCATCAGGCCCGTGCAACCGTAAGCCGACGCATCGGCGGCATCGCGGCGCATGCGGCCTGCGACCAGTTGCACGGCGGCCAGTCCATGGTTGCCATCGCTTTCGAGCCAGGGAATAGCCCATTTCTCACGACCCCGGATACGGGCATAGGCTGGATCGACCTCGGTATACCCCAGCGTGCGACTGATGGCACTGGCGGGCATGTCCTTGGGCAAATCGGCGTCCATGGCAGCTCGATCATGCTGCGGGCCGAGCACCCAACCGCAGGTAGCGAGTTGGAACGGTGCGTTAACCTTCTTCGACACCTCATAGGCCAGCTTCAAGTCGCGCACCGTGGTCTCATACTGCTGCGGCTTGTTGCCGGCCCACGTCCAGTCCTCCGGGGTCCATATCCAATAATAGTCCAGCGGATGGCTGGCCATGATCCGGCGGAAGGTACTCTCGTAGATCTCACGCACCGTGGCTGGGTCTTTCGGGTTCTTTCCCTGTGCCTTGATCCGTTTCTGCAAAGCCAAAGGCAAGATCAATGGGGCTTCGGTACCGATGCAGGTTTTGACGCCCAGTCGCCTCGCAAAGCCAAATGCCTCGCGGAACTGCGCGGCCATGCGGTTGAAAACTTCGTTGCAGCCCTCGGGCGTGGATGGCACGGGGCAGTGGCCGCGCATCACCTCGGGTGCCCAATCGTCGCGGTCGAACAACAGCGCACCGCCGAAGCTATAGTCGCCCGTCTTCTTCGGCAGGATTGGACCCCATTCGCCCTTGACGAGCGTATTATAGTAATGCGACGGGTAGCTCGCCTTCACTCGCCCCTGGAGATCAAAGTCTCCTGGCATGCCGTGCCAGACCGTCGGCTCGGCGTAGGGGTGGCCCTCGGGATAACAGTGGATGCCAAGGAAGTTCATCCGCATCTTGGCCAGTTGCGTGAAGATGGCTTTGTAGTCATCGCTGCCCCAGGCGTCGAAACCGAAGGGATGGGAACCCCAGGGATTGACGCCGCGCAGGGCGAACAGCGGCTTACCTGTCTCGTCCATGTCGGGAATCCTGGCGAGGTGCCGGTCGGGAATGACGTCACCGTGCAAATAGAACCGCACACCCAACTTCTCGGCGAAACGATAAGCCCCATAAAGCGTGCCAAGATCATCGCCGCCGACAATCCACCAAGTCTTCTTTCCTTCGGCGACGGTGGTCTTGAGTACGTACTGTTGTGGCCGCAAGTCCTGGGCCGCCGCGAGGACCGCCGTATCGCTCAACCGCGCCGCGTCCTTGCGCACGACGACGATCTTTCCCTGCTCGGCAATCTTCTCGGGCAGAAGGCCCGTGCGAACATACAGGTAGCGCGCGACCTCCTTGGCCGCTAATCGCTGCAAACTCGGCTTTTCGGCGGTACTGACGCGCACCGTCCCGGATAGGACAAGAATGACAAACAGGAAAGAACAGTAAGTAGGTCGTACCGGCATGAAACACGCTCCTTAAAAATTGGCGTTGAGAACAGACAGTCCAGGGTTGGAGAAGTGAAAGAAAGGGTGTATGCTCATTAGTTTCATGGAAGAATGCTCAACCGTCAACCGTCCAAATCCGCGAAACCACAAGCGGCCGGAACTAAGTCCTCTCTCTTGCCTATCGGAAACCGATGCCTGCCAACACGTTTGATCAACTGGCTGATGTCTACGAGGCGATGATCGATTGGCCGAAGCGATTGGCGGCCGAAGAGCCGTTCTATCGCCGCTGGTTCCAGCAGGCCGGGGTCAAGCGAGTTGTGGACGTGGCCTGCGGCACGGGACACCACGCGGACATGTTCCATCGCTGGGGCCTCGATGTGGAAGGTGCCGATCTCAGCCCCGCGATGATCGAGAAGGCCCGTGCCAATTTCGACGAACCGCCGGGACTGCACTGGGCCGTGCGCGGTTTTGATGAGCCGATCCCTGCGGCTGGGTCGTGGGATGCGGTTGTCTGCGTGGGAAACTCCTTGGCCTTGGCACCCGATTTGGCGACGGTCCAAACGGCCGTCGCCCGGATGCTGGAGGCTTTGCGGCCGGGCGGTGTTCTGCTGGTGCAGATTCTCAATCTCTGGCGGCTGCCGGACGGTCCATGCATCTGGCAGAAGTGCCTCCGCACGCAACTGCCTCAAGGTGATGTGCTGATCCTCAAGGGCGTGCATCGTTGCGGCAGTTGCGGCTACGTCGAGTTGGCCGTCGCCGATCCCAACGGCGGGCCGCTCTTGGCCCACGAATCCCCCCAGTTTCTCGGCCTGGAAAGCAGTGACCTGGAGGCCATGGCACAGCAGGCCGGCTCGGCGCAGGTTCAGTTCTTCGGCGGCTATGCGGAACAGCCATTCGATCGCGACACCAGCGTCGATCTGGTCATGGTCGCTTTCTTGCCTTTTTGGACGGTTTTGTAATAGCCGCTGAAGCAGGACCGCTAGAAAATCCGATGTATCTTCACGCCGTTAGCAAGTGAACGCAGCGGCGAGCATTGCCCAAATGCCCTATTCGTCTTATTTTCATCCATTCGTCTGCCTTATGTCATGCCAAACATCCTAGTTTGCCGCACTTCGAGAAGCGGTAAGGTTGCTTTGCTTTTCCTAATTTATGAATTCGATCTGGCATAAGTTAGCAAGGATGGATAGACTTTTACATTGAGTTGTTTCAAAACTGGTCTCGTAGTGTAGGTATTTCGCCTGCGTGGGGCGGTTCTGAAAAAGCTTCTAAAGGTGACCCATGAAAACCGCTGAATTTTCCCGAAAGGATTTTGCCGTGCCAAGTCTGCGGCCTGCTGCATTGTGGTTCATTGTTATTTGCGGTCTGGTGGTTCCCAAAGGGATCTCGGCGGCCGACCCGTCGATCGATCCCGTGCCGCCTAAAACAACCACCGCTATTCTCCTGCCACCGTCGGTCGCTCCAGAGCCGCCATCGACGGATCCCGTGCCGCCATCGGTCGCGCCAGAGCCGCCGTCGGTCGATCCCATGCCGCCCAAAACCACCGTCGCTATTCCCCCGCCGCGTTCGGCCGTTCCCGTGCCGCCGTCGATGGATACGCTGCTACCCGATACAACCGTCGGATTTATCTCGGCAACGAATTCGGTCCGTTTGACGGAACAATGGAACAAAACCCAGCTCAGCAAACTTATGGCCGATCCGGTCATGAAGCCGTTTGAGGAGGACTTTCGGGTACAAATGCAATCGCAATGGTCCGTACTATCCGGTCGGCTGGGGATTCACCTCGACGATTTGCGAGGAGTGTCCACCGGCGAGGCTTCTTTAGCCCTGATAGAACCGCAACCGGGCAAGGCGGCCACCAGTCTACTTTTGGATGTTTCGGGGAATCTCGACAAGGCGAAAGCCCTCTTGGCCAAAGCCCGCGCAGGTCTGAAGGGTAGCGGTGCGCAAGAGACCCTTCAAACGATTTGCGGAACTTCGGTCTACGTCTACGTCGTCCCACTGTCTCAGGATCAGCAGGTTGCGACGGGGAAGGGTGGTGCCGCGGCCACGGCCGCGACGGGGCAGACGGTCTATTTTCTCACCGAGAACTTCTTCGGTGCCTGCGACGATCTGGCCGTTGTGCAGGATATCCTCACCCGACTGGTCAACGGCGGCCAGGCCGGCAGCCTATCCCAAGTCACTGGGTATCAAATGGTCATGAAGCGCTGCGCGGCGGATGCCCCCGCCGATCACGCGCCGGGCATCCGCTGGTTCATTCATCCCCTGGGCTACGCCGAGGCAGTTCGGGCAGCTACCCCGCCGGAAAAGCGGCGCAAGGGCAAGACGATCATCGAGATCATGCGCAACCAGGGCTGTGCGGCCTTCAAGGGCATTGGCGGTTATATTGACGTTTCCACCGATGGCTACCAGATCCTCCATCGCACGGCAGTGTTTGCCCCACCGCCCTACAAGGAATCGATGAAGATGCTTGTCTTTCCCAATAACAAAGATTTCGCACCGCAACCCTGGGTTGGCCGCGACGTGGCCACCTACTTCACGGTCTATGTCGATATTTTGAATGCATTCGACAATTTTGGTTCCTTATACGACGAGATCATCAACGAGAAGGGCGTTTGGAAACAGACTCTCGACGGCATGGCCACCGATCCCAGTGGTCCACAGATTGATCTTCGCAAGGAGCTTATCGCCAATCTTGGACAGCGGGTCACCATGGTCACCGACTACAATTTGCCGATCACCACGACCAGTGAGCGGCTGCTCTGGGCTATTGAGACCAAGGACGAAGCTGCTGTGGCCAAGGCGATTGAAAAGTGCGTTAAGAACGATCCCACGATTAAGAAGCGGAGTATCGCCGGCCACGTTGTTTGGGAAATTGTCGAGGAGGAAGACACGGAGGTGCCCATGCTGAAAGTCGACGTGCCTACACTCACGCCCAAGAAGGATGAAGGCAAGTCCAAGTCGGACGATAAAGACGACCAGGAAACGGAAGGTCACTTCCTCCCCCATGGCGCGATCGCCGTTGCGCGAGGGCAGTTGTTCGTCGCTTCGCACATTGACTTCTTGGTCAAGACCCTGGAGCCGCTCGATGAAAAAAGCCGCCTGGCCACGCAACCGGAATTTCAGCAAGTATGGAATGTTACCTTCGATAAGCTCGGATTGAAGCAGCAGGCGTCCCGCGGCTTCTCCTGGACCGATCGCGCGGTGCAGCCTACGTACGAATTGATCCGTCAGGGCAAAATGCCCCAGAGCGAATCGCTGCTGGGCCGGGCACTCAACAGCATGGCTGCGTCCAGCAAAAGTGGATTGCCGCGGCATCAACGGATCGATGGTAGCAAGTTACCCGACTTTGAAGTCGTCCGTAAAGCACTAGGCCCGTCAAGTGCCGCCATGACCAGCGAAGAGAACGGCTGGTTCGCCAAGGGCGTGCTGATGACGAAGTAAATTGGCTCTTCCGGAGAAGTAGGGTGGGGAGAGTGAAACGAGCCCCACCAAAAGCGGACCGCAACAGAGTTGGTGGGGCTCGCTGCGCTCTCCCCACCCTACAATTATTCGCGTTCCGCACCTAGAACCGGAAGAGCCTAAATTGCTCACCGCGTCTCCACCTTCGCCCAGAACGGGTGCTGGCGATCACCGCGCACGCGCAGATCCTCGAGCATCGTCTCGACACTCGGCTTGATCATCGCCGGCGTTGCGTTGGGCCGGCGGCCTCCGACCGTGATATTCACGCGGCGATTGAAGTCGACCATCTCCGGCGACAGCCAGATCGTGGTCCGCGAATTGCCCGCGGTGAGTACCAAGGTGTTGCTCGTGGGTACGTTGCCCCGCACCGGCAGCGGCCGCGTGCCGGGGGGAAGCGGCGAACTCGGCGAACCGCCGCCCCCCATGCCGCTGGGTGCCGACAGACCCGAGCCGGTTGTATACGGCTTCGCCTCATGAGAAGACGTCCAGCCCGTTATAATGGCGTTCGGCGGCAGGCTCTCGATTTCCGCCCACCAGAAGAAGTTGTCGCCCGGCCGCATCGTAGAGCAGACAAATTCTCGTTCGTGCGAAAGCTCCCGCTCGCGAGGCAAGGGAAAGCTCCGTTTACAGCGGTTCATCCAGTCGAACAGCGGCAACTGTTCATCAACAAAATGCTCGTGTCCGCGGCCAAGATACTCCACGATGGTCGTGTTGTAGCCGTTCCGCAAATAGCGATCCAGCACCAAGGCGTTACGAGTAATGCGGCCGCCGTCCAACGCGCCCAGCACGACATAAAAAGGGACATGACGGGCGTTCTCGATGTAGAAGGTGCATGTTTTTTTGGCTTCGGCCGAGATGGGAACCACACCCGCCCAGAGATCGGGATGCGACACGCCGATGTCCCAGGCCGCATCGCCGCCCGCCGAATGGCCGGAGAGAAACACGCGGTCGGTATCGACGGCAAACCGCCGGCAGGCGTCGCGAACGCAGCCCACGACCACGGCGTGCTCGCGAGCCGAGTATTCATATTCCTTCTGATGCTCGACGGTCCAGGCCGGAGCGATGACAATATGCCCGTATCGCCCCGCCTGTCCCTGCCGGCCTGGCGGGCCGTCGGGCAAATGTTCACCCGCCCACCAATCGATCTGCATCGTGGGGTCGTGCCCGATGCCGTGCAGGGAAACGATCATTGGATAGCGGCGCTGTGGATTGTACTCCGGCGGCAATTGGACATGGTAAGTTGTATCCGGCTGGCCGGAGAGTACGCTGATTTTCAGCTCGGAGTAGCCGGGGATATTCTCGTCGATCAAGTCGGGCAATGGGTAGGGCGGCGTCATGTGTGCTGCCAGCGCGGCCAGCACCTCCGGCTTGGCGGCGACTTCGGAGAGGATTGGTTGCAGCTTTCGATCGCGTTTTACCTTGAGCGGTTCCGCCAAATAGTCTTGCGCCAGCTTCCGTAGTTGCCATGCCGAGAGGGTTGCCGGCAAATCGGTCGAGGCCGCGTCGGACCCCAGCAGCCAACCGCTGACCGCCAGCGAAAGCTTTTCTTCCGCTTTGAGTGCGCCGTTCTGATTTTGCAGAAAGGCTGCCATGCGGGGCAGCATTTCGGGATTCAACCCCGGCCCCATTTCTTGCAGCATTATCGCCAGGGCCGCGCGATCGGCACGTTGCGCCACCTGAGGCATGAGTGTCTGGCAAGCCTTCTCAATGTCGGTCCGCATCGCCTCGAATGCCGCATATTCCTTTTGCACCTGACTGACGGTTTGCAGAATTTCTCCCGTCACGCCTTCCGTGGGAAATTGTTTCAAAATTTTCTGCACCAGGGCGTGTTGTCCACTTTCTCGCCGCAGCCCCAACTCGTCGAGCATCTGTTGCGCGTACAGGAGCCGCAACTTTTGCAGCGTGGGTTGAAGTTCCTGGGCGACCTGCGTGTCGTCTTTGAAATCCAGGATGATCTTTTGCAACGTCGCCACGGCCATTCCGTAGCGCTTGCACTGGAGATAGAAACGAACGATCTTCTTGCGGTGTTCGAGATTCTTGGGATTGATCTGGTGCATGAGGATCTTGTCGAGTAATGCGTCGGAGAGCGTACTCGTGGCGATCCGCATGTCCCATGTTTGTTTTAATGCCTCGACCCGGGCGTATTGCGGTGTGAGATCGGTGATGACCTGCACGACGTTCAGCACGCCGCCGGCGGTGCGCATGGGATAAGTTCGCCGGCCCCAGTCGTCGAAATCCTTCATCGGCCCAGCCGGGGGACCGACCGAGAGGACTTTCTGCCGGCCGTTGCGGCCGATCAGGGCACGCGGCTGTTCACACTCGAACTTCTCCGCATTCTCCAGCGAGGTGTCGGGCCGCACGGCGGCGATCTGTCGCTTAGGGACGAAGATCATGCGGAAATCGTCGTTGACGAAGACAATCTGCTTGAGGGTATCGCCGTCGCCGGCCCCATTCTGCTCAGCTAGGCCGACGGTTTCGCCCATCCGGCCGCGCAGGATTCGGCCGTCTTTCAGCACGACCTCCGTCGCCAGTGCTGGAATGGCAAGCAGAACCACAAGACCGCCGACGATGCCGGCCGCCGACCGTTGCCACCCGTGCCATGAACGCGTCATTTCATTCCTCGCTCGATTTCCTGCTCTTCTTGCCTCACGATTCATTGTGCGCGATGGGGACGGCATGTCAAGCCAATCCGGCTTGACAACCGCTCATCCTCACGACAGAATGGGGGTATGAGTCGCAAACCTGTTTCTTCCATGTTATTGATGATCCTGATGGTCGCAGGGCTAGTGCTGCCGATTGCGATCTGCGTCGTCCTGGCACTGGCCTCGCTCCTGGCTGCCATGAAGGATACCGTTGGGGGGGCTGTCTTGCATTATGTGGCTCTGGCTGGTGGGGTTGTTTGGATCGTAATTTTGGTGAGCCTGATCTTCGTTCAGGCGATCCATGCTCTGGGCCGGTCGGACGACCCCGATCAGTAGTCGATGGAGAACCCTCAGTGCAAGACGGCACGAATAGTTCCGAGTTCCGGATTCCCGACTCCGAGTTGGAAGGTAGCCTCGAACTCCGCGTCCCCGGCCAGCAGCTTTCGCGGCTGACTCCCGTGCCCGCCGACAAGATACTCTTTCCCCGCCGCATGCTCTACGTCGAGGCCGTGCTTTACTTGACGGTCGCGACGACTGCCTTCGGCCTGGGCTACCTCACCGGCCGCAGGGGCTTTTCGGCCGCCAGCAAGGAGGATGCCGACATGCAGATGCGGGTGCCGGTCGAGGGCAAAGTGCTGCTCGTCCCGCAAACCGGCACGAAGCATGGCGACGCCGGAGCCATTGTCATTGTCTTGCCTGCCGCCAAGATACCGGACAAGCGGCTGCCGATTACCGGTCTACGGCCCGGCGATTCGCCGGGGGATGCTACGTCTGCCGTGCTAGCGCAGTTTGGCGGTGCCGCGACCCGTGCCGACGACGATGGGCGCTTCGCGGTATTTGTCCCGGCCGCCGGGAGCTACCGGATATTGATTATCTCGCATCAAGCGACCCGCTGGCCGGACGGGCCGCTTGAGCAGGGTGACATTTCGGCACTCGGAAAATACTTCGACTCGCCTACGGATCTCTTACAGCGTTGCCGTTATCGTTGGCTGACGAAGGATCTTCGCCTCGGTATCGCGCCAATCGAAGTGGAGTTTACCGAATGAAATCATATCAGGCGACATTAAAACGCATCGTCTGTCGGGTGATCCTGATTCGCGATTCGCTGGTACGGCCGGCTTATCTACGGCGCATTCGGCATATTCAGAACCCGCGTCACTGAATGGGGGTTTTGGCTTTGCTTTGGGGATTGTTCCGTCGATTTTGGGAGTAATAATTGTTCATGAAGTCGTGATCCAGAAACGGAGATATTTAAATGGCGAAAAAACCCAAAGTCAACCCCGAACGATTACCTCAGTCCTCGGGACAAACTCGACCTAAGCAGACTCTTCGGAATGACGGAGGTGGCACGATGACCAAGAAAAAAACGCCTAAAAAACCAGCACGGAAATCAGCCACAAAACCAACGAAGGGAACAGGCAAAAAGCCAACGAAGCGGCCGCTTGCCAAGCTAACGAAGAGCCTAGCGAAGAATGCCACGGTCAGGGCGGCTGCCCCGATCAGCAAAAAGGCAACCAAGCCGACAGAGATCCCCGTGAAAAATGCGACGATCGAGGCGGCCGCCCCGGCCAACCGACAGGTAACGGAGGAAGCGGCAAATCCAGAACACACTTGGGTCGTATGGCAGGATGGAATGGGTATCTGGATTGGCACCCAGCAGGACTTCAAGCACTCGAAGAGGCCGGAAACCATCGTCTGCGACGTGATTGACCGTGGATTTCATCAAGCCTCCACGGCCCTGCAACGGGCGATTCAACTGGGGCAAGCACTAAGGCAGACCTATGCCAACCACATGAAACCTTGGCTGCAATACGACGATGCCGCACAAAGGCAACGCATTCAGGAATGGTACGAACGACTGACGATGTAGAACCGCCGTGGCACAAGGATAACAGAAACTAATCATTTCTTTGCTGTTCTGCCACAGTCGCTAGACCGATAAGAAACTGCTATACTGGATTCGGTGTTGTGAATTTACTATCCCTAATGTGCTGGGTTATCCATTCACAGTTGGGGGTGCATTATTGAAAGAAAGGGTGAACCATGTTGCGTCGAAGTGTATTCATCGCGGGAGTAATCTTGGTTTTGGGATCGTTTGCCGTGACGGCATCGGCACAAGGGCCTGGGGGTGGCATGTTCGGGCGCAGTGGCGGCTCGAGTACCATGCTGCTGGGAATTCCGGAAGTTCAGAAGGAACTAAATCTTAGCGACGACCAAAAGAAACAGGTTGACACGTTGCTGGGGGACGCTCGTGAAAAGATGCGGGCCTCGTTCGGGCAGGTCAATTTTCAGGATCTGCAGAATTTGAGCGCGGAAGAACGTGAGAAGCGCCTCGGCGAGATGCGCAAGAAGATTGAAGAGGCCGGCAAAGGAATCGACGAGAAGGTCGGCAAGCTCCTGGAATCCAAGCAAGTCGAGCGGCTCCATCAGTTGCAGTTGCAGCGCGAGGGTGCCATGGCGCTGAATCGCCCTGACGTGATTAAGAAGCTTGGCCTCAGTGAAGAACAACAGGCGAAGGTCAAAAAGATTCAGGAGGATGCTCGCCCCAAAGCCCGGACCGGTTTCGACCCAAACCAGTCCACCGAGGATCGTCAGGCGGCGATGAAGAAGATGCGGGAGCAATTTGAAAAAGCCCAAAAGGAGTGTCTCGCCGTGTTGAACGACGACCAAATGCTCGATTGGACGAATATGTGCGGCAAGGAATTTAAGTTCCCCGAGCGGGGGATGCGGCGCGGTAACCGCCCCCAGCCTAGGCCACAGGATTAAGCGGGGCAACGGTCTCTGAGCCTCTGTTGTGGCTGGTCAGACGTTTCGGCGGGGTCAGGAGACCCGCGCCGAACTTGCCACGCCCCACGCTCCACGCCTACTTGGCCTTGGCTTTTTCAACCTTCAAGCACTCGGCGGCGGTGATAATTCCGTCGTGGTTTAGGTCATAGCGGGCGAACTCGGCCACCTTGTCTGGTGTCCAGTTGGTGGTGAACTCGGCCATGGTGATTTGCCCATCGCCATCGATGTCTTTTTCCAGGAACCAATCGGGCAATCCTTTGGGCAATCGCTCGCGAGCGGTAAGAAAACGGCTTGGCTTTCGTGGAGTTGGCTTGGCATCGGCAGAGGATGATGCTGTCGGCGATGAGGCTGAGCCTGGGGAAGGCACTGCCTGACCAGAGGGGGGAACTGTCGTCAAATTGGCCCCGGCCGCACTGGAAACCGTGGGCACTACGGGCTTACTTGCTGAAGAGATTGAGGGACTGCCGCCTGAGACAGGAGTCACGGGCGACCCAAAACCCATGCCGGGTGGAGACGTCCACCCCGCAGCGGGCGGCGAACCGCTTGGCGGCAAACCGGCGGGACTTGTGGATCCACTACCGCTCGAATTGCCTCTTGTCCGATAGTAGGCCTCGTAACCTTGCATAATTTCGCGGATCGCCATGGGGTAATGCGGTTCCTTACCCATCCGACCGAAGATCCGATCGAGCATGTTTTTGGCCTGGGCATCGCTGGCCTCGTCTGGATCGATCATCCCATTGCCATTGGCATCCAATTTTTTCAGAAAATCTTCGGTGCGAGCGATTCGCTGGGCGATTTCGTCGTTGGACATGGGGCGATTCTCGTCCCGCCCCCCCCCGCCGCGACGTCCCTGGCCGAAAGCAAGCTGGGAAATT
>Ga0194056_10001159_pt1 | contig 14400 bp, 14 predicted proteins | sample SepL4413m_MetaG_FD_155458 | JGI IMG/M metagenome (GOLD analysis project Ga0194056, IMG submission 155458) | Anoxic zone freshwater microbial communities from boreal shield lake in IISD Experimental Lakes Area, Ontario, Canada - Sep2016-L442-13m | ecosystem: Environmental > Aquatic > Freshwater...
ATATTAATATTAGTCAGTTTCTAGATTTATCATTTTGCAATTTATCATTTTACAATTAATTTAGCATTTATCATTTTCGAAAGAATTTATTGAAATCTGATAATTGATTATTAGCTGAGAATTGGTATTTGGTAATTGATTATTCATAAGCTTGCCCGCGTAGCTCAGTGGATAGAGCGCCGCCGTCCTAAGGCGGGCGTCGCAGGTCCGATTCCTGCCGCGGGTACCATTCGACTCGTCGTCAACAAGTTGTCTCTTCGCTCATGGTAAACCATTCTGAGAGATTGAGTGTTGTAATTTACAAGTCGAATGACCCCGAGTATATCGAGGGGCCAATAATAGGTAATTTCATACAACTGAAATGAAAAAGTCAGAGATTCCAAAAGTTATATCGATTCGCCTTCTTATCGCAATATTTTGTATTGGTTTTGGCATACTCATTTCAGCACAGCTTCGAACTCTGCCTGAGCGTGTCACAAATCCGATCGCACCATATGTCAGCCTTCGAGATACGAAAGAGGAGCTCTATACCGAGCAAGCTCAGCTAAAGGATGAGATTAAGAGCCTTCAAGTTTCTATTCAATCATCCCAATCCCTGGCCGAGAATATTGTCCTCTCTAAGGATGAAATCGCCAAGCTAAATTTGAAAAAAGCACAGGCAGGACTGACCAAACTAAATGGCCCTGGTGTCATTATCGTCCTAAACGATAGTATTTCTGGACCTGCTTCAGAAAGCTCGATCGTTCATGCAGCGGATATAAGAGATATTCTCAATCTCCTTTGGGGATCGGGAGCTGAGGGAATCGCGATAAACGGTCAGCGAGTCGTCTTAAACACCGCTGTAGACTGTATCGTAAATACAATCTTGCTGAACAATGTGCGTCTTGCTACGCCATTTCAGATAGAAGCGATCGGCAACAGAGATTTAATGTATGATAAAATCACAAATCAGAAGATTCTCACCGATTTATATAAGAGAAAAAGAGATAATGGTGTAATTTTCGATGTCAGAAAAAATGACGATATTACAGTCCCAATTTTCGATGGTTCGCTCGGAACGGAGTCAAATGGCAATTAATATATTTAAGAAAAAAGATTACGTAATCATATCTATCATCTGCTTGTTCCTTGGTATTTTTCTCGTATCGCAGTTTTATTCTTCGAGCGAATACAAAAAGGTGATTCAGCCAGAGAACAGTGAAACTCTTGCGCTTGAAGTCGCAAAGCTTACTAAGACAAATTCTGATCTTCGCCAAGAGGTGAAAAGTCTTACATCTGCACTTGATTCATACAAGGACACCTCAGAGTCCGGTAAGAAATTGTATGAAAAGTACCTGAGCGATAAAGAGCTATACGATATCATAAATGGTAATGCGCCGAAAACGGGACAGGGTGTCTCGGTGATGGTCACTGGTTCTCTTGGCACTGCTCAGATTGTCGATCTGATAAATGCGATCAAAAATATGGGATCAGGCATGATTTCGATAAACAGCAAAAGGCTTGTGATAAACACTGATCTTTCTCAGTTCGCTGGCAAGAGTGACTATAAGATTGATGTCCTAGGTAATTCTAAGCTGCTCGATTCGGCTATTAAGAGAAAAGGTGGTATTCTAGAACAAATATCTACTAAGGATCTGAAAATTGACGTAGTTTCCTCGGAAGAGATAACTATGCCGATCGGTGAGCCATTTCAGTTTACATATTCAAAAATAGTATCAAGCTAACTAAAATAAACAGGGAGTAAAATGCAAGAAAAAATGAAAATAGATGTGTCCTTCTCGACAATGGTAAAAATTGTGCTGGCCATTCTTCTGTTTTACCTGCTTTTTGTTATCCGCGATATCTTGCTTCTGATCCTGATCACGCTCATACTGGTCGCAGCACTTCGCCCTACTGTAAATAAATGGTCCAAAAAAATCGGGAGAACGTTCTCTGTTCTGATCCTGCTTGTGATACTCTTGGGTGTCCTGACGGCATTTATCTATCTGGTTGTTCCGCCGATGGTAGAGCAGATAAAGCAGTTAGCAAACAATTTTCCTGAATATGTTCGTAAATTTGCCGCCCTTCGTTCTCAAGTCCCTTATGTCGAAAAGATTACAAACACAATTGCACAGAGCCTTGGAAGCTATGCCGGGAACTTCATCTCCTTCACTTCATCATTTTTCGGCGGTCTGTTCACCTTCCTTACAATCATTGTTTTAACAGTTTACATTTTGATCGATGACCATATCTTTACTGGTGCAATCAAATCTTTTTTCTCTGGAGATAAAAGAGATGAGATTGTAGAAGTGGTAAATAAGCTTTCAGATAAAGTCGGCGAATGGCTACGTGGTCAGCTTCTACTGGGTCTGATCATGGGTGTGGTTGTCTACGTCGGGCTTTCTATTATTGGTTTGCCATATGCACTGATAGTGGGTGTGCTTGCGGCTCTCTTGGAGATCGTTCCAATTATTGGACCGGTTGTCTCTGGTGGTGTTGCGGTGCTTATTGCTCTGTCTATCCACCCTATTACCGCTGTTATCGTCGTCATCTTCTTTGTAATTCTTCATCAGCTGGAAGGAAATCTTTTGGTGCCAAAGATTATGCAGAAGGCAATTGGCCTTTCACCTGCAATCCTCATAATTGCGATGCTTATTGGTGCGAAGCTGCTTGGAATAGTCGGAGCTATCTTGGCACTGCCAGTTGCTGGTATGGCTTATGTCATTTTCCAAGAGTGGGATACTATAAAATCTTTCTTTAAGAAATGATCAAAAAAACTGAAAAATCAATATTAAATCGTAAAGCACGTTTTGACTATAGCATCGAGGAGACGCTAGAGGCCGGGCTCGTTTTGACGGGCCCAGAAATCAAGGCCATAAGAAATAACAGAGCAAATATTGAAGGTTCGTATGCAAAAATTATCGGCGGTGAGGTCTTTCTTATTGGAGGAAATTTCAATATTGCTGGTGGCGATTTTCAGCGCACGAAGAAAATGCTGCTTCATAAAGATCAAATTGATAAACTATCTGGTAAGCTTCATGAAGGTGGGACAGCACTTATTCCGCTGAAGCTCTATATGTCTCGCGGCAATGCAAAGGTCGAGCTCGCACTTGGAAAAGGTCTTAAAAAGTATGACAAGAGAGAGAAGCTAAAGAAGCAGGATGTCGACAGAGATCTACGTCGCAAAGAAAAACAGTACTAGTAAATAGAAATAGCCTCGCGTAATCGTCATTGCGAGCCATCGGGTGCTTCCGAGACGCGGCAAACTTTCAAAGAAAATGATAGATTGCTTCGCAAGAACTCTCAGAAGGACAGCTCAGCCGAGTCGTGAAACAGTAGTGTATATTTTTAAAAATAGACCAGCCCGCTGGTCTATTTTTTCTTTCTAATGCTATACTCGCAGCCACAGTAGCTTTGTCTATAGAGTCCTAGTTCGTTAGAGATTTCCACGGAGCGCTTATAGCCATCATCTTTCTTGAAGTCAAAATGTTCGTAGTTACTCTTATTGCTAGAACAGTCATTTCCGGCAACCTTAATCATTTCGGTATTCTTGTGTGGGGAAACGCTTAGCGTCGTAGAAAACATCTCAATATCATTTTCATTTGCAAATGCGGCTGTTCGCTTTAGACGAAATTCAATGCATTTTTGGCATCGAGTTCCACCTTCTAATTCGTTTTCTAGACCATGTATCGATTTATGCCATTTCAAATTCTCTTCAGCATAATCATAATTAGTCTTATCTTTATATTCTTTTAGTTCTATAAATCGTAAATACTCCTTGTGTCTTTTCTCATGCTCTTCGACCGGTTCTATATTTGGGTTATACCAAAAAGGCACAACTTCATACTTTGTATGAGTTTGTTCTTCAGATGAGGTTAGGCAGGGTCCACAGCAAGCATGCAGTAGTAGCTTTTTCTTGTTCTTTTTCATATAGAGATATCGGCTTTAAGCTGGATCAACAATCTTTTTGATAATTCGCATCTTAGCGCTACGAGATCTTGGATTTATTGAAGTTTCATCATCGTCAGCAATCATTGGTTTGCGTGTTAGTATTTCCGAGGTTGGTGTGAGACCACAATTGCAGGGCATTTTTGGGGGACAGCTGCATGGATTTGCAATAGATCGGAATGTGTCTTTGACAATTCTGTCTTCGAGGGAGTGAAAGGAGATTACCGCAAGTCTACCACCTTTAATTAATAATTTTTCATACTCTTTCATCGCTTCTGATAGCTCTTCTAGCTCTTTGTTCGTCTCGATGCGGAGTGCTTGAAAAACTTTAGTCGCATAGTGTTTGTGACTTGTAGCGACATATTTTCGTGGCAGAGTTTTTAGTAGAATCTCAAGTAGCTGTCCAACAGTTTCGATGAACTTTTCTTGACGATACAAAACAATATTTTTTGCAATTATTCTGGCAAAAGGTTCCTCGCCGTATTTGTAAAGAATTTCAGCAATTCTTTCCTGCGTATAATTATTTAAGATATCGCTAGCACATAATTCTGCTTCCTGATCCATTCTCATATCGAGCACCTCGTCTGGGTTCTGAAAGGAAAAGCCACGATCAGGAGTGTCTATTTGCATAGATGAGATACCAAGATCGAGAAGACAGCCACATATTTCATCAATTTTATATTTTTCGACAATTTCTTCAATCTCTTTGAAATCTTTGTTTACGATGATTACTTTATTCGTGAGTCCGGCTTTCTTCAGGTTGCGACGGGCAATCGCGATTGCCTTTTTGTCCTTGTCTATTCCGATAAGTGTGATATTGTCATTGCCTACGTTCTTTAGGATCTCGATCGAGTGTCCGGCAGCTCCTAAAGTGCCATCAATAAAATAGCCCTTCTTCAGATTTTTCAGATAAGAAAAGTTTTCGACGACCTGATTTAGTAGCACTGGAATGTGTTTATTCATAAATATAAATTAATTACCCTATCTTTGTACCACGAATTTGAATAAAAAAATAGATTGGTATATGATGACAGCGTATGAACAAGATCATTTATATCCCAAAACCGAAGATTTTTTCAGATGATTTACACAAATTCATCGAAGATTTTTTGCATTTCTATGCAATAGAAAATAATCTGAAAACTGACAATGATAAGACAAATACAACTGCACTTATCTATGAAAAAATTCGTGTAGCCGTTGAATACCAGGAAGAGCATCTTATTTTCAAGAACGCAGTTTCTCGAATTATCCGCCGAAAATATGCGTACAATCCAGGCATCTCCTCTGAAGAAATGACAAATGATTTGGTAAGTGAACTATCTTGGGCGAATTATCTAAATCCTGAGATGATCGAGAAAGAAACGATCAAGATGATGAAGGATAAGATCGATATATTCCTTGTTTTTCTAAAGCATGCAAGATCCGGGAGATTCAAGAAGCACGAACTAACGAAGATGATTATTGATCTCTTAGCTTGTGAGATTAACGACATGTTCCGCCCTTCCAAGGAGAACGATCTAATTCTTGATTTTGTTTACAAATCTATCGTGACAAACCTAGAGATGGGAGACGCGAAGGTTGACCCTATAGATAACGAAAATCAGCTGAAACTAGCAATCTTCAATCTAGTTTTGAAGCCAGACTATGCTCTAGTCCAGCATTGGGTATTTCTGAAGGTTTATCCTGATATATTTACATCGACTCCAGAGGAGATCAAGAAGATCGCGCGCAGCTTCGACCCGTACTACAACAAAATCGACCGCATACTAAATCACCCACTGCGAAAGAATTACGTTTCCTACACCAAAAGATATATTGCGCCTTTTGTTCTTCTTCGTTCGGTACTCATCACTCAGAAGATAGATCTGGCGCGTCTCCAGGAGAAGCCTGCGCTACTTCAGGAGCTGATCATGGCAGAATATGACAGATTGGTAGAAATCGCACGCCAGAAGGTTTGGCGGGGCACATTTCGTTCCCTGATCTTTATTTTACTAACCAAGATAACCATGGCTTTTGTAGTAGAAGTTCCGTTCGACCATTATTTTGCTGGTGCAGTTGACTACACCTCCCTTCTGATAAATGTTTCTTTGCCGCCGCTCCTTATGCTAATCTCTGGAACCTTTGTGAAATCACCGCCGCAAAATAACATTAAGATGATCGGAAGTGCTGTAAAGAACATTATTGAAAACAAGAGACTAGACGATAAGCAGATTACACTTCTGCGAATCAAGAAACCGGCTTCATATCTTGTTTTCAACATTTTCTATACGCTTTTTTCTGCAGCCATTTTGACAGGGGTAATCTGGCTTCTTCTCTTTCTGAAGTTCAATTTTGTTAGCATAACTTTATTCTTCTTTTTTGTTTCTGTTGTCTCTTTCTTCTCTTTCAGAATTCGCAATATTGCGCTAGAATTAGCTATGAAGAGATCGAAGGATGATGCTCTAACCTCTGTCTTGGAGCTATTCTTCCTACCATTCATCAGAATCGGTCGTGCAATTTCAGACAGATTTACGGCCTTCAATCCAACAATCCTGATCTTGGACTTGCTGATCGAGGCGCCGCTAAAAACTATTATCAAAGTTGTAAATTCTTGGCTCAGATTTATTAACGCTAAGAAAGAAGAGCTGGAATTTTAACACAAACTTAATTGAAAGGAAGTTTATGCTAGAGGGTAAAGTTTTGCTTATCGTTGACGACGATCTGACATTGCTTGAGATGTACGTCGAACGAATCAAGGCTGAAGGCGCAATCGTTGTTAGTGCAGGTGATGGTGAGGCTGGTTTGGTGCAGATCGTTGAGTCCAAGCCAAGCGTCATTTTGCTAGATATTATGATGCCGAAGATGAACGGTTTCGATGTTCTTCGTAAGATGCAGGAAAATTCTGAGATGGCTAACATTCCGGTTCTTCTTCTGACAGCGCTAAACGACGATCAGAAAAGAAACGAAGGTTTGAAACTCGGCGCAGTGGACTATATCGTGAAATCAGAAACCTTACCGATAGATGTCATTGCAAAAATAAATGATGTCCTAGATAAGGCTGAGAAAAAGAAAAATAAATAATGTAAAAGGCAGAGGAGACGGAACGCATGCTACAAGGAAAAGTTATTTTGGTGGCCGATGATGACGAAGCAATGTCGGAAATATATGCAGAGCGAGTAGAGGCCGAGGGCGCGATAGTCCTGAAGGCTGTCGATGGGCTAGATGCATTACAAAAAGTAAAAGAGTTTCATCCGCATTTGATCATTCTCGATGTGATGATGCCAGAGATGAATGGATTTGAAGTTTTGGAAAAGCTGAAAAAAGATCCTGAAAGTCGCCATATTCCAGTTATTATTTTGACAGCACTTAGTGATGGCAAGAATAAGGCTCGTGGCAAGGAGCTTGGGGCGATAGAATATATCATAAAATCAGAATTAATGCCTATCGAGGTTCTTCGCAGAATAAAGGATTACGTATCTGTTGAACAGGTCACAATCGGTCAATAAGCGTGTATATATACAAAAAAGCTCCAGACACATTGTCTGGAGCTTTTTTAGAACCATATCTCAAGATCGTTTAGTTACGATCGTTTTTTTCAGTTTGTTCAGGTCTTACCGGAATCGAAGTCATACAATCTCTACAGTACCAAACATTTTGGGTGCATCTGACTGTATTTCGGCCTTCAGCGTCTTTTGATAGCGCTAACTTCTCTTTTGACTGCATTGCGCCAGCGCATTTTGGACAATTCATTTATTCCGTTCTTTTAATGTAACATAAAGTATATACGTTATTGACAAATAAAGCAAGTTATTTGGTAATAGAATACAGAGATAATTTGCAGATAATTGCAAATAAGATCAAAATATGGTGACATTTCCAAATTACATTTCTAAATATCTAGCTAATTTTTGCAAAATAGTGTACAATAATACTATGAAAAAGTATGACATCGCGATAATCGGTGGTGGAGCTGCGGGAATGATGGCAGCTATCATAGCCTCTAGATCGGATAAAAAAGTTGTTTTGATTGAAAAAAATGCGGTCTTAGGCCGTAAGATTTTGGCAACTGGAAATGGTCGCTGCAATCTCACCAACCGAAACGCAACTCTGGATCACTATCACGGTTTAGATAGTAATTTTATCAAACAAGTTCTAAGCCAGTTTGATAGTGAACAAACTATTAAATATTTTCAAAATATAGGCCTCATACTGAAAGAAGAGGATAACGGCCGAATTTTTCCTCGAACAAATCAGTCTAGCTCGGTAGTGAATTTGCTTAAACACAAGTTGTTTGAGGCAAAAGTAGATCTGTTATTGGATACAGAGGTTAAAGAGATTGGGAAGACTAGCGATGGTTCATTCTCCATGGCTTTGTCCTCTGGTGAAGCTATTGAGTCCGACAAGCTGATCATTACGACCGGTGGTAAAGCCTCATATTTTCTTGGTTCAAGCGGGGACGGCTATTTCTTCGCGACTAATTTTGGTCACAAGATAGTGCCTATCGCAGCCGCTTTGGTACCCGTTGAAACTGGTGAGAAGTGGCCAAAAGACGTTCAAGGTGTGAAAGTTGAGGCAAAAGTCTCTCTATATGTTGATGGATCTCTCGTAAATGAGCGAACAGGGGATTTGCTTTTTACGCATTATGGTCTTTCTGGACCGGCAGTCATGTCTCAGTCTCGAATAATCGGACGACTTTTCGACAAACATAAGATTGAATTTAGGATTGATCTATTTCCTGAAATCCAAACAAAAGAGCTGGATGCTCTTGTTGCAACAAATTTTGAAAAAAATGGTAAGCAAAATGTGAAAAATGCACTCCTCGGAATTCTTCCAGAGAGTATGATCGGTTTGATCTTGAAACTTGCAAAAATTGATCCAACGAAGAAATCGGCCGAGATTTCACGTATGGCTCGTCTCGAGGCCGTGAAACTAATGAAAGAGCTCGTTGTCACTGTCTCTACACTTAGATCCATCAAAGAAGCGCAAGTCACTAGCGGCGGAATTTCTACAGATGAGATTAGTCCAGAAACGATGGAGAGCAAAATAGTAAAAAATCTATATTTTGCAGGTGAAGTACTAGACGTTGATGGCGATTCTGGCGGCTATAATCTACAGTGGGCATGGTCTAGCGGCTTTGTTGCTGGTAATAATTCTTCGAAATAATCCAAGGGTTGTATGATAATTCTTATTAACGGAACTATTAATTCTGGCAAGACAACAATCTCGAAACTATTAGTTCGGAAACTTGAAAATACTGCTCATATTGAGGTTGATAAACTTCGCGAGTTCATTGAACAGATACCTCTTAGTGAAGCAGTGATCGAAATCAGTCTCGAAAACGCAATCTCTGTAGCAAAAAACTTCGCGAGCAGAGGTTTTAACGTTATTATTTCTTACCCGCTAAGTATGAAGAACTATGAAAAAATCGTCGGAGAACTCTCGGGTCATGATGAGAAGATCGTCGTAATCACGCTAAATCATAAGCTTGAAAAAGTTCTAAAAAATCGCGGCTCGAGAGAGCTGAATTCTTGGGAAATAGAGAGAATAAAGTATCACTATTCTATTGGTCTAAACACACCAGAATTCCCGAGCATTATCATCGACAATACTAACCAGGCTCCAGAAGAGACGGTTGCCGAAATTGTTAAATATCTATAGTTCTATTTTCCTAAATATGTTGCAGCGAAAATTACAGCCATGCCAAGTATGGTCATGAGAGTGGTGGCGAATTTTGGGTGGCGGTGATGGCTCTCTGGGATGAGTTCGCTTGCGCCGAGGTATAGGAAGAGTCCGGCAAAAACTGCCAGGATCACACCAAGATTTGCTTCGGTAATCGTGATATACGCAGCGCCTGCGATGCCAACGATTGGCGCAAGAGCGTTGATCGCCAGCCATTTTAGTGTCTCTTTTTTGTTATCTCCATCGATCATCGTCATACTGACAGCATTTATGCCATCAGAGAATTTGTGGGCAAGTACCGCTACAGCAACAATCGCGCCAACTTCTGGTGAAACCTTGATCGCGAGACCGATGCTGAGGCCATCGATCAGGCTGTGCACAGCAAGTGCGGATACACCAAACTTATTTGGCTGGTGGTGTGGATTGTCACAGTGGCTGTCTGACTGAGGGTGAATTGAGAAAAAACGATCAAGGAGCATTGAGACCGAAAAGCCTGCAGCAATTATTATTGAGATAGTTTGAACGCTATGTGCGCCCGCTGTCAGATTGATAGATTCTGGCAGAAGCTCGAAGAGAGCAACAGCGACCACTGCGCCGGCGCTGAAACCGAGGATTAGGTGAAGCTTGTCCTTAAACTTGAGTGCAAATAGCCCGCCGAGCGCCGTGAAGAGGACTGCAGCGAGACCGATGATGATTGCCATTTTAGTTCCTTCGATTAGATTAATAAATAAAATTCTTACTACTAATATAGTCCAGTTCTATTGCATTAGTCAAAATTTGTAATAAAAAAGGTGAGCAAACGAATTTGCTCACCAGGGATTCTGCCATTATGGCGCTATCATTGCCAACCAAGCCCATGACAGACCGGCGCCGAAGCCTGAAAAGACTACCTTGCTACCACTTTTTATTAAGTGATTTTTTCTGGCATCGTGCAGAGCCATGGCGACGCTTCCAGAGGATGTATTGCCAAAGTATCTGATTCCATCAGTATACCAACGTTCGATTGGAATGTTGGAATACTTAGCCCCTGCTTCAATGATCCGCAAATTTGCCTGATGCGGAATCACGTAATCTGGCATATCCCAGCCAGTTCTTAGAAGCATTTCCTTCATCATTGATTGCTGTTTTTCAACAGCGAATCTGTAAACCTCAAGTCCACTCATAAGCATTTTGTGCTTATTTTCGGCTATTAGCTCTGCAGTGACTGGTAGTCTGCTACCACCAGCAGGAATGTAAAGCTTGTCTGCGCCAGACCCGTCTGAGCCCCAGGCACTGGCTATAAATCCAAGATCATCGTCGACCTGGCTAATTATCGCAGCACCTACGCCACAACCAAATAGAAAGCAACTTCGCTCCCTGAAGTTGGTAACTTCAGTTAGCCAGTCCCCGCCAACCACTAAAATGTTTTTATACATTCCTGATTCGACCATGGCTTTGGCTAAAATTAGTGCTGTAACGAAACCGGCACAGCCCGCTGCAATGTCAAATGCTCCTGCATTTACTGCTCCGACCCCGTTTTGAATCAGCGCAGCTGTTGCTGGAGTGATATAGTCGCCGGAGATAGTGGCCATGATTACGGCGTCAATCTCTTCTGCGCTAATTTGTGCATCCATGATCGCATCTTTTGATGCCTGGATCGCAAAGTCAGAGAGATATTCACCGGGTAGCGGAAATCGACGAGATTCTACGCCACATTTACCTTTTATCCATTCGTCCGAAACTCTCGAGTCGATGGACGTCAGATTGTATCTTTTGATAAGCTCAGTATTTGAGACATTATCAGAAGGACACGCTGAACCAGTTCCTTTGGGTCCAGAACTGATTCCGGAAAATATATTTTTCACGGTACTTTCCTCCTTTGAAGAACTTCGCAAAACATAGCATATTCCATCATAAAATGGAAGAGTTGTCGACATTTTTGTCAAATAATGTTGACATTAATTTTTTATGTGATATTATATAGGAAATGCATTTGAGTCTATCGCAATAGACGAGCAGCGTAAGAGAAATCTCGAAAGAGAATAATTACGACGGAAGCTAACCGTGAAAATACTGCAAAGCGTGTCGGCAACGGAGCGCTTAACGAGGTCTTTTTTCTGCAAACGTTGATTCGAGAAAAAAGATGAACCAAGGTGGTACCACGGCACAAAGCCCGTCCTTGGAAATAACATTTGTTATTTCTGAAGACGGGTTTTTTTAATTGGAGAATATTATGAAAAAGTTATGGCAGAAAAATTGGGAGATGGATAAGACGATTGAAGCTTTCGAAACGAGAGGCGATTTGTTGATGGATCAAAAGTTGGTAAAGGCGGACGTCTGTGGATCGGTGGCCCAGGCAATGATGCTACAGAAAATTGGCATTATTTCTGAGGACGAGCTTGCTAGTGCAAAGAAGGGATTGCTAAAAATTATGCTGCTTGAATCTTGTGGACAGTTCCAGCTCGAAGCAGGGGATGAAGATGTGCACACTAAGATCGAGAACTACTTGACAAAGGAGGTGGGCGATGTTGGACAAAAAATTCATACTGGCAGGTCTAGAAATGACCAGGTGTTAACGGCCCTAAGGCTGTATACTAAGGAAATTTTGCTGAGTATTTGGCAAGCCGAGATCAAGCTACAGAAGAGTTTCCTCACTTTTGTTGACAAATTTGGCGATGTGCCAATGCCTGGCTATACACACATGCAAAAGGCCATGCCGTCTACTGTCGGGATATGGGCAGCCAGCTTTGTGGAAAGTATCGCAGACGATATCCTGGCTCTCGATCTCGCATATTTGCTAAATGATAAATCGCCACTCGGTTCTGCTGCAGGATATGGCGTACCACTTTCTCTGGACAGGCAATACACAGCAGAACTCTTGGGATTTAGTAAAGTTCAGATAAGCCCGATATATTGCCAAAACTCTAGGGGTAAAATCGAAGCTTCCATTCTTTCTAGCCTGAATTCAGTCCTTCTGACAATAAATAAATTCGCCTCCGATATTCTATTTTTCACTACTTCTGAGTGTGGCTATTTCGAGGTGAAGAATGAGCTATGCTCAGGTAGTAGCATCATGCCACAGAAGAAAAATGTTGATATTGCTGAGCTGCTAAGAAGTAAGGCAAACATTATGACCGGGAACTACGTTTCGATGGTAGGAATTTCTAGTAACCTTATTTCCGGCTATAACAGAGATTTTCAGGATACAAAAAAGATTCTGATCGAAAGCCTAGAGCTAGCTCTCGAATCGGTCTTAGTCACAGATATTTTGATAAATAACATTAGTCCAGATATAGAAAATTTGGAGAAGGCTTTGAGTCCTGAGATCTTCGCGACTCATTCGGCGCTCAGCCTCGTAGAAAAGGGGGTGATGTTTAGGCAGGCCTACCAAACGGTTGGCCTCGAGCGCAATTTCGAGAAACCAAAAGACCTGAAAGGCACACTGGCAAGATCGAGTCATCTCGGTGGTGCGGGAAACTTAGCCCTAGATTCATTCGTACATGGTATGAAAAAATCTGAAAGTAAAATGAAAAATGAATTAGAAAAGTATGAAATTATCATAAATAATCTGTTAAAGGAAAATAATGAAAAAGAAAAATAGTTATATCAAAGCTGCGTCTTATGAGGCAGTACCAGGAAGCATCAAAAAAGTTTTGTTGCTCTATTCTGGTGGTCTAGATACCTCAGTAATACTTAAGTGGATTCAGGATGAGTATAAGGCAGAGGTGATTGCCCTTACCTTCAATCTAGGTCAACAACATGACGATCTCGAGGCGATCAAGGCAAAAGCGCTGAAGTTCGGTGCGAGCAAGGCGATCGCCTTAGATGTTCGTGATGAATTTGCAAACGAATATATCGCCAAGGGGATAAAGGCAAACGCTTGTTATCAGGGAGACTACCACTTATCTACACCTATAGGAAGAGCGATTTTGGCCAAAAAAACGGTTGAGATAGCAAAGCAGGAAGGTGTAGACTGTATCGCTCATGGCTGTACAGGTAAGGGCAACGATCAGGTGAGAATAGATGGGTATATCCTCACTTTGGCGCCAGAAATGAAAATATTGGCCCCTGTGAGGGAGTGGAACATGGACAGAAATGAAGAGATAGAATATGGAAAAATGCACAATATCCCAATCCCTGTTTCGATCAATTCACCATACTCTGATGACGATAATATGTGGGGAATCACTTGGGAAGGTGGTGAGATTACGGACCCTGGACTGATAGTTCCGGAAGAGAAATTTCTCACCACTTACGTCCTGCCAAAGGATGCGCCAAATGAGCCTGAGTATGTAAAAATTGGTTTTACGAAAGGTTTGCCTTCAAGTCTTGATGGCAAGAAAATGTCGCTTTCTAAGCTCATCACGCAGCTAAACAAGCAGGCCGGAAAGCATGGAGTTGGCACGACTTATCTTCTAGAAGATAGACTGGTGGGACTAAAAAACAGGGGAGTGTACGAGCATCCAGGAGCGCACGCAATCATAGAAGCGCATAAAAATCTGGAAAAATATGTTTGCACGAAAACTCTAAACGAGATCAAGCAAAACATGGATAATAAGTGGGGCTATCTCTGCTATAGTGCCCTTTGGTTTGATCCAGCGATGGATGCGATCAACGCTTTCAACGATGAAGTGAATGAAAAAGTTTCTGGCGAAGTCACTGTTAAGTTTTTCAAGGGAAATACGACCGTGGTTGCGATCAAGTCGCCTTATGCGCTAGACTATGCTTCGTTCAACGTGAAGGAAGGCTATGATTTCAACACAAATGCTAGCGCCGGGTTCATCGAGGTTTACTCATTGCAAATGAAATTAGCCAATGAGGTGAAGAAGAAAA
>Ga0194056_10001161_pt1 | contig 14391 bp, 8 predicted proteins | sample SepL4413m_MetaG_FD_155458 | JGI IMG/M metagenome (GOLD analysis project Ga0194056, IMG submission 155458) | Anoxic zone freshwater microbial communities from boreal shield lake in IISD Experimental Lakes Area, Ontario, Canada - Sep2016-L442-13m | ecosystem: Environmental > Aquatic > Freshwater >...
TGCCATCACCGCCCGACAAAACATCGTTACCGGTGCCGCCGCTCAGGGTGTCGTCGCCTGCGTTACCCGACAGGTTATCGTTACCGGTGCCGCCGTTCAGGATGTCATCGGCTGCGTTACCCGAAAGAGTATCGTTACCGGTGCCGCCATCAATCAAATCGGCCTGATCCCCCCCCGTCAGAATGTCATTACCACCCAGGCCAAAGATACGATTGCTGCCGCCGTTGTAACCGCTGATCGTGTCATTGCTCGCTGTGCCATTGCTGATAACATAATCCAGTAAATCGATAGAACCGATAGTGCTTAGCGTGGAAGCATATTGACTGTATACCAAACTGGCGGCTTCAATGTTGCCGCTGTCATATTCCAACACCCAATCACCGCCTAATGCAGTCGAACCGGTCAGATTGGTCGATGCTGCCACATCAGCACCGGACAGTTGAGCCATATTATTAACGAATTGCTGACCCATATCACCCTGACCCACATTACAACCATATAGCAAAATATCACCCGTTGCCGATAAGCTGTTGCCAATACTGGCTAGTTGGCTGGTGTATTGCGGTAGGTTGCCGGTGGTTAGTGTGCTTGAACCCAGTTGTAAACTACCCGCACTGCCATGAGAAATAATTTGCAGACTTTGCAACGGTGTAAAATCTTGGGTGCTTGCGGCTAATGTTGTCAGGTAATCGCTGATTTGCGTGAGTCCGTCAGACCCTGAATCCAGAATTAACACAGCCGTATCGGTGCCGACACCTGCGGCCAAGCTTTGCCAGTTATTAACCTGGCTGTCGATAGCTAACAAATTTTTGACGGGCGTAATGACTTGACTCATGCAGGGTGGCCTTTGTTGGGTTTGGGGAAAAGTTAGGATTTAATATAAAACAGTAAGCGTTAGTGATACGGGCTTACTTGACCCTGGGTGCGTGAGTCTGCTTTTATATTAACAGTGGGGTGTTACATTACAGTTAAAGGAATACATTAATAGTCATGGTGTATTTTTTTGGACAATATTACAGTTATTGCAATTTTTATAATAACCCATTGTGGATATTTTTGCCATGATTGGATCGCCGAATCAATCCCTATAATGCAACAAGGGGTAATACCTTACACTCGATATTCAAGTTTTTATTCATTGATTTTAAAAAATGATACAGATGAGTCTATCAAATCATTGCTGAGACCAGACAGCCAAACTAATGACGAGCTATAGTCGCGACGTAGGCGTCGCTCCCACCGTAGGAGCGACGCCTACGTCGCGACTAACGAAAACATATTGATTTATCTGGGATTGCCGCAGTCAAGCTAAAAAAACTGACTATCTACTTTAGACGGGACAAGCAAAATGGTTAAGTTATTTCATGCACGATCCTAAGCTGGGACAAGAAATTTTGTAATCATTCAGTCCCCCTCTTTGAAAAAGAGGGGTTAGGGGAGATTTTATTAGATAAATCCCCCTCTGCCCCCTCGCTATGCTCTCCCCCTTTTTCAAAGGGGGAGGTGAATAACTACGAAATTTTAGTTAACGCCGTCATACCGGCAAGGATGCCGGTATCCAGTGCCATGGATGGTAACTTTCCTATAACGTTGCAGCATGATTTAAGGTCTATGCCAAACTACAGATTCACATCCGTGTGACTGGATTCCGGCATCCCTGCCGGAATGACGGGCTTTTTGGCAGTTAGCGAATCATTTTGCTGCTCAGTGTCCTGTCTAAAGTGGGTAGCCGGAACGAGTAACGGGTTAAAAAGCCCGCACCGCCCTGACCGGGAGTGTATCGTACTTATTGCCGTGGCCCTGGGTATTCTGGAAGACAAAGTTGAAGGTCTGGATCCACGCGACACTGCTACTGCCCTCCGAAGAACTCCAGTAGTAGTAGCTATCAGTAAAACCACCCACAATGTATCTTTTATGATACAGTGCATTCAATTCATCTTTGGAGGGTAAAAACCAGTCCGTATAGCCGTTTAACGCGTAAGCATCGGTGATTTTAGCTGCGGTATTGGTTTCACTGCAACCTGCGACAATGGCGGCTGTATTCGCTGCGCCTGTGCCCACTGCTGTGCCTTGTGCGCTTGGGATTGATGTCCAACTATCGGTATAACAGCCCCAAGCCGCATCCGAGGATTGATCCGCCGGTGCCGCTTCCAAACCATGCAAGCCGGTGTTATCACTCAGGTAAAACACCTTGCCCCCGGCCGGGCCGTTATCACCAATATGATAAACAGTAGTGTTGACCGGCGTGCAACTGTCTTTCCAGGTGGGGGCAACGGCATTTTTACAATAATGCAAGGTGGCCATGCCGGGGCTTTGAGCCGTAAACACCGGTGCAGCTATTAATTGCCATTGGCTGCCATCCCAATATTGCATGTCGCCGACATCATTGCCCGCCTGCGGCAAGCCCGCTGGCCCTCTTGCACCGGTAGCTCCTTGCACACCTTTATCACCTTTTAAGCCCTGTGCGCCGGTAGCGCCTTTATCGCCCTTTAAGCCTTGTGGGCCAATGTCGCCCTTGGCCCCTTTTAAACCCTGCAAACCTGTCAGCCCCATCGGCCCCGGTATACCTGCGGCTTGGGCGCTGCCAACGTCCAGCCATAAAACCATTAAACCGGCTATAAGCCTGGTTTTACGAAATGTGTGCATCGATTAACCTCTCTATTAATGGATCAGTAAAAATTTGGCGCTTAGGTTCGAGTCTAAAAAGCCTTCACCACGAAGACACGAAGAAAAGCAAAAAACTATAATCGCGACGTGGGCGTCGCTCCCACGGTAGGAGCGACGCCCACGGTGGGAGCGACGCCCACGTCGCGACTAACGAAATCATCTCGATTTATTCGGGATTATCTTAGTCAAGTTAAAAAACAGGAGCAACGAGTTAAAGGTAACTCGCAATAAATAATCCCCACCCTATCGTTCCCACGCTCCGGCCCGGGAATGCCGCCAGTGACGCTCCCGCGTCACGCAACGCTGGAGCGTTGCCGGATAAATTCCCACGCCGGAGCGTGGGAACCAGGCGGATTCTGGGGGGGTATTGTCTGCGTGCTGCCAAAGCTATCTCAGACCGTCATCGCAACGACGAAACGAGATAAGCCAGCCAGTGTGTAGCGTGCCTTACAACACAAAATCCGCACTAACCAACGCAGTGCCACCCACCAAAGTAATGGCTATTTCAAAATCAGCCACTTTGTCGCCATTAGTATCGGCGGCAAGTATGCCGTTGAAATAATCCAACTGACCCGCCACACCGGTAAACGCTTTTATGCCAATATAAGTAAAGCCCTGATCCCCCGCCACTTTACTATTGGCGTCAATACCGGCCAGATCAATTTTGTCAGCCTGGCTATGAGTAAAGTCGGTGATGCTGTCGCGTGTGTTACCTTTGATGCTTTCAATAAGCGCATTAAAGTCAAACGTGTCAGTGCCTGTGCCACCGGTGAGTTTGTCGGTGCCGTTGCCGCCGGTCAAGAGGTCGTTGCCGGCCGCGCCGGACAAGTTATCATTACCCAAACCACCCAGCAGGGTATCCGCACTGGCAGCACCGGTCACTGTGTCATTACCGGCACCGGCATCCACGATTTCGATACCGCTCAAGGTATCGGTGCCTTCGGTGCTGCCGGTGGCTTTACCGGTTGTTAAGTTGATGGTGGAGTTGTCGGCACCAAAGAGAGCGGTATCGATACCGTTACCACCACCGAGGGTGTCGTTGCCGGTGCCGCCTGCCAAGTTGTCGGCACCATCGCCGCCCAGAAGTTGGTCATTACCCAAGCCACCCAGCAGGGTATCGGCACTGGCAGCACCGGTCACGACGTCATTGCCGGCACCGGCATCGATTATTTCGATACCGCTCAAGGTATCGGTGCCTTCGGTGCTGCCGGTAGCTTTACCGGTTGTTAAGTTGATGGTGGAGTTGTCGGCACCAAAGAATGCGGTATCACTGCCGTTACCGCCACTGAGAGTGTCATTGCCGGTGCCGCCGTTTAATTGATCGGCGCCATCGCCGCCGGTCAAGCTGTCTGCACCCACGCCGCCCAGCAATTTATCATTGCCCAAGCCGCCGGCTAGATTGTCATTACCGGCACCACCATTTAAAATATCGGTGCCGGCACCGCCGTCCATCAGGTTGTCAAAGCTGTTACCGCTTAGGGTATTGTTGCTCAGGTTGCCGGTTAAATCGGCATCTTTGGCGTCCTCGGTAAGCAACGCATTTTCAATGCCCGCACCCAGTGTGTATTTGAAGGTAGAACTAATGTAAGAGGCGATGTTGACGGTATCAACGCCGACATCGGTACCGGTGTCAGACACCACATCAAGCGCATTGTCGACGTAATAAGTATCCGCGCCATTACCGCCATCCATGGTATCGATACCGCTGGAACCATCCAGGGCATCATTGCCGTTACCGCCGACCAATTTATCATTACCCGTGCCGCCGGTTAAGGTGTCGTTACCGTCACCGCCATTCAACTTGTCGTCACCTTGTTCACCTTCCAGTTGGTCATTACCGGCATCCCCGTACAGCACATCATCGCTGTAGCCACCGTATAAGCGGTCATCCGCATTGCCGCCATGCAGCTCGTCGCGGCCGTCTTTGCCGTATAAATCACTGGCACCGTTGCCGCCCTGTAAGTAGTCGCTAACCGCTTTGCCACCTTCGTCACCGTATTGCTCATCGGGGGCATCATCATCCGCATTAGTGGCGACTATATTGGCAACAGCCAAACCGGTGCCACTGCGCATGCCGTCATAACGCAAGTCATCCGAACTCACTTGAGTTGAGACGATATAAGAGATATCGCCATCTACCAAGGTATCATCGACTCCCTTTAAAGAAACCGTCTGCACTTGATTCCAGTTGGCGGCCGTAAAAGTGAGACTAAGGGTGGCTTGTTGGTTAACGGCAAATTGCCCTTCGGTACTGTCATTAAGGGTTAATGTTAAGGTCACATCGTGGCGTGGCGCCGCCTTAAGGGTAACCCCAAAAGCCGCCGTGTCACCGGCTTCGGTGGTGATCAGTGCGGAGGTATTGGTAAAGCTGATACCTGCCGCTGCGGGAGCCACGTTATTAAAAGAGCTATCGACACTGCCATTGGCATTAAAACGTGCCACCAATAATTGATTGCCGTTGGTGTCTTGCGTGTAACCGGCGACGACAATCTTGCCGTCACTTTGCACCGCCACACTGTTGGCATAAACGGTACTGCCAAAATTCTCGGTCACCAAGCCATCCGCACTAAACGTCGTATCCAAACTGCCATTGGCAAGATAACGGGCCAGCGCGATACCGCCGTTGTAGCCCGTCGAACTAGCCTCATTTCCCGCTATATTAATCCCCACTTTTTGGCTTTTTTTCTCAAAAAATGCTTGGCGTTTTTTCCGCAGGGTGTAAGGTATATTCTCATCTTCCCATTTTTTCAAATCAGATTGAGATGCGTGGTTTAGTGCTTGCATAATAACTGTATCATCCCTATTTCCACAGAGGGCTGGAATGAGCAGAACTGATCGATTCATATCGGCCTGTGGACTACGCTCAATAATATGTTTGAAATTTCCAAAAAGCGATTCAATAATATCACTGCTAACCACCAGAGGTAAGTCGGTAAGTTCTTTCTGAACCTTCAGGTTCTTCTTTAACCAGGCCTGTAAACGTTTTTTTACTTGTGAGTTTCTGGGCAGCTCTTGTGATAATTTATAACACTGTTTATAAGTTGTTTTATCAAGACCTTTGTTTTTAAGGATTTCCAAAACCTGCGAAACTATTTTTGTAGTTGTCGCAAAACCTTCAATAAAACCTTTCAACTGGAGAAAGTTAGGAAATGCCTTGCGTAGTTTATCTAAAAAGCCGGCTTTTTTTGCACAACCTTTAACAGCAAAAACATCCAGCATTTTTTCACCCCATTTACCGAGTTTGCTGATGCTTTGAAAACGTCCCTTAGTGCGTAATTTTGGCGGCATCAGAAAAGCGAGTTCTGTTTGACGCAAACACTTGGCTCCATGACTGACTAACGCAGTAAAACGTTTATACGTCTCGGCTTTTCCGAATTGAGCTTTGAGAGCATTTGCCATCGTATGGCCGATGTCATCAATCGTAGGGATGGGGTTTTCTTGTTGTTCAGACCATAATCTAACCCCTTTTTGAAGCGTTGCATCGGCATCTTTTATAATGGCAACAGGTCTGCCTGCTTGGGCGAAAATGACTTCTAATTCAGGATGAATCGTGTCGCCTGTCACCTTATCAGACACGGTTAAGCCGATGCATTCGCAGTCTTTTAGTTGAATCGCACTTCCACGTTCCGATAAGGCTTCTACGGTAACCCTTAACACGACCAAGGCTTTTTTAGTGCCTATATCAATGGAATGATCAATGATAGCCACCCAAGGTTTGGCGATAGGTTTAACTTGTTTAAGCAGTCCCAAGCCAACCCGCAAACTCCAGTTAATCACCGAGGTAAAGTGGGGTATCCAATCTAATTTCAGCGGTGTCCTTAAATTAAATAATTGAAGAATACGCGGAACGCTACGATAAGAAACGACAGCATCCAAGGTGATTAATACACATAAAATTCGTACTTGTTGGGCTTCACTGAGGTCGATAATTTGTGTGACTTTGGCGCTTTCTAAATTTGGCTCAGTCTTTAAAACGTCTACTGCTTGCAGGTTAGTGACTGGAATCAACTGTTTTTTTTAGCGTCAATCAGCTGTTCCATTTCTCTATTATACAATTTCAATTCGGCTATTTTTTCAAGATGGCGTTTTTGAGTTTTCCTATATTCTCGAATTTCAGCACTACGTTCAATGGCTTTATTTTTCCATTCATCACGACTGTGTAATATTTTTGATGTTTGAAGCATAGTGTTGTGTTATCTCGGTAAAATAATCAGTACTTTTAACAGGTATTTTAAATGATTTTCAGTCGATTATTTTAAATCCATAAGGTGAGATAATAAAATAGATGGAAAACAACCAGATTCTGATAAATTCAGTTGGCTTTTTTAACCTAAGTCATTGATTTTTCGTTTTATGATAACGATTTAGAGAGAGTTAAGAGCGTAAAAAATGCTATTTTATGCTTTTCAATAACTATAACTTATTGACTTGGTTGATATTTATTATATCGCACATCCTAGTTCGACAGGCTACCGCCGTTGTCGGTATTGCCCACCACCACGATAGTGCCATTGGCTTGAACCGCTAGATGACGCGGTGTAGCGTTGCTGCCGGTAGCCGCTGCAAAATCCGTGGTGACCGTGCCACTATTACCAAAACCGCTATCCAGTTCACCATCCACACCGTAACGCACCAGCGTAAAGCCGGAACTGCCATCTACTTGCAGCAGTTTACCGTCCGCTTGCGTGGCTTGGCCTTGGCCAAAAGTATCGTCGGCAGTTAAAACGCGGGTCGCTTTGCCGTCGCCGTCAAAACCGGTATCCAAACTGCCATTGGCGTTATAGCGACTTTGCAGGTAATAACTGATATTGGTGATTGGATCGATACCCACACCACTGACCAACAGTTTGCCGCCGGCGAGTGCCGCAACACTATAAGCGCTATCGAAACCAAAATCCGTGGTTTGCCGGCCATCACCACTAAAACCGGTATCCAAACTGCCGTTGCTGTTATAACGGCTAAGGGCAAAATCCCAACTACCGGTAATGTCATTATAAGCGCTACCCACCACCACTATTTTGCCATCCGCCTGCACCAGCAGATTATTGGCGGCGGCAGACACCCCGTAATTATCAACGGCGCTGCCCGAAAAACCCAGAACCGTGGGCGGTGTGACGGCTAAAGCCTTAGGTGTTACCAGACTTTGAACGGCGCTGGTGGCGGGTTTATTAACAAGCGTAAACTGGCTGCTCATAGGAGTTGTCCTTATTGAGTTAAATTAAAATATAGTAAGCAAGATAACTTGCTTGTTGGTAGTCGTTGCGTGTAAACACGCTGGTTGTAAAGGATTGCAGCCCAACTTGGCGCTTGAGTTCGAGCCAAAAAAAGCACTCACCACGAAGACACGAAGAAAAGCAAAAACGGTTAATGGTCTTCTGGTTCCCCGCTACGCACTGGTTCCCAAGCCTTGTAGTCTTGTAGGTCGGGTTAGCGATAGCGTAACCCGACAATTCAACTGCACCAAGAAAAGCGTTCACCACGAAGACACGAAGAGCACGAAGAAAAGCAAAGGGTTAAAAAGCCCGAACAGCCCTGACCGCGTATGAACTATACTTACTGACGTTGTTTGCCTGGTAGCCACCGTCGAAACTCTGGCACGCCGCATAGGAACTACCGGTCTCAGTAGAACTCCAGTAGTACCCATAAGTAAAACCACCCACAACAGCTTGTTGTTCATACAGTAAATTCAACTCATCCTGGGAGGGTAAAAACCAGTCCGTATAGCCGTTTAACGCATAAGCATCGGCGATTTTAGCGGCGGTATTGGCTTCAGTGCAGAAAGCGACAATGGTGGCCGTATTCGTAGCGCCTGTACCCACTTCGCTGTCTTGTCCACCGTGATTGGTATAACAGCCCCAAGCAAAAGCTGCCTTGCTTGTTGAATCTACCTGATCCGTAGGTGCTGCTTCCAAGCCATGTAAGCCGGTGTTATCAGTCAGGTAAAACACCTTGCCACCCGCCGGGCCTTTATCACCAATATGATAGACGGTGGTGCTGGCCGCTGTGCAACTATCTTTCCAAGTGGGAGCAAGCGCATTTTTACAATAATGCAAGGTAGCCACGCCGGTGCTCTTCGCCGTAAACGCCGGTGCAGAAAGCACTTGCCATTGACTGCCATCCCAATACTGCATGTCGCCAACATCATTGCCCGCCTGTGACGAACCCGCCGGGCCTCTTGCGCCGGCGGCACCGGCTACGCCTTTATCACCTTTTAAGCCCTGTGCGCCGGTAACGCCTTTATCGCCTTTTAAGCCTTGTGAGCCAATGTCGCCCTTGACCCCTTTTAAACCCGGCAAACCAGCCGGCCCCATCGGCCCTGAAATACCTGCCGCCTGTGCGCTGCCTGCGCCCAGCCATAAAACCAGTAAACCGGCTATAAGCTTTGTTTTACGAAATGTGTGCATTGATTAATCTCTCTATTAATGGATCAGTAAAAAATTGGCGCTTAGGTTCGAGTCTAAAAAGCCTTCATCACGAAGACACGAAGAAAAGCAAAAAACTATAATCGCGACGTGGGCGTCGCTCCCACCGTGGGAGCGACGCCCACGTCGCGACTAACGAAATCATCTCGATTTATCCGGGATTATCTCAGCCATGTAGGTTGGGTTAGACTTAGGTTCGAGTCTAAAAAGCCTTCACCACGAAGACACGAAGGACACGAAGAAAAGCAAAAACGGTTAATGGTCTTCTGGTTCCCAAGTTGTCGGGTTAGCGATAGCGTAACCCGACAATTCAACTGCGCCCTGTGTTCTGTAGGAGCAAGCCCCTGCGGTTGACTTGATCACATCGTGGCCTTAAAGGGCAGGCGCAAAGCCCGTCCTACGAAACGAAAAAATTTTCCGTTACACGGGGAAAAGCAAATTGTTAAAGGGTTGAATGGTTAAAAAGCCCGAATAGCCCGCACTGAGAGCGAGACGCTCTTACTGTAGTAGTTCTTGACATCATTGCTGAAAGACTGTGACAACGTTTTGGTAGCATTGTACTCCGTAGAACTCGAGTACCAGCCATAAGTAAAACCACCTATAACGTCTCTTTGTATGAACACTAAATTCAATTCATCAATGGAGGGTAAAAACCAGTCCGTAAAGCCATTTAAAACGTAGTTATCGGCGATCTTGGCGGCAGTACCGCTTTCATTGCAACCCGCAATAATGGCGGCTGTATTGGCTGCGCCTGTACCTACCTCTTTGCTGTGCCCACCGAAAATTGAAGTACCTTCACAGCCAGCCGTAGCTGTCGCCTGATCCGCCGGTGCCGCTTCCAAGCCATGTAAGCCGGTGTTATCACTGAGGTAAATCACCCTGCCACCCGCCGGGCCGTAATCACCCAGTTGATAAACGGTGGTGTTGGCCGGTGTGCAAATGTCTTGCCAAGTAGGAGCAAGCGCATTTTTACAATAATGCAAGGTAGCCACGCCGGTGCTCTTAGCCGTAAACGCCGGTGCGGAAAGCACTTGCCATTGGCTGCCATCCCAATATTGCATATCACCAACATCATTGCCCGCCTGTGACGAACCCGCCGGGCCTCTTGCACCGGCGGCACCGGCTACGCCTTTATCACCTTTTAAGCCCTGTGCACCGGCTGCGCCTTTATCGCCCTTTAAGCCTTGTGGGCCAATGTCGCCCTTGACCCCTTTTAGACCCGGCAAACCAGCCGGCCCCATCGGCCCCGGAATACCTGCCGCTTGGGCGCTGCCTGCGCCCAGCCATAAAACCAGTAAACCGGCTATAAGCTTTGTTTTACGAAATGTGTGCATAACTTAACCTTTCTATTAATAAATCAGTAAAAATTTGGCGCTTAGGTTCGAGTCTAAAAAGCCCTTCACCACGAAGACACGAAGGACACGAAGAAAAGCAAAAAACTATAATCGCGACGAGGGCGTCGCTCCTACGGTGGGAGCGATGCCCTCGTCGCGACTAACGAAATCATCTCGATTTATCCGGGATTATCTCAGCCAGGTTGGGTTAGACAAATGTCGGGTTACGCTATCGCTAACCCGACCTACAAACTTTACAGCCTACAGACGCGATATGCGCGAAATTGCAGACTAGAGACGCGATAAATCGCGTCTCTACGAGCCATTTAACGCAAATTTAACAGACTTGTAGGTCGGGTTAGCGATAGCGTAACCCGACACATCAACGTGACTCAAAAATCAGCAATATCAATTTATAAGTATCCCGGTAAATCGGCAAGTCGTAGTAAAGTGCCATAAACCCCAAAAAAAATTTTCCGCTTCGCAGAGAAAAGAAAAGTGTTAAATGGTGTGTGGTTAAAAAGCCCGAACCGCACGGACTCTAAACGAGGTGCCCTTACCTTTGCTGAACTGTTGCTGGCCATAGTTATAGTCGAAGTACAGGGCCCACGCATTGACGCTATCGCTCTCCGTAGAACTCCAGTAGTAGGAGTTACTAACAAAACCACCCACAACGGTTTTTTGTTGATACAGTAAATTCAACTCATCTATGGAGGGTAAAAACCAGTCCGTATAGCCGTTTAAAGCATAAGCATCGGCGATTTTGGCGGCAGCATTGGTTGCGTTACAGTCGGCTACAAAGGCCGCTGTATTCGCGGCACCTGTACCCACTGCGGTGCCCTGTGTACCAGAGACTGAGGTGTTATTGCTATAACAGCTCGATATACCCGAAGACTGATCCGCTGGTGCTGCTTCCAATCCATGTAAGCCGCTGTTAACACTGATATAAAACACTATGCCACCGGCCGGGCCTTTATCACCAATTTGATAGGCAGTGGTGTTGGCCGGTGTGCAACTCTCTTGCCAAGTGGGGGTAACGGCATTTTTACAATAATGCAAGGTGGCCATGCCGGCGCTTTTAGCCGTAAACACCGGTGCAGCTATTAATTGCCATTGGCTGCCATCCCAATACTGCATATCACCGACATCATTGCCCGCCTGTGACGAACCCGCAGCGCCTCTTGCACCGGTGGCACCGGCTGCACCTTTATCACCTTTTAAGCCTTGTGCGCCGGTGGCACCTTTATCACCTTTTAAGCCTTGTAGGCCAGTGGCACCCTTGGCTCCTTTTAAGCCCGGCAAACCAGCCGGCCCCATCGGCCCCGAAATACCTGCCGCCTGTGCGCTGCCAACGCCCAGCCATAAAACCAGTAAACCGGCTATTAATCTTGTGTTACTCAATGTGTGCATAAGTTAACCTTTCTATTAATGGATCAGTAAAAAATTGGCGCTTGGGTTCGAGTCTAAAAAGCCTTTGCCACGAAGACACGAAGACAAGCAAAAAACTATAATCGCGACGTAGGCGTCGCTCCCACCGTGGGAGCGACGCCTACGTCGCGACTAACGAAATCATCTCGATTTTACGCTGGTTCCCAAGCTTCAGCTTCGCGAGACTGGAAGCTGGAGCTTCCAAGTCTGCATTCCCAAGCCGGAGCTTGGGAACGAGTAATCTGTAGGATGGGTAGAGCAGCGCGAAACCCATCGCATAAGGTATTAATTTATGATGGGTTTCGGCTATCGCCTCTACCCATCCTACGCGCTATCTCAGCCCGTCATCGCAACGAGGGAATGAGATAAGCCAGGTAGTGTGTCGCGTGTCTTACAACACAAAATCCGCACTGACCAACGACGTACCACCTACCAAGACAATGGACAGTTCAAAATCAGCCACTTTGTCGCCATTGGTATCAGCGGCAAGTATGCCGTTAAAGTAATCCAACTGACCGGCTACACCGGTGAATGCTGTTGCGCCCAGATAAATAAAACCCTGATCACCACCCACTTTGGTGTTGGCATCAATGCCGGCAAAATCAATCCGGTCGCCTTGCGAGTGTGAGAAGTCGGTGATTGAATCACGACCCGAGCCTTTGCCTATTTCAATACTGGCGTTAAAGTCAAACCTGTCAGTGCCTGCACCCCCATTGAGTTTGTCGGTACCGTTGCCGCCGCATAATAAATCATTGCCGGTTCCGCCATCCAGGTTATCGGTACCATCGCCGCCATTCAGGGTGTCTGTACCTACGCCGCCCAGTAATTTATCATTGCCCAAGCCACCAGCAAGATTGTCATTACCGGCGCCGCCATCCAGGTTATCGGTACCATCACCGCCATTCAGGGTATCTGTACCGACGCCGCCCAGCAACTTATCATTGCCCAAGCCGCCGGCGATATTGTCGTTACCGGCGCCGCCATTCAAGATATCGGTGCCGGCACCGCCGTCCATCTGATTGTCAAAGCTGTTGCCGCTTAAGTTGTTGTCACCCAGGTTGCCGCTTAAATCGGCATCTTTGGCTTCTTCGTTAAGTACCGCGTTTTCAATACCTACACCCAGGGTGTATTTAAAGGTAGAACTGACGTAGGCAGCGATGTTGACGGTATCGACAACACCGACATCGGTGCCGCTGTCAGAGACCACATCAAGCGCGTTGTCGACATAATAGGTATCCGCGCCATTGCCGCCGTCCATAATGTCTTTTCCGACTGATCCATCCAGGCTATCATCGCCATTACCACCGGCCAATTTGTCATTACCCGTGCCGCCAATTAAGGTGTCGTTACCGTCACCGCCATTCAGCTTGTCGTCACCTTGTTCGCCTTCGATTTGGTCATCACCGGCATCCCCGAACAGCACGTCATCCTCGTAGCCGCCGTAGACGCGGTCATCCGCATTGCCGCCATGTAACTCGTCACGGCCATAATCACCGTACATGTCATCGGCGCCATTGCTACCCACAAGATAATCATTGCTTTTATCTCCGTAATATTTGCCACCTTGATCATTATCAAGGTTTGTGCCGTTGATATTGGCTACCGCAACGCCAGTACCACTGCGCATGCCGTCATAATTTAAATCGTCAGATTTTACGCTGCTGCTAATGTTATAAGTAATATCGCCATCAATCACGCCGTCGTCCACCCCTTGTACAGCAACACCTTGCCAGATATTCCAATTATCCGGGGTAAACGTTAAGGTGCCGGTAGTTTTGTTAACGCCCTTAAAAACCGCTTCCGTTGCATCGTCTATTTTGAGTGTTATTACCACATCATGCCGTGGCGCTGTGGTTAGTTTTACCCCAAACATATTGGCCGGGATGGTGCCTGCTTGTGCTGTTGTTTCACCGGCTTCATGGGTGATTATTTTAGAAGTACTAAAAGTTATACCTGCTGTTGTGCTTGTCATGTTTATTCCTTAGGTTAAGTTACAATAATAAAAAAGAATGTCTTAAAAACTAAAACATCCGGGTACTACTTGATTACCTTACGGTAATCTTTGTAAGTGTTCACCTCCCCCTTTGAAAAAGGGGGATTGAGGGGGATTTATCTAATAAAATCTCCCCTAACCCCTCTTTGTCAAAGAGGGGGACTGAATAGTTACTAATCTTTTACAACACAAAATCCGCGCTGATCAACGCAGTAGCACCCACCAGCGTAATGGCGATTTCAAAATCAGCCACTTTGTCGCCATTGGTATCACCGGCAAGAATGCCGTTGAAATAATCCAACTGACCCGCCACACCGGTAAATGCTTTTATGCCAATATAAGTAAAGCCCTAATCACCGGCCACCTTGCTGTTGGCGTCAATACCAGCCAGATCAATTTTGTCAGCCTGGCTATGGGTAAAGTCGGTGATGCTGTCGCGTGTGGTGCCTTTGATGCTTTCAATAAGGGCATTAAAATCAAACGTGTCAGTGCCTGCGCCACCGGTGAGTTTGTCGGTGCCGTTGCCGCCGGTTAAAATGTCGTTGCC
>Ga0194056_10001163_pt1 | contig 14388 bp, 11 predicted proteins | sample SepL4413m_MetaG_FD_155458 | JGI IMG/M metagenome (GOLD analysis project Ga0194056, IMG submission 155458) | Anoxic zone freshwater microbial communities from boreal shield lake in IISD Experimental Lakes Area, Ontario, Canada - Sep2016-L442-13m | ecosystem: Environmental > Aquatic > Freshwater...
CGCTACGTGGCTACAGAGTCTTACCACGAACAGGACTTAGCAGGGTCGCAAATCCCTGCCTCACCTGATTAGAATTCAATCCGTTATTTGTTTATGCGGATTTAGTCTAAGCTTAGCTTGGCACTCATTTTATCAGAAGCATTTTAACAGTCTTCCTTATGCCGTTAACAGAATAACTGAAATAATAAACTCCGCTTGGATAATTGCTCATATTCAGATTGTACTCGTAATATCCCGGATTAACCGAATTTGTATTTTCAGTTTTTAGAGTTTTGCCTCCGGCATCATAAACAGATATACTGAGGTTTCCTTTTTCTTTAATGCCAAACTTAATTTTTGTTGAAGGATTAAACGGGTTCGGATAATTCTGTTCAATAGTATAGTCCTCAGGAATTTCAGTGCTTATGTTTAAAATTGCATCAGGATGAACATAAAAATTCCATATTGACGACCATTGACTTTCAACAGTTCCTGCTATTGACTTCACTCTCCAGTAATAAGTATTTCCTCCTGTTAATTTTCCGGCAGGGACAGTATACTGATTTGAAGTCAGGTAAGCGAAATCCGTAAGTGTTACAAAACTGCTTGAAGCAGAAATCTGTACAAAATAACTTAATGCTTCAGGAACAGACGTAAAAGTTAATCCAGGCTTTGTAGTATGGATAGTAGAACTATTCAAAGGATAGATAAGCTGAGGCGCATTTAACGCAACTCCGCCGTTAGTTGTCTTCAGAATAATTCCGTTATACCCTAACAACCATCCCGTGCTGGGATTACTGAAATTGACATTAGTTAACTGATTATTTCCGGGTAACCCGCCGACCACACTCCAGGTATCACCAAAATCAGTCGACTTCAGCAAAGTGTTATCCCATCCTGCGACCCATACTGTACCGGTTTCAAAGAGTTGAATTGAAAAAAGGTATGAAGTAATTCCGGAAACAGTTTTCTGAACCCAATTATTACCACCGTTTGTGGTTTTAAGTATCACACCGTTTGAACCGACAGCAATTCCAGTATTTACGTTAAGGAAACTTACATCTCGTAACCAACTTGCAACGCTTACGTTCTGCTGAATCCAGTTTTCTCCTGCGTCTGATGTCTTGAAAATTTCATTATGGCTTCCAACAATATATCCCGTATTATTATCGGGAAAAGCCATCTGGAAAAACTCGCTCGTAGTAGACCCTAAATTTTTCTGATCCCAGTTCAATCCTCCGTTTGTGGTTTTAGCAAAGTATTTCATGTCGCCACAAACAAAACCTGTATTTGAATTTATAAATACTACATCCCATAATCCTCTGGTAGAATTATACAGAGTAGCCCATGATGTTCCTCCGTTTACGGATTTGAGCAGTATGCCTGTAGAAGTTAAATAATCTCCGTACGAACCTGCAACCCAGCCGGTGTCAGCATTCAGAAACTGTATTCCGCCGTATGTATACAAAGAAGGAACGACCTGACTGACCCAATTGCTACCTCCATTAGAAGTTCGCAATAAGGAATTCTCGCCTGCAATCCATCCTGAATTCTGATTAGAAAAGTAGGATTCGCCGAGTATTTTTGTTGTACCACTATTCTGCAATGTCCAGTATTGAGAAAATAATGATGGGCAAAGAAAGAATGTTATTATCAAAAGAATAAAAACCTTTATTTTCATAACTTTAAACTCCTGTTTCTTTAGATGAATTTACTACAAGTCTTATTAATATTCAATATATTACTTGTTGCAGATTAATATCAAAAAAAACGGAGCCCAACGGCTTTTACAGAATAATACAGTTTCAAACTTACTGAAATACATCAAAACTATTGAAACAGCTACAGGCTAAACAAATGTTGATGCACACTTAAGAATTGAAGAAATAATTAATGACAAGATTGTATTTTGTAATTCACGAGAGGCAAAAATAATCTACCCTTACCTTATAAGTTGAGGGCAATTAATTAAATCATTAATAGTCTGCAAGAACTATAATCTTATCGCCATCCGAAAACTTTACCTTTTCAGTCTTCACAGGGTTTACGTGAATTCCGTAACTCTTTTTGCTGTCGTATGCTTCAGACGATATTCTGTAACCAATAGCAGTCTCACCTTTTCTTTTTGCGCTTTCGAGCACAGTATAAAAATCAACTGCTTTGTCTGTCTTAACGTAGCTTGTAACCGGCTTCAGGTATATTTCGCTTCCTTCGTCGTCGAATAGTATTTCAAAAACACGCATCAGATATTTGTTTTCCGATACCTGAGTCATAAGAAGACTTATCATCTTATCGCTCACGATAAAATCATCTGCCTTTGTTACTTCAGCAAGTTCACGGTTGTGAATATCAAGCATCTCGCTGACAATGTTTATAGTTTTTCCAAGGGACTCGGAAATACTCCTTAAGTGAAGAAGTGTTACAAGGGTATGCGCATCGGCTTCCTGCATATCAAGTTCCTCTTTATAGCACAACAGCAGTATGTGTCCGTACGATGCAACATTCAGCGAATTCAATACTTCCCTGCTTGTGGTATCTGCGATTTCAAATTCCACTTTAAGTTTATGCAGATCCTTTTGAATTTTAACCTGCTCTGCTGCTTCTATAGGATAAGACGAAACGACACGAAGTGTTGAGCCTTCAGAAGAATAGCTGTCCATCTCATTTATTATTGTGTACGCTCTTTTATTCCAGCCAAGCAGTAAAGACCTCTCGGCAATTTCCTTTTCCGATAAATCATCCACTATCGCAGAATCCTCCACGAAATAATTTCCGCTTTTATCAACAATCAGAGTATCATCATCTTCAGTAATAGCAATAACCTTCTCGCCTTTTTTAACCACATAACTCATATCAGGATTTATCACTATTGTTTTATCCTGAAGCTGAAGACCTATCACTGCCGAATCTTTGTAAGCAAAGAGTGCTTCGCCGTAAGCCCTGCCTTCAAGCACTTCCTCTTCCTTAAAATAAATCTCCGCACCATCAAAATCCATCAGCTCTGTATAAACAACGCTAAGTCCAGACTGCCTGCTGGTCTGTGTCATAATCCTCGCAACGATGTCATCCGTCAGCACAAGTTCTACCTCATCTTTACCAACCATCTTTGTCACCTCAAGATTTTTCTCGTCTTTTATTTCCGCAACTATATGGTAAGGTTCTTCTCTTCTTTCGGGATTATTCGTAATTGCAAGAATAGTTTTAATCGTCTGCATATCGGCATTCGTTTCATCCGACGAAAGTATAATAATAGATTTTGAAGCCTGAGGGTTTGCAATGCTAATATCAGCAAAGTCATTCGGGCTACCACTTCGGCAAATTACTTTTGTATTCTTAGTATTCGGAATTCTTTCCCTCACTTCATCTTCCATCTCCACTTTATCCTTATCAGCAAGAATCACAATCCTTCCCTTCTTCTGATTTTCATTCGCAATCACAAGTTCGGATATCATCGTAAACACTTTCGGTGACCATCCAAGAATCAGAGTATGATTCTCTTCAATCACAAACGAACGTCCTTTCCTTAGTGTAGAAAGTATTGTTGATATACCGCTGGAAATCACACCTATCAAAGTAGAAATAATCAGTATCCCGCCCACCGTCACAAAAAACTCAAGTATCCTGAAACTCCATCCCTGGTCGCCGCCCATCGTTCCCGGGTCAAGAGTACGCATCATACTTCTCCAGGCTCCTTCAAAAAAATCAAGAGGCTCTTCACCCGCAGGCGCAATTCCAAAAAGCACAATAATCACTCCGGCACCAACAACTACCAACAAAGACAGCAAGCCAAGCCACAGTATCAATGATGAAGCCCCTTTGCTCATTGTATTATCGAATGAGTACCTTATTCTATTACGTAAAGAAATGTTTTTCATATTTCATAGTTATATTTATAAATGGAACAACATAATAGCAATAATATTCTCATATTTCAAATCAAAATAAATCTACGTATTTATCGTCCTGAAATGATACGAATCAAAAACAGGGGGAGTTAAAACACTTCTTCAGATGAAATGATAAATTTATATCAAGAATAATAATTCAGGGTTCAGAGTACTTAAATATTTCTTAACATAATGTACTTTGGACGTACTTTCAACGCACTTTCAACGCACTTTGAAGGTAATTTAGATTAAGTATGAGAGTCAGGGAGGTTTAAGATGGCAAAAAGGGAGGTGTGGAAAAAACGTCATTCTGAGTCACGAATTGTAAATTTTCGCTATTTATCTGTATTCCTGTATTTCAAAACATAAATTTATACAAGTGATTTAAAAATGTCTGCGGTTAAACAGAAATGATTTTCAATAATTATTTAACGTGAAAGACACTTAGAAATTCAGAGAGCCAAGAAGCAAAACAAAGCAGCTATAAGATTATACTTTAAACTCTGCATTCTTAGTTAAGGCATTTTTCAGAAGAGGCATATATTCTTCTTTTGAGATTTCCAGACAGCCGAAAGATTCGAAGACAGGAGTCTTCATCTGAATATCGAAGAGTTTATACTTACTCTTTAAAAGAATTTCATACAGTTTAACAACGCATAACTTGGAAGCGTTATCTTTAACGTGAAACATAGACTCTCCGAAGAAAGCTGACCTGTAGGCAACGCCGTAAAGCCCGCCGACGAGTTTACCGTCACTGTATGCCTCTACACAATGAGCAAATCCTTTATTGAAAAGTTCAAGGTACAGGTTTACGATAACCCTGGAAATCCAGGTATCGCCGTGAAGTTCGGCACAACTGTTAATGACGGAATAGAAGTCAGTATCGACTCTTACTTCATAAGGTTGTTTACTGATTACCTGTTTCATGGAGCGGGAAATATTCAGACCGTTTTCTGAAAGAGGGACAACTGCTCTTGGAGTATGATCAAACCAGCTTACAAGACCGTCGTCATCGCCGAGCGGGAAATAGCCGTTTGAGTATGCGTGAATTACGTCTTTATATGATAAAGAATCAGGTTCAAAAGTAGTACCTAAATAATTATAAGGCATAAATAATATTACTCCCTGCCGGACATCAGAAGGTCTAACACCTTACCGGCAATAACATCGGCCAGGTCATTAAAATCTTTCGGACTACTGTCAAAAGAAGGCATTGCAGGAACCACCTTACCGCCAGCATCCATTATCTTAATCATATTTCCGAGATGAATTCTGTTAACAGGAGATTCGCGCGGAACAACAATCAACGGTTTAGAATAGGACAAAGAATAATCGGCACACTTAACTATAAGATTATTGCACTCTCCGTTTGCAATCTGAGAGATATAGCTCATTGCACACGGGACAATAACAACTCCGTGAGCATTATAATCGTGAGAAAATATACCTGACTTCAAATCGAGATTGCTGTGAAAAGATACAGAACACTGATTTATAATAAGTTCGGGGAAGAAACTCTGAATATTGCTCTGTGTAAGTTCCATCCCGCATTCTTTTGTTAAAGTGTAGTGACCGTATTCGGTAATGATTAAAGCGACGTTAAAATTATTCATAATCAAAGCACGCAGAGTCCTGATTGCGTATAAAGCACCGCTTGTGCCAGTAATACCGAGTATCACATTCTTTCCGTCGCCTTTATAAGGGCGGATTAAGGGTTTTGTTTCGGTCTTAGGTTCTGCTACGTTTGAGTTCTCAAGTTGATCCATTATGAATAAATTTTATTTAATAAAACCTTTACTGCTAAAATAACAAATATAGCTGTTATGAAAAATAGAATATTTTTGAATACAAATATCTGTGAGGCAACCAACACAATTCCCAGAAGGATTGCTCCAAGCAGATTAAAGTACTTTGTGGAATTGTTAAACTTAGTTGCAGGAACAGTGAACGGATAAACTTTATCGAACTTCATTGACACTGTATTGAAAAGAGAAATAAATGCAAAGAGGTAAACAAAGTTCAGGAGAACGTCATAGTGCGGAAACGTGAACAGCACAAGTCCGAGACAAAGAACCGACACTGGAAACACAAGATAAAGACTTACAAACTTGTTTACACCCTTTAGAAACTTAAGACGGTTTTCAACGGGTAATACTGCAAAAAGAGACTGAATGTTTTCATCTTCCTCAAAAGAAATCTTAGTGCTTGAATACACAAGATTTGCCGCCATAATTATCGTAAGCGTTATAGAAGGGCTAAGGGCATATATTTCATAAGGCGATAGTTTATCAAGTCCTGATATGATAAGCATTTCATGTCCGTCGCTGAACACTGCAATCCCAGTCGCAATAACAGGAAGCAGCAAAACGGGAACAAGTCTTAATTTAAGAATACTGTTTGCGTTAAAAAGATTCTTTGTTAAGTAAAAAGACGACCTCTCAACGTTATTCCTGAGTATTATATTTTCAATAGGTTTAAGGTTAAGGGTAAACAGTTTTCGACGCTTCTCGTGTTTCGTACTGCCGTTAACAATTTCTGAAAGATTATAATAGTTTTTCCTGAAATACACATAGTTAAAGAATAACAGCAAAGCAGTTATTATAAAATAAGGAAGAAGGTACAAACTGTTGTTATACACGAACAGCAGATAGTACTGCGGAAAGAACTTCACGAATCCCAGTGCGAGAAAATCGGCACTACCCGAATGCCGACCCGAATACTTATTAATAATAAAGATAAACGAAATAAACACCATCTGAAAAACAAAGATAAGAATCTTTGATTTGCCTTTGCTCCTGATAACGATGAGACTGTTCAGAAGAAACACGAGTGAAATTATAAAATAGGAGAAGACAAAAGAAATCAGTGCAAACATCAGCGAGTCAGCAATACTATGATTATAAAAATATATAAACACGGACGGCGGAAGTGCCATTACGAACGGATAAACAGAAAGATACACAAGTGCTGACGTTACTTTTGAAACAAAGATATTTTCTTCTCTGACCGGAAGACTTTTAAGAACATCTGTGTACTTATTCGTGAAAAAGAGGTTTGAATAATCCGAGATAACGATAAAACCTACTTGAAAGAGATTCACAGTTAATGCCATAAAGACGAATACATCCTGATTGTGCTGAGTGAAACTGCCAAAAGACATCATAGTATTCACGAAGAGATAAGTAATTATCAGACCTATTAACTTCTTAAAACCCGAGTCACCCGAATTTCTGAAATCGAGATTCAGAAACATCTTAGTGAGTACTATGTTATTTTTGTTTGACATTTTTCCTGTATTCTGCAACGGCTTCCAGATGTTCTTTGTATGTTGCAGTGAATTTGTGACCGCCTTTACCGGTTGCCACAAAGAAAATATAATTATGCTTATCGTAATTCAACACAGATTCGATTGCTTTAAGTCCCGGGTTATTAATAGGGCCAGGCGGCAAACCATAGTTCAGATAAGTATTGTAAGGCGAATTAACTTTCAAATCCGATTTTAATAAACGCTGTTTAGGACCGTCGGGCAATGCATACTGAATAGTCGGATCGGCTTCAAGTTTCATTCTTTTGGCAATCCTGTTCAGGTAAACGCCTGCGATAGTCGGCATTTCAGACTCAAGTTGTGTTTCGCCCTGAACGATAGATGCGAGGGTAACAGTTTCGAGCAGTTTCTTCGGATTTTCTTTTAATCCGTATTTACCCGAAGCAATTACCTTCTTATAGAATTCATTAAAGAGAACCTCAACAAGTTCTTTAGGTGATATATCTACGGGCAGATTATAAGTATCCGGATACAAAAACCCTTCAAGGTCTTTTACTTTCCCTTTAAGTCCAAGCAGATTAATAAGTGAATCATTCTGTGACTCCTTTACAAACAGGGCTTCACTGAAATTAAATTTTGCAGCGGACAGTTTTGCTATTTTCTTTATACGAATACCTTCAATCACTGTAAACTTAACCGTATAATTAAGAGACGGGTCAGTAAGAACATTCAGCAGTTCAAGATTATTATAACTTGTTTTAAGAATGTAAGTACGCGAAATAATCCTGTCATCTTTTCCCTGCAGTTTAGCGGCAACCTTGAAGTAGAACGAATTTGAAATAACACCTTCTTTTTCGAGCAGGTCTGCGATATCGTTAAATGGCATTCCCGGACTGATGCGGAATTTCTTATCGCCTTCCCAGTCAGGTTTCCGGTAATTAACCTGATAAGAGAGAAAAAGCAGGAACAGAATACCGATAACTTTTCCGACAGCAATGATGCGAAAAATATTTGTGAGAGTGAAATCGAAGTTGCGGATCTCTTTTACAAGCCGCTTAAAAAACTCAAGAAGTTTACTGTGTAAGAGTTTTGAAAATTCAATTACTTCAAGAATGAAAACTTTCACATAATGAAGCGCCAGTCGTGTGTATTTCTGTATTACTCCCGAATCCCATACATCCTTAAGAAAGGATATGATAAACCGCAGAAGAGTCTTCAAAAACTCTATAAGTTTTTCCGTAATTTCCTTTATTCCTCCGGAGTTCATTTACTTCTGTCCGTTCTTCAAAGCCTCGGTTATTTCCTTAAGCTGATCTTTAACCTTCTGGTCGTTTGGGTTTAAGAGTAAATACTTTTCAAGATATTTCTGTGCGTCGTCTTTTCTGTTATTCCTGTTGCAGAACATTCCAAGCTGAAGCAGTGCATCTTTAAACTCAGGGTATATTTCTATTGCTTTCAGCATATTCGATTCACCTGCCTTATTATCGTTAGTCATCATTCCTGCAATACCAAGATAGAAATAAGTAAGAGAAGAATTCGGATCGGTCTGCAGACTTCTGTTTAAGATAGGTATAACTGACTGAATCTGCTGAGGATTTCTGGAAGAAAGTCTGTTCTGCACTTCCATAATCATACTGTTCGACACCTTCGAAAGAATATTTGTTTTTGCAGGGTCGTATTTATAAACATCCATAATTTCCATAGGAGAAATATCCTGCGTTGTAAACAACGGGGTCTGGTTCACTACTCTGTACCATTCACGAAGGAATGCGAGGTATGTAACTCCGCTCTTCTTTAAATACTCATTCATAGTCGCTACGTAGTTAACATCCGATATTTTGCTGATTAACTCCGGTGTTACGAGGCCAGCAACGTCAACAATCTTCCGCTGACTGTAAAAGCCGATAGCACCGACATCGTGAGTAGCGATGATATCGTTTTCATTCGTGTTTTTCTTAATCCACTTTGCCGCCATTACCTGTCTGTCATTTATATACTTGCATTCTTTAATGTATTCAGATTTATTATCGAGATAATTTGTAAACGATAAAGCGGTAATTAATATTAACATCACAACTGTTCCATAAATTGCGACTGTACGGTTGTTCATGAACTTACCGACTGCTTTAAAGAACTCTTTAAAGCCGACTGACGAAACAATAATCATAAACGGAATAACCGGCATCATATACCTGCCGAACCTATGCGCATAAGGAAGTTTATACCAGTATATGAATATGAACGCAAAGATGAAAATGACGTATAAAAAGTTATTGTTGTACTTCTTCTTGAATAAATCAAGCAAGGCAAAAATAGTGCCCGCAAAGAATCCCACCATAACTATTGCATAGGAGCCCGCAGTAAAATAACCCCAGACTTCACCTTTAAGGAAATCCGCCTGGCTTCTGAATTCCGGTGCATAGTAAGTAAGTTTGGCGTTATAAGTATTCGGAAGCAAAGAACCCGACAAAGTATAATTCATAATCACATACAACGCAAAGAAGACTGCTGCAACTATTCCGATTTTCACAAAATCGTTCTTTGAGAATAACTTTATATCAGAGTTTGTTTTTGCAAAATAGTTCTGAATGAATATATCAACGACTATGGCACCGATGAATGCAAGTCCGTCGGGACGTGACCAGAGAATCAGCGAGACAAAGACTGCAAACGGTATTACCTGTTTCTGCCTGTAGAAATATGCGGTTGCAATAAGAATAGAAATAAACATTGTCGTTTCCATACCGCTGACGGAAATGAAGTTCATCCATTTATCAGCAAGGAAAACAGCGGTAACGAGCAATGCATACACGCCTTCTTTTCCGAAATCGTAAGAAGATAATTTGTAGAAAAAGACTGACGAAAGAATCAGGAATGCGATACCGAGAACATAACTAAGAATCATTTCGTTTGATGTGATAAAAAATCCAGCAGCAAGAAGCAGAGTGTATATCGGCGACGTAGAGCCTGCGGTAGACATTTCGTTTTTGAAGTACGAGAAACTGTGGTAATCAACGAGGTTCTTTGCGAAAGTCAGGTGAATCCACGGGTCATCGAGCGGAAATCCGAATCCACCGTTAGCTTTATTTGCTGAAAAAAGATATATGAATGCGAGAAAAAAGCTTACAAGGGCTATTCCTGAATATATCAGAATCTTAATGTTCTTATCAGGTTCGAACAGAAAATCAGTATTAATTTCAACCTTACTCTGAACCTGTTTTTGTTTCCTGGGTTTTGCCATAGATAGAATAAATTTCAAACAAATTAATGCTTAAAATATGCAATTTGAAAAGGATTTTCAATTTGAAAGAGAGTGTTTGGATAAATGATTAAATTTACTGTTTCGGTCATACTATTTCATACTTCACTTATAACACCCGATGTTTGGGATAATAATTCACTTGAAATTAATTTGCTAAAAAAACAGATTGTATCGTTGTTTTTATGCTACTTATAAGGGTTTCGGGATAGTAAAGATATACTTTTTACATTTCCAGAAAGGAGATTCAGGAAGCAGGTGGTGGCAAAAATATTTAATAAATTATAATAATATTCCGGAGATTAAGGAAGTTGACAAAAGTTTATAATATATATGAGTAATGATTCAATGAGAGAATATTTTGATTCTATTGCAGAGTCGAGATCGAAGTGGCGAAAGAGAAACAGGTATTACAATGCTTTATTAGAAAAATACTTTAAGTTCATTGTGCCTGCCGGTTCAAAAGTTCTGGAGGTTGGATGCGGAACCGGAGATCTACTGAATGCAGTACAGCCCGCGAAAGGTGTTGGTATTGATTACTCTGACAAGACGGTGAAGATTGCTTCAGTGAATTTCAAAGACCTTACCTTTTATATTCAGGATGCAGAAGACATTAAACTAAATGAAACGTTTGAATATATTATACTATCCGATTTACTGAGTTCTGTTCAGGATGTTCAGAAAGTTTTTAAATGTTTAAAGGAAGTTGCAGATGAGAACACAAGGATTATAATCTCGAATTACAGTTATCTTTGGGAACCGTTTTTAAAACTTGGTGAGGGTATAGGACTGAAGCAGAAACAGCCGCTAATGAACTGGCTTTCAGCAAAAGACATTGAGAACCTGCTTTCACTTGAAGGGTTTGAAGTGATAAAGTCGGAAAGAAAAATTCTGTTCCCGAAGAAGATACCTCTTATAAGTGCATTCCTTAATTCATTCGTGATAAACCTTCCGTTTATAAAGAATTTAAGTCTTGTGAATTTATTAATAGTAAGGAAACAAGAAGCGAAGAGAGAAGAGCATTCAGTAACTATCGTTGTACCTGCTCGGAATGAAAAAGGAAATATAGAGAGTGCGATTACAAGGACACCTGCATTCGGAACGTTTCAGGAATTCATATTTATAGAGGGCGGTTCAAAAGACGGAACGTACGAAGAGATTTTAAGAGTGAAGGAAAAGTACAAGGACATGAGGATAGTTGAGATGAAGCAAAGCGGGAAAGGCAAGGGCAACGCAGTGAGAGAAGCGTTTGCCGCTGCTACGGGAGACGTGCTGATGATACTGGACGCAGACCTGACGATGCCACCAGAAGATTTACCGAAATATTATGAGGCGCTGGTGTCGAACAAGGGAGAGTTCATAAACGGCTGCAGACTTGTTTATCCGATGGAAGGTCAGGCAATGCGATTCCTTAACCTGATAGCCAACAAATTCTTCGGAGTGCTTTTTACATATCTGCTCGGACAGAACTTAAAAGATACACTTTGCGGAACGAAGGTTTTATACAAGAAAGATTACGAGCATATAATTAACAACAGGAAATACTTCGGTGATTTCGATCCGTTCGGTGATTTTGATTTACTATTCGGGGCTTCGAAGTTAAACATGAAGATTGTTGAAATGCCGATAAGGTATAAGGACAGGCAGTACGGCGAGACGCAGATAAAAAGGTTTTCGCACGGATGGCTGCTTATAAAAATGAGTCTGTTTGCGGCGAAGAAAATGAAGTTTATTTAGTGTGATGAAGAACGAACAGCACCTGAAAGAAATAATCCTGAACTCAGAACACTGGGAAAAGAAGAAACTGCTTCAGAAAGTATACTCAGGGTTTTATGAACTGATAAAGAGCAATGTTGATTTTTCTGCAGAAGGGCACATTGCAGAACTTGGTTCGGGAATAGGAAAGATTAAAGAAGTAATACCCGGCTGTATAACAACTGACATATTCGATAATCCCTGGGTTGACAGGGTTGAGAATGCTTATAAACTAACATTCGAAGATAAATCGGTTTCAAACTTAATACTGTTCGACGTATTCCACCACCTTGAATTTCCAGGAAATGCATTCGACGAATTTCACAGAGTACTTAGTGATAACGGAAGGATTATAATATTCGACCCGTGTATGAGTGCCCTGGGTTTGATTTCATACGGACTGCTTCATCACGAACCGATAAGCATTTCAAAAGAAATAACTTTATACGCAAAGAATGAAAAGGAAGTAGAAGAAAGCGGATACTATGCAGCACAGGGGAATGCATACAGGATATTCCAGAAACAGATGAAGTATAGAGAATTGCTTTCAAAATGGGATGTGATAAATTACAGGAAATATTCTGCTATAAGTTATCTGTTATCGGGCGGATACAGCAAACCACAGTTATATCCGACTTCTATGTACGGGTTTATGAAAGTTATGGATTCCGTTTGCAATCTATTACCAATATTGTATGCAACAAGACTGCTTGCAGTGTTAAAGAAAAGAGATGGAAGTGAATAAGTACGTACAGAAATACTGGATACACTTTAATATACTGTTCATAGCTGCGGCCGTACTATTTCAGTTTGTAAAAGCATACAAGGGACACACATTGTCAGATGTACATATAGATGTTGCGGGTGCTGTATTATTAGTGACAGGAACAGCGGCTATACTGTACATATTTATAATAAGGGAAAAGAAAAGTATAGCAGGTAGTTTATTACTGCTGGTTGTTGGATACACATTGATATGTTTTGGATATAACAAACAAAAAGACCCTGAGCTTATGTGGGACGGGTCGGACGTGGCGTGGTACAATTACCAGGCGGGAGAAGAAGTAGTTAAGTACGGTGCGGATTATATAGTATCAACCTGGAACACGAGGGCAAATCCGTTTGACACAGACAGCACGGATGTATTACCAATAGAGGCCAGGGAAATGTTTATGAAGAATGTTTACAAAGATTACATGAAAATATTCACAGGAGACAGATGGGATGCAAAGAAACTGGACCTCGACAAGAACAACAACCGTCCTTATATGCATCCTCCGCTTACACCTGTAGTGATTGGATTATGGCTGAAGATATTTCCTTACGGGAGGTATTCGGCACAGATACTTATGATACTTTTAAACCTGATAGTATTCGCACTAATCTTTGCAAAGTATTTCAAGGAGGGCACGATCAGATTTTATGTCTTATTCTTTGCAATTGTCACAACCCCTGTTGCAATACTCTTTATAAATCCTTCAGCCGAGCAGATGGCAATGATGCTGCTTGCTTTATCTACGGGATTATTAATGCGCAAGGAATTAAACAGTTCATTCTATCTGCCGTTACTGTCAGGATTAATAATTGGTCTGGCATTCTACACAAAGTTCATAGTAAGTTTCTACATACTTTTCCAGATAATTGCTTTGATAATCAGTTACAGGAAAATAACTCTTAAGCCTGTGATTGGTTATCTACTGGGTTTACTGGCAATATTCCTGATGTTTACGTTGTCCGGTTATTACTTCTGGCTGACTATACTTACAGGAAAGGTTGTAACAGAAATGTACATACAGGCAAATCCTCCGGTGACAATGTTTCAGCTGATACTGAAATTATACTATTTCGGATTACCGCTGATTGTTATAACGGGATATATGATATATAAAATTAAATCGATTAGTAACCGTACAGTTCTGATACCCCTTTTACTTGGAATAGTTTTATACATGGGGCTAACGTGGAAGGTCGGCACGTTCAACAGGTATTTATTTATATTCGTACCTGCGATGTTTCCTTTCTTTTATGAAGCGCTTAAGGACGTGGAGTTTTCAAAAAGAGATGTAATGATAGTGCCTGCAGCGGGTGCGGTTTTGCTTGGACTTATATTATACTTATAAAAACAGTTCGTAACCAGCAGACAAATAAAAGGTAAATTATAAATAGTATATTTATTGAAATTCTATTTTTCTATTTTTATTGATTGATAATATATAAATACATATTAAAATCGCATGTAGGGC
>Ga0194056_10001170_pt1 | contig 14335 bp, 16 predicted proteins | sample SepL4413m_MetaG_FD_155458 | JGI IMG/M metagenome (GOLD analysis project Ga0194056, IMG submission 155458) | Anoxic zone freshwater microbial communities from boreal shield lake in IISD Experimental Lakes Area, Ontario, Canada - Sep2016-L442-13m | ecosystem: Environmental > Aquatic > Freshwater...
TCACTGAAGACTACGCGCGGGAACATGTACCGCAGGAATTGTGGGACTCGCCAGTTTTCATTCGGAGTTGCTACACCGTCACGAGTGCTTGGGGGGTCATTTTCCTGGCGAATACTCTTGTCAACTTCGCCAAGCTCTATTGGCCCAAAGCCGGTGAGTGGTTGTACCAAGGATTGGAATTTTCTCTTATCATCTCAGGTGTCGCATTCACCACAATCTACGCTCGGCACGCCAAAAAAAAGCGCTTGACGCTATCTGAAAAAACAGTAGACAGTAGCTCTCAGTAAGCTGGCGTTGAAGCGAGCGTCATATTTAACTCTTCATACTATCCTCGTGGCCATCAAGCAATTTAATACCTCAACTCTGTTCTATATTGACGACGAATTCGCGCAGGGTTAGTGATATTCTGGTTACCGGTAATCGTGAAACTCAAATCTTGGCTGGAAAGGACTCTGAAATCCATGGATGTGAACCATATCTTTTCACGGCGTGAGTTTCTTCTGGTAAGCGGAGTCATGGTTGTAGCGGTATCCGTCCCCCAGGCGTGGGGTGCAAAAGAGGCCCCCCTCATCATTATGGATCAGGCGAAAGGCCTCATAATAGCAGATCCGTCGAAATGCGTGGGCTGCAGGCGATGTGAACTGGCCTGCAGTGAATTTAATGACGGAAAGGCTTCTCCAACGATTGCGAGGATCAAGATTAGTCGAAACCTCAATTTTGGACCCAAGGGCCTTCATACCGGGCAACCTGGCCAAGGTACTTGGGGAAATGGGCTGGTGATCCAGGATGTTTGTAAACAATGTCCCCATCCTGTGCCTTGTGCGAACGCCTGTCCGAATGATGCAATCGTTGTGATCCCCCCAACCAACGCCCGCGTTGTGGATCATAATAAGTGTATTGGCTGTAAAATGTGTCAGAGGGCATGCCCATGGGAAATGATGTCCTTTGATTCGGATACGAATAAGGCCACCAAATGTTTCCTTTGCGATGGAAATCCCAAATGTGTCGAGGCCTGTCCAGCGGAGGCTCTAAGCTACGTGACCTGGCGTGACCTGACGGATAAGGTACCGCCAAGAGTGGTGCCTACAGCCGTTGTTTCCCCTGATAAGGCGCAGACGTGTAACGATTGCCACATGAAGTAACTGACAGGAGACAATAAGAAATGGTTAAACATGGAGGATGGGCAGGTAAGGTTCTACGGATTGATTTGTCAACCGGGAGAATCTCAACTGAAGATACCATAGAGAAATACAAAGATTATTTAGGGGGGACTGGAATAGGATACAGAGTCATTTGGGATGAAGTTCCGACAGGAACTAAACCTTTTGACCCGGCTAACAAGATCGTTTTCGGAGTTGGCCCTTTGGCCGGTACCGGTGCTCCCTGCAACGGAAGGACCGCCGTGACAACTCTGTGGCCTACCTGTTGGCCAAAACCGCTGGTTGCCAGTGGTCACATGGGCGGCCATTTTGCCGCAGAACTCAAATACGCCGGGTTTGATGCCATCATCATCGAAGGGAGAGCTGATCGTCCGGTGTGGCTCCAGGTTGTGGATGGAAAGGCCGAAATTAAGGATGCCCGTCATCTCTGGGGCCAGGGTATACGGCGAACCACTGTTGACATAAACCAGCAGATGGGCCCGGAGGCTTCGGTGGCTGCAATCGGCCAGGCAGGTGAGAATTTGGTTCCCATGTCCGTGGTGATAAACTCCTATTCCCACTCCGCGGGTGGCATCGGCGGGGTCATGGGTTCCAAGAATCTGAAGGCTATTGGTGTCCGCGGGACCGGGAGTGTCCGGATTGCCGGAGACAAGGGGGAATGGGAGAAGGTAGTCAAGTTGCACCTTTCTCTCTTAGGATCCGTGAACCAGCATGTGGTTCCGAACAGTCCTCAGCCGTGGGCAGAATACTACAGTGACACTCGTTGGGTCAGCTCTAAGGGCAGAAAATGGGGCTCAGCGGATCCCAATATCGACACTGGGGCATGCGATCCCCACAACCTAAATAGGATCGCTTATCGGACTAACAATGCAGCCTTCTTTCTTGGAGAAAAGGCCTGGCAGTACACCGTGAGAGGAAATGGCTGCTCAAGTTGCCCCATCCGTTGCCATACCATGCTCAAAGTACCTTCGGTTTCCTCAAAGTACGGCATTCCAGCAGTGGGACAGAATACATGCGTCGGTTTGCTTTTCGGCAGAGACTTCTTCAAAACATTTCCCGATGGTCCGAGAGGCCAGACAGCGATTGAAGCATGCATGGTGGGCATGCACCTAGCCGACGATCTCGGGATTTGGGAGAATTACGGCCAAATGCAACGCGATTTCCAACAGCTTTACTACAGCGGCACCATTAAAAACAAAGTCGGTGAGGACGAATTCAAGAGCTATTCATGGGATCAATATGAGAAAGGGGACCCAACTTTCCTCTTCGAACTTCTACCGAGAATAGCAAATAAACAAGGTGAACTAGCAACCTCTCTTGGGCTGGGAACCGGTTATCTTTTGGAGCGGTGGGGTATTCCTGAGCGCGATTGGCAGCAAGACCAGAAGATAGCCTACTGGAAGTTGGGGCATCCTAAACACCATTCAAGCGAAGAAGCCGGTCAATGCGGAGTGATCATCAACACACAATATAATCGTGACGTCCAGTGCCATTCCCATGTCAACTTTATCCGTAACGGATTACCCTTAAAAGTTCAGAAGCAGTTAGCTGCGGAGATCTGGGGTTCGTCGGATGCGGTAGATGCGGTTGCGGCTTACTCGCCCATGAACATCTACAAGGCCAAAATGGCTAAATGGTCTCTTCTCCGAAAAGAATTACATGACTCCCTATCCCTCTGCAATTGGATGGGGCCATGGATTGCTTCACCGCTGAAGGAGCGTAATTATCGGGGTGAGGACTCCATCGAGTCGTTGCTCTACAGCCTGGCTACCGGCGACAAGAAGTCTCGGGAGGAACTCGATGAGGTAGCTGAGCGTATCTTCTTGCTTCATCGAGCTCTGACGATTCGCGATATGGGGACCAAAGAAATGCGGACCCAACATGACACCATACCGGATTGGGTGTTCACTGATCATGCCGGCAAAGCTCCTTACACCAAGGGAACCAACCGCATGGACAGAGAAGATATCAAGTTGGCAATGGATATGTACTACGAACAGATGGGTTGGGATAAGAAAAGCGGATCTCCGACCGTTGCAGCTTACCACAGACTTGGGCTTGGAGATGTGGCCGATGAACTAACGAAGAGGGAACTTGTACCATAGGGGGGAACGTGGAGCAAAAGGAAAAAATCCGTCTGACAATAGCGAAGATTATTCGCGAGAGGAGCGAAACGGGACAGCTCGTGCAATTCGAGGAACTCTTAACTGAATTGGCCGCGCAAGGTCTTCTGAACTCGGATGTTGCTCATCAGAGGTCTCATTTTGAAGGCGTCCTCAGGCAGGTGGTATCAGAAAATGAGGACATCAAGGAACTTTCCGGCAGGAATCGGATTCCCCACTATTATTCATCACGGAGCTTGAGCGAAACATACGCCGGAATCATTGTACGGAAACAAGAAAATTCGCTCATAGCGGAGATCGTTCGAGAAAATTCTGCAATCTATCCACGGCCGGTTCCTCTGAACATCTTCAGAGAACCGCCTTTTGACCTCACCCAAGAAGAGATTTTAGACTGCTTGGAAAGAATGGGTAAGCAGGGAGAGTATCAAGACATTGCCCAGACGACCACCTCCATTGGAACAGTATTTCTCTACTCAAATCAGCATTTGGATCCAGCTTACGCATCCACACTTGCGGAGTGGTCAGATGTGGGGCAGGTGAACAATCCTTGATGAAAAGAGGGGGGCACATGAAAGTTCCTCTCGCGTTTCACGCTCCTGTTTTTCCCCCCAACATTTCCTTTGGCCAGGTTCACTTTTCCGTTACACCATTCCGGGTAACGTTCTTGCGAATTTTGTGACAAGTTCGATCTATGCTTCAATTACTCTCTGGCCGTATTCATCCTGTTCCGTTCCCTGACGGAAGCTTTACCAGCATCACGAACTCCTCTTCCAAGCCGAGACGGAGGATATGGTCCCGCCATGAGGAGTCGATACTATTTGCTGATCGGATTCCACAGGAGGTCCAGCACACTATGATTCTAATTCCTAAGTTACTGTTGATCAAAAAGACCTTCTTGCGTGTAACACTTCGCCTTCGCAAGTTCATATCTCAGGGGTCTGTCTCTTTTGGCAATCAGGCCTTCGTCCACAGCTTGTTTTAACCAAATTTTGAGCTGCCCATCAGTTAAGCCAACCTGTTCTTCAATTTCCTTCGGCTGCATACCCGCTCCGGCCAATAGGCGCCCCAACTTAAGACAAAACATCTCATACAGCGACTTCTCAGTCCACTTCCTGCCGTCATCCGTCTTCTGTATGCCTTCCTCCAGAATGAGAGGAACATCTTTCGACTCCCGGTAAACCGCTTGAGTCTCGGCGGTTGCGAAAGAGTCTGTCATTGTCGGGAGGTCTCTTCCCTCGTCAGGCAACCAGTCATGGAGATTCTGCATATCATCTTCGAGTAAGCGTTCCGGTAGCCACATAGCACCTCGCTGGACTAGTTCTCCATTCCCTGCCTTTCTGTCTGTGGTGCGCTTTACCCAAAGAGGGACCCATCGGTTTTTCAAGTTCTCGATGGCTCCGTTCCAGGTTCCGCCGCTTGTTCCTGAGTGCACTGCTACTGCAAGATCTGAGAGGCAATAGATGTACTTGTTGCGAGCCATTGCATTTCCTACATTAAACCCCGCTTCCGGATGAAACGGTGACACTAACACTAGATCCTGGCGATGGAGGGCCTGACGGTACTTTTGAGATACCGACATTTTAAGAAGACTGTCGGCCAACACACCTACAACCGTGCCGTCAGCCTCGATCGCCCCAAGCATTGCCGCCTGATCTATACCCCGGGCGCCACCGGAAACAACCGATTTACCGGATCGGGCCAGTTTATCACCCAGAGATAGAGCAAACTTATCATCTTCAGCGCTTGCATTGCGGGATCCCACAACGGCAATACCACCCGTTTCAAGGAGTTTAACATTGCCGTAGCCAAAGATTATCGGCGAAGATAGCTCCTTCAGGAACTCCTTCAGCCGTCTCGGATAGTCTGGCTCCGAGCGAGCCAATATCCAAATACCGGCACGTTGCCATTTTTCAAGTGCCAGGCTCAAAGCCATGCCTCGATTGAGCAATCTTTGGATACGGTCCCTTTGGCATCCAGGATCGTTCCAATCACGCAATATTTCCAAGGGATCGTCGACCAACAGATCCCCTGACTTCATACCCCGGTCCCTCAACCACACGAACAACCTGTTCCATTCTCGCGTAGTGAGCAACTGGACATCCGTTTCGGACATCCCGGTGAAGCGAGAAGTCAGTAGTAGGGCAGCCTGCACGTCATTGGTCATCTTCATCCTGACTCATCCCCCTGCCGTTGTAGCTAGAGCAAATGGATAGATTCTACCACAGCCGGCTTTTCGTAATAAGGCACCAACAACCGTGAGAGTCCAACCGGAATCCACAATATCATCGACGAGAAGCACACATTCATCAGGAATATCTCCTCGAACCTCGAAAACGCCGTCGAGGTTTCGGCATTGATGAAAACGGTTGTTTTTGGCTTTTTGTGGTTCGTTGTGTCTAGTCTTGATTATCACATCCAGAAATGGAATCCCCAGCTTAAGAGCCACCCTCTTAGCGAACCCCGGAACCAATTCGGGATGGTTGAAGGACGGCACACATGTAACCCAACAGGGAAGAGGGTGAGGCTTCCAACGCTCCAAAATCATCGAAGTTGCGGCATCGACAAGGGAATCATCGAAGTTTCCCATATGCTTGTTCTCCGCTACGAGCTGACCCCAACCGGCATCTCCCCATCTCGATAGAATTCGCCCTGTCTCTGACGAGAATCCATGTTTTTCCAGATTCCCTTGAAATCTATAAACCGGAAAGGCCTCCTTCAGGATTAGCTTTTTGGGTTCTAACGGACATTCCCCTTGCCGCAGGAACTTGACAGCATCGATTCCTCGAGCGCGAGAAGCTATACGTGGTAAAGATAAATCGGGCCTGCATGTGACGCACTTTCCGCATGATTTTTCGTCAGTATCATCAAGGGCGTTCCTGAGGAACTTCATCAGGCAGCCTTCATAGTCGATATACTGTTGAATCTCCTCCCATTCGTGAGACCGTTGATTTGTGAGAAAAGCTATCCGATCGCGGTCGAACCTATACTCAAGGGCAGTCCTATGCCACTTACTGCCACCTTTAATGACGGGGGCAGGATTCTCTACCATCAGCCGCTTCAGCACATGTTCAATTTGTCCCATTCTCAGATTGACTCGTTGCTGCAACTCATTGAGAGATAGTCCATCGGATGCGTCTAGGCTTTCCAATATTTCCTGTACATGGGCTTCCGGGGGAAACGCCGATTGCCGAAAGTATTCATGAATCTGGTCATCCTCTCTGCCTGACAAAAGGATACCATAGGCATGTTCGATGGCGCGCCCTGCCCGTCCTACCTGTTGATAATATGCAATAACAGAACCCGGGGCTTGATAGTGAATAACGAATCCAAGATCGGGTTTATCGTAGCCCATCCCAAGCGCTGTCGTGGCAACAAGGGCTTTCAACTCATTGGCAAGCAGCCTTTCTTCCAGGCTTCTCCGATAGGTGTCCGAATCCGGAAAATCAGGGTGTTGTACATCGGAATAATAGGCAGCGGCTATGATAGAGTTCTTTTGAAGCCATTCTGCCACCTGATCAGCGTCTCGTTTCGTTAGAGTATATATAATACCGGTACCGGCCAACCGGGGAACCTGCTCGACCAGCCAGGCCAAGCGAGCCGCCTGATCGGGCAACCGAATATTTTGTAAAGTCAGGCTCTCCCGGATAAGAGGGCCTCGCGCAATCTTAATATCACCCAATTGTTCCGTAATGTCGCGAATCACGCGGTTGTTTGCGGTGGCTGTGGTGCCCAAAACTGGCATGTTCGGAGGCATCTGGCGGAGCACATTAAGGATTCTACGGTAGTCAGGCCGAAAATCATGCCCCCAATCGGAAATACAATGCACCTCATCAACGACCATTAACCCAATCCGTTGTCCCACCGGTAAAAGAATCTGTTCAATGAAATCATCGTTGGCCAGCCTCTCGGGAGAGATGAGCATGACATCAACATGATCACCCAGGATCTGCTCTTTGATCGCCCCCCATTCTCCCTGGTTCGTCGAATTGATCGTTACCGCGCGGATTCCTATGCGTTTTGCCGCGTCAATTTGGTTCCGCATCAGGGCCAACAAAGGAGAGATGACGATTGTCGGCCCTCGATCCTGGTCCCGCAGGATACGGGCGCTGATGAAGTAAACAACGCTTTTTCCCCAGCCTGTGCGTTGCACGAGAAGAATTTTCTGACCACGGTTTACCAGATTGTCGATGGTCTCCCACTGTCCTTCTCGAAAACGTCCTTCAGCGTTATTCAAAGCAACCCTGAGAAGGTTAAGCGCTTTTTCTTCTGTCCACACTGTTCCCATCTTTTATCGATCTCCTTCCATGCTCAACATAATCAGCGGAACCATCTCGGGATAGACATGGGCCTTCTGGTCAAGCTGCCCCTGGAAACTCCGTTCCTCCAGAGCTAAGATATTCAGGCGATAGTTGCGGACCTGGGGCAGACCAATCCGCTCGACGTTCTTGCGGCGGGCGGCAAAGGCGTAGTTTGCCTTCTCGCGCTCACGTGCGATGCGGTCCCGGTGTTCCTGGGGTTGTTATTTTTCACATTCTATGGACAGAAACAGGGTGATTTTCTCATAATATATTGACCTGAAGGGGAAAAGTATCAGAATAGATGGACGCGTATGACGATGCTCCCCTTGAGGGTTGTTGCCAGTAATTCCAGTAACGGGAACGTTTATGGGAATACCATATAAGCGGACGTTGCCATTATCCCCCGTGATACTGGTAACGTTCCCTTTCGTCAAGAGGTTTCAGCGACGCTTCGGCTCACAGCCTCGAAAGTGATCACCCGAAAAGGAGATCGGAAAGATGAAGCACGTCTCGTAAAGGAATGGAACCTGCTCGATTTGACCCACATCCTCGCCGAGGGAACCAGCGGGACTCAATCCTTAACTATTGTCGGAATCTTCCCTGAGTTATTGAGGAGTTACGCAGCGTTGGGGATCCGTCGGTGGGTCTCAGTTGATTACAATCCAGCTTGGGTAATGGTCGGCTCGAGATATTCCAATCCCGGTAAATGGATTCGTTGGGCGATGAGGCGTGCTAAAGAATCGAAATCTCGATATGCAGCCCTAGCAGCCGTGGAATGAGAGCCAATCGCGCCATCGGCAGGTTTTAGGTCGAAAATGGGTTTCCTAGCTTCCTGCGCCATAGGTATCAAGCTCCTGTAATGCTTGAGCAAGGCTATGCAATTAAGGTCGTCCCCTACAGAAATCCCATGAACCGTCGATTCACCCTTGACTTCCAAACTATAGACTTCCGGAATCCGGGCAATCCATTTCCTATAAGATTGTACCGGCCTGTCCAGCCGTTCGGAGTGCTGGAGCACCACGTAACCCAATGGATCCATATCACCCGTAGGTAGCTCCAACCCAGCGGGTCTACGATTGAGTCGCGTCTTCCACTGATCTCGCCATCTGCGAAAGGTCGGTCCCAGGTTTCGCAGCCCTTGAAGCGAAAACAGATCCGGAGCCAATGGAACTACCACATGATCTGACGATAACAGCGCGGTCCGATTGATAGCGCCAAGATTGGGACCGAGATCTACCAGGACGATGTCCACTGAATGAATCCCGGCGGCATGCTGCATTATTCTCCAGAAGGAAGACAGGACGCGAAACGGTCCTTCAGTCTCGTCCATAGACTTAGGCCACTCCTGGGATAATGGCTCTTCAAAATTTGACAAGAACATGTCACCAACCAAAAGACCTATGTTGTCTTCAACAATCTCGACGTGGGGGACAGCTATATCTCCTGATCTGTCTATTAAGGGCTGGACGCAACCGAAAATGGTGTCCGGGTGGTCTCCGTCGGGCCACAGCCGTTCGAGGGCCTCCTCGTCAAGGAATGCCGCGCTCAGATTTGCCTGAGGATCCAGGTCGGCTGCCAAAACTCGAATGCCTAGATGAGCATACATCCATGCAAGATGATATACGAGTGACGTCTTACCGACCCCACCCTTGTTGTTAAAAAACGCTGTCACAGGGGCTCTCATTTGATCCTCCTGATAATTACGCACACGTGAGTGTCCTCCACCTCAAATTCAGGCGGTGGATTGCCGTTTCGCTCCAGTTCTGTCGCGGCCAAATGAATGCCCACACCAAAGCGCTGAACGTAACCCAAGTTCTTCATCGCCTCGGCTAGATGCGGATTGCGATAGTCGGTCAGACCTGCCTTACCGAAATTCCTTCGAGTAACCTGTCCGAAAGGCCCTCCCGGGCTGAGGATCTCTATCCGGTCGTTGAACCATGTTATCCGAACAGGGGCATTCGTTCCTTCATAATTTCGGTGCATTATAGCATTTCTGGCGAGCTGTCGCAGAGCGGCGATGGGATAGTCCGGATGCCTGACTTCCAGTGTCCCTGATGCAAAATCAGATGCAACACACACATGGACGAGAAAAGTTTCCTCCATCATCCTGATTAGCTCATCAATGGGTCCATCTATTTTTTTTTGATCTCTTATCGGGTCTGTCAGGTCCATGCCGTCAATTCGAAGAAATTGTACGTATGATCCAGGGATAAAATTAAGCGGTTCCGTTCCAACTACAAGCACTCCCAACACGGTAGGGACAGGTTTAGAGCCAAGTGTTGCGAAACGCAAAGAAACAAGTTGATCAAAAGGCTTACGCTTATTTTGCTCGAGTATCTCTGGTGACTGGGCTGCAGGGAGATAACCTCTCTCAAAAAGGTCCATATCTAAATCACTCAATTCCGCGGATTCCACCGGGTGGAGATCGTAAGGTAGGTCTTTTCCCCTACGCTTCTCAATGAGTATTCGCTCATCTTCTGCTGACGCTCGTGCCCGCCGTGGACCGACTCTTGTCCAAACCACTCCCTTGAAACGAACGGGAGGCGCATCCGACGGAGCAACCGTCACCACAGCCACCGGACAGTTGTTGATAATCTTTTTCTGAACAGTCATCACAGGCAGGGGCAGTATGTTCCCCGAGTCCCTTATGTGAGCCAACCTCTTGAGTAAGTCGTCCGTGATATCAAGATTCGCACTGCTTCCGTCGTCATGGACTCCGATAAACAACACCCCGGGCAACCGGTGATTGGGCATATCGTTGGCGAACGCACATATAGCCTCGCCGATTCTGTCGGTCTCGCCAAGCCTTGATTTTCGTTCAACCCTATCAGACTCGATATCCTTCAGGAGTAGTTCCAGGTCTTTGTCTTGCATTTTGAGCCTTTTTCGCCCCATCTTGTTATCGGGTCACTGTACCTGAGTTCTCTTATTCTTGCCAAACATTCTTGCCCAGTCACTACCCCATGCCGTGCCAGGTAGCAATTAGTCGCGATCAATAAAGTATGCTAAAAAGTGGGCAGAGCCTCATCAATATATGCAGGCCTGATCTATCACGGCAGAAATGGAGATTGAATTTCCTCCACTATGCATAGCGAAATCCAAGACGTTCTCGAAAGGGTGAAACGCCGCATCGTTTCCAGATTTTATCCTCAACGCATCATCCTTTTTGGGTCTTATGCCCGGTGGTCGGCCTGGCCCGGACAGCGATATAGACTTGCTGATTGTGATGGATATCGACGGTTCCACCCAAAAGAAGGCCAATGAAATTGATTTGCTGATGGCCGACCGGGAAGGAAAGGTCATCTATGAATGAGCCGCCGATAATCCTTAAGGTAATTTATGATTCAAAAAGAATGAGTTTATAGGGGGACGAAAAATGATAACCAGAGATTTAGTAAAAGCGGGAATTGAAAAGGTGCCGGATGAGTATATTGATGCCCTGTATAAAATCATTAAGGCGCTGGAAAAGCAGGAAAGCCGTATGCCCGGCAATGACTGGCTCAATTTTATTGACCAGACCTATGGTTGTATGCACGACAGTCCGATCCGTCGTGGTGAGCAAGGCGTTTACGATATCCGGGGAGAAATAAGATGAATTACATGCTGGATACCAATGCCTGCATTCAATACTTAAACGGGACATCAACCCATCTCAGGCGTAAACTCGAATCCAGTCAACCTGAAGAAATCTTTTTATGCGCCATTGTTAGGGCGGAATTGTTTTACGGAGCGATAAAAGCGCCAATGCTTCAAAAAACGTGAAGAAATTGAGGCATTTTCTGAACAGATTTATTTCCCTTCCATTTGACGATCAATGCGCCGAGATTTATGGAGAAATTCGCAGACAGCTTGAAAAAGAAGGGAATGTCATCGGACCTTACGATTTGATGATTGCAGCGATTGCGCTTAGCAACAAAGTTATTTTGGTTTCACACAATACTCGTGAATTCAGTAGAATCAAACATCTTGATCTGGAAGATTGGGAGACCGAATAATGGCCAGACGAAAATCGGACGGCAATCTCCCCCTCTTCAAGAAGGACATCCCGCAGATGCTGGAAGGCTACTATTCCGGCGACAAGCCAAACCCGAACCTGCGAGCCTTCGTGGAGCAGCATATCAAGGAGCGGCCGGACGGACGTTACGCCGGCCGAGTGTGGATACGCCACTGCAAGCGGGCGGGCTCAACCCAGACAACCTGCCCGAGGATGTCATGATCAACGAGGAGGAAGATTACCAGGTTTGCGCACGTATACCGGCGAGGGATGAGGGCAAAAGAACATTATGACCAAAGGAGGTTAACCGTGCAACAAACGATCCTCATACAGGATGAAGAAAAAATCTTGACACTATTAACTCTCAATGTTTTAATGATTCGTTAACGTTCAGGAGGATTATAATGTACGCCATCGTCCAAACCGGCGGTAAACAATACAAGGTCCAACCCGGAGAACAAGTCAAAATAGAAAAAATCCCCGGGGAACCCGGATCCGAAATCGGCCTGGATCAAGTCCTCGCTTTATCCACTCCCGACGGGATTAACTTAGGAAGACCTTTTATCGCTGATGCATCGGTGAAAGCTACTGTACTGCGAACCGCACGTGACCGTAAGATTATAGTATTCAAGAAAAAACGGCGCAAAGGCTATCACAAGAAACAAGGCCACAGACAATGGTACACCCTTCTAAGAATCGAGGGAATTGTCAGCACTTCGGGGTCTGGTGAGACTGAACAAGCAACCGCGACTTCTCAAAACCAAGATTTCCAGGCTTAGAGCACAGGAGGAGAGAAATGGCCCACAAGAAGGCAGGTGGAAGCTCCAGGAACGGAAGGGACAGCCCAGGTCAACGACTCGGGGTCAAACGTTATGCAGGACAAAAAGTTCGGGCCGGCAGCATCCTGGTCAGGCAGAAAGGCACAGTCATACACCCCGGTGAAAACGTCGGAATGGGCCGTGACTACACTTTGTTTGCAAAAATTGATGGTACCGTCAAGTTTGAACGGAAAGACCGCAACCGCAAACGTGTCGTGATTCTTCCAACCGAACTATCGAACTGAATCCTTACCACCTATTACTTCGCCGGGAAACAAGTTCGATCCTCGCATAGTAATCGTCGGGGTACGGTACGAATGTCATTGTTCAGCCTAGCCCCACTATATAATGTTTTTTCCCATGACTGCATGAGACCCGGCGCACAATTGCTTTCTCAATAGTACCATTTTGAAATTCGTAGATCAAACCCGCATTAAAGTTGTATCCGGAAAGGGAGGACGAGGCTGTTTAAGTTTTCGCCGTGAGGCTTTCGTACCGAAAGGAGGCCCAAACGGTGGAGATGGCGGAAAGGGGGGAGATGTCGTAATTCTTGCCGATCCTGGCCTTCTTACCCTCCTCGACTGTCAGTACCAACAGCTTTACAGGGCCAAAGACGGTAAACACGGAATGGGCAAGAATATGCACGGCCGGTCGGCTTCGGATCTTATCGTGAGGGTCCCCGTTGGAACAGTCGTCAAAGATTACGATACCAATGAACTGATCACTGACTTGGATCTTCCTGAAAGCAAGGTCCTGGTAGCCGAAGGTGGAAGAGGCGGAAGGGGCAATGCTCGTTTCGCCACACCGCGCAACCGTGCGCCGAGGAGGTTCGAAGAAGGCGGACCAAGTCGGGAAAGAACTATCCTGCTTGAGTTGAAATTAATCGCCGATGTCGGTCTCGTTGGGTTGCCCAACAGTGGAAAATCCACGTTGTTGTCCTCAATCAGTAATGCACGTCCTGTGGTAGCTGATTATCCATTTACCACCAAGGTTCCGGTTCTGGGCGTGGTTCGCACTGAGACCGGCTTTGACTTTGTCATGGCTGATATTCCTGGGCTTATCCTGAACGCACACAAAGGTGCAGGTATGGGTGACCGGTTCCTCCGTCACATAGAACGGACCCGACTTCTCTTGCATCTTGTAGACCCGTCACCTGAATTGACTCCCAGCCCTGAAGAACGTTTCTCTATCATCATGCATGAGCTTGCATCGTACGGCGAAGGCTTATTAAAAACTCCCATGATCGCGGTCATAACAAAAATAGACATATCGGAAAACCGTGAAGCTGCGAGACAAGTAAGGTTATTACTTGAAAAACAAGGCTTATCTGTGCATGAAATTTCCTCGGTGTCCGGCGAGGGGCTTAAAGGCCTCTTGAATCATTCAGCGGAGCTATTGAAAACGATTCGAAGGATTCCATGAACTATTCCGCCATAAGGAAAGACATTCTGTCCTCGGTCAGGCGTGTGGTTCTCAAACTGGGCTCCAGTGTGGTGACAACCGACAAAGGACTGGATCATCGTATCATTCGCGGGATCGTGGACGATGTATGCCATTTCAAGAAACTTGGTAAAGAGTTTATCATGGTGTCTTCAGGCGCCGTAGCCGCAGGTGTGCGCAGGATGAATCTCAAGGAGGGGGCACGCACGATTCCACAGAAGCAGGCTGCGGCGTCTGTAGGTCAAAGCCGCCTCATGGCCACATATGAAGCCGCCTTTGGGCGCCATGGGATGCGTGTGGGGCAGATGCTCCTCACCAAGGATGATTTTACCGATAGAAGACGGTATCTCAACGCGCGCAACACATTAATCACACTTCTTTCGTGGGGCGTAGTCCCTATCATTAATGAGAACGACACCGTAGTAGTTGACGAAATCAAACTGGGGGACAATGATAATCTCTCGGCATTGGTCGCAACTATGGCTGACGCTGATTTACTTCT
>Ga0194056_10001174_pt1 | contig 14321 bp, 13 predicted proteins | sample SepL4413m_MetaG_FD_155458 | JGI IMG/M metagenome (GOLD analysis project Ga0194056, IMG submission 155458) | Anoxic zone freshwater microbial communities from boreal shield lake in IISD Experimental Lakes Area, Ontario, Canada - Sep2016-L442-13m | ecosystem: Environmental > Aquatic > Freshwater...
CTGCAATGGTGATTGTCGAGGCAATTTAATGCGCGCATTTGTTGAAGTTAATCTAAAAGCAATTGCAAATAATATTTCTTTAGTTCGTAGCAAGACATCGGCGCAAATTCTTGCAGTTGTTAAAGCTGATGCTTATGGCCATGGTTTGGTTCCGGTCGCAAAATGTGCAGTTGAATCTGGTGCTAGCTGGCTGGGTGTTGCGCTACTCGAAGAAGCACTTTCACTTCGCGAGAACGGAATCAAGGCGCCAGTTATTGCGTGGTTGACACCACCAAGTTCAGATTTTAAATTAGCAATTCAATCTAATATTGATCTATCTATACCTTCACTCAAGCATCTTGAATTAGTTGTTGCTGCCGGTAAATCAGTTGGCCAAAGACCCCGAGTTCATATTGAAGTTGATACTGGGATGAGTCGTGGCGGATTACTTGGTGAGTGGGAAGAATTTCTAATTGCAATCAAGGGCGCAGAAGTAGATGTAGTTGGATTCTGGTCGCACTTCGCGAGAGCTGATGAACCAGAGGAAATTGCAAATAAGAACCAAGTTATTGATTTTGAAAAAAAGCTGGCACAGTTGCGAGAAATTGGAATCGAACCAGAATATGTTCACTTTGCAAATTCGGCAGCGACGCTAACAAACATTGGTTCGCACAAAGATATTATTCGACTTGGGATTTCTATGTACGGGTTAAGTCCAGATATAAATACCTTGGGTTCATCGAGAGATTTAGATTTAGAACCAGCCATGACCGTCAAAGCGGAATTGCAATTGGTAAAGCGAGTGCCTGCTGGATCTCCAGTTGGTTATGGTGCAACTGAAAAAACTTCAAGGGACACTAAGCTCGCGATTGTTGCGATGGGATATTCCGATGGAATCCCAAGAGGCACAACTAATAAGGCTGGAGTTTTTGTTGCTGGTGCAAAGGCACCAATTATTGGTCGAGTTTCAATGGATCAATTTGTTGTTGATTTAGGTCCGGACTCCAGCGCACAGACTGGCGATATTGCAGAAGTATTTGGTGCACTTGGTTACAGCGCTGATGACTGGGCGAGTGCAGCAGGAACAATTAACTATGAAATTGTCACGCGAATTGCCGCTCGCGTGCCTAGAATCTACGCGTGAGTTCACCTCTTCTCTCCATATCAAAGCTTTCAGTCTCCTTTGGTGGAATCAAAGCGCTGAGTGAAGTCTCAATTGATGTTCCACAAAATAGCGTTGTAGGTTTAATTGGACCAAATGGTGCGGGCAAGACCACAGTTTTCAATTGCATTTCAGGGTTAGTAAAGAGTGATTCTGGAACTTTTAAATTTGAAGGTATTGAACGAGCCTTTCCTAAACCACATGAATTAGTAGATCTAGGAATAACTAGAACTCTGCAAGGTGTTGGACTCTTCAACGAATTATCAGTTATTCAAAATGTAATGGTTGGCGCTGATAAGAATTACAAACCAAACTTTATAAAGGAACTCTTTGGCCTATCTGGCAAGGTAGAAGCAAATCTAAAAGAGCGAGCAGAAGAGGCGCTTGCTTGGGTCGGTGGAAGTGCGCTACTTGATAAGAAACCATCAGAGCTAAGTTATCCAGATTCAAAACGAGTTGCACTCGCCCGGGCATTGGTAATAAATCCAAAACTTCTATTACTAGATGAACCAGCAGCTGGACTTGGTCAAGATGACATTGATGCACTTGCCGCACTTATAAAACAGATTAAGCGCCGCTGTTCAATTCTGATCGTGGAACACCATGTGGATTTTGTTCGAGAGATATCAGATTCAGTAAGCGTGCTTAATTTTGGAAAACTAATTGCAACGGGGCACTATGACGAGGTTAAGAAAAATCCAGCTGTAATCGAAGCATATTTGGGCCATACCGAGAATCCAGATGAGAACTCAAAGCTGGGCGCCTAATGCTTGCGATATCCAATTTAGTAACTGAGTTTGATTCAGTAAAAGCGTTAAATGGAATAAGTTTTCAGGCAAAGCCAGGTCTAATAACTACAGTTATTGGTGCAAATGGCGCTGGCAAAAGTACTTTGCTTCGCACAATTAGTGGTCTAGAGAAACCATCAAGTGGTTCAATCAAATGGTTTGATGAAGAGCTAACTTCCAAGAGCGTGGAATCGATAGTCCGCAATGGAATTGCTCATGTCCCTGAAGGTCACGCTGTTATTTCGCAGTTAAGTGTCGCTGAAAATATCGAACTCGGTGGCCTATTTCGCCGAAGAAGTTTCCGCGGAGATTTAGCAATTGCAACCAAAGAAGTTTATGAACTCTTTCCAATACTTTTCGAGCGTCGCAATGAGGCAGCAGGATCACTTTCAGGTGGCGAACGCCAGATGCTCGCAATCAGTCGCGCTTTGGTTTCGCGTCCAAAACTCTTACTTCTAGATGAACCTTCACTCGGCCTTGCCCCAATGATTTCGGCGCAGATAATTAGTATTGTAAATAATTTATGCCGCGCAACTGGTTTAACAGTCTTGCTTGTTGAACAGAATGCAAATACTGCCCTCACAGTTGCGGATCATGGAATTTTATTAGCTCTTGGCAAAGTAGTTGCAGATCTGCCTGCTAAAGAGATGATTGCAGATTCCTCCCTACGCGCTGCTTACTTGGGGTATTGAAATGACCTCATTCTTAACCGCGTTTTTCTCTGGAACGGCACAAGGCGCAATCTATGCACTTGTATCACTTGGTTTAGTTTTAGTTTGGCGGGGAGCAGGTGTTGTTAATTTTGCCCAGATGGGACAGGCAATGTTCACTACTTACATTGCCTCACAATTAATTCAACACAGCTATTCCTATTGGACGGCATTTGTCATTGCGTTAATTTCTGGTGCGATTTTGGGAGCGATTGTTGATCTAGGGTTAATGAGACCTCTTACATCGCGCAAGAATTCAAAGTTACTAAATAGCCAGTCATTGCGAACAACAATTCCTGTAATTGCCTCACTTGGAATTCTCGGAGTATTAAAAGCGTTGGCCGGAATCTTCTGGGCTGGCGAAGAGCGCGGCTTTCCATCTCCGGTTGCACCAACTGCCATAAAAATAGGTGAGACCAATCTTGCGATTACAGGCTTTGATCTCTTTGTGATTGGTGTTGTTTTTCTAACCTTAGTTTTAACAACAATATTTTTCACAAGAACTGGAATGGGTCTAGCAATGCGCGCAAGTGCGTTGAACCCTGAAGTGACAAGGTTAAGTGGAATTAAGGTTGGATCTGTTCGAACCCTCGGTTGGGCAATTTCGGGAACTGCATCTTCGCTCGCTGGTTTATTGGTAACGCCTAGGACAAATCTCTCACCAAATACCTTAGATCTCTTATTAATTGTGGGCTTCACTGCAGCAGTTGTTGGTGGGCTTTCAAGTTTGATGGGCTCAGTTTTAGGTGGATTTATTCTGGGTTATGTCATCTCTTTTGTGAATGTTTACAGCGCTCCAGAGAATGTCTTTATAGCAATTCTGATATTCCTACTTTTGGCGCTTTTTATCCGCCCACAAGGAATTTTAGGAAGCAAGGAGGTGCGCCGTGTCTAAAGGAATTAAGCCGGTTCGCCTGAAATATAAAGTTATTGGTCGTCGCAGCGCCTTACTTTCAATTGCACTCTTCATATCCTTTATCCTTTTAAGTAATCAATTCGATCCTTACAATCAATCACAACTAGCAAATATTGCGACACTTTTGATTGCAGTCTTATCAATTACGCTCTTAACTGGTGCTTCTGGCCAAATTTCACTTGGTCAAGGCGCGATTATGGCCGTGGGTGGATATAGCGCAGCTTTACTAGTTACGCGGTTAGGCCTTTCAATGTGGCTTGCATTCATTCTTGCAATATTTGTCTCTGCGTTATTTGGACTTTTCTTAGGACTTGCTGCTGCAAGATTGAGTGGTCCATATTTAGCAGGAACCACTCTGGTTATGGCACTTGCTATTCCATCAATTGCAGTTCGCTTCGAAACATTCTTCAGCGGCGATGTTGGTCTCAGTGTTGACTATGGCGTTCCACCAACTTGGCTAAGTAATTTAGTTGGTGAAATAAGTATTGAACAATGGTCGCTCTATGTTGTGCTTCCATTTACTGCTGTAGCTTTATTTGCAGTTTTGAATCTTTCGAATACGCGCACTGGCCGCACTTGGCGAGCAGTTAGAGATAATGAAGTTTCAGCCGCACTGTCCGGAATTAATATTGGCCGAACCAAAGTAATTGTCTTTGCCTGCGCTTCTGGTCTTGCTGGTTTAGCGGGCGCACTTTATGGATTCCGCGGGCTAGTTGCACCAAGTGTTTATCCAACCGATCTTTCGCTAACACTTTTAACGGCTGCAGTTATTGGTGGTCTGCGTTCAATCGGTGGCGCAATATTTGGAACATTTGCAATTGTCTTTTTGCCAGATTTAATTGAGAAGATAACTAAGAATTTTGCCGTGCCAGAGAGCGTTGGAAATTACCTGCCCTCTCTAACAATCGGCGTGCTGTTATTGCTCACGGTCATCCTTAATCCAATGGGCATAGCCGGGGCGGCAGGGCATCTGCGCCACCACAGAAAGCACTAAACCGCCAAGACAGCGCCAATTTGAGCCTGATAGTTGCTGGATTGTTACCGTATTTCACCCGCATGGCTCTTCATTTTGCGTTCACTCATGGTTAACCTTTGGGCAGATTCGGGCGAGCCCGTCCGATTCCCAAGGGTGGTATTTCCCAGGCCTTGGCAAAGAGCAGTAGAAAGAGTGAATGCAGTGAATCTTCGCAAACCTCTGATTCTCACCATGATCGCTTCGGCGTTGGTGGGGTCTCTAGCAGTAAGTAGCGTTTCGGCATCTGCAGCAAGCGATCCAGGAGTTTCTGATTCTGAAATCGTTCTTGGTATGCAATTGCCACAAACCGGTGCCGCAAGCCCTGGTTATAATAAAGTTGACGATGCCGCACGCGCATACTTTGATTATGTAAATTCAAAGGGTGGCGTTTATGGCCGCAACATCAAACTTGCAGTTAAGGACGATACCTACAAAGCGGGCCTAACTATTACTTCAGCTTCTAAGTTGATCAACGAAGATAAGATTTTTGCATTCTTCGGATCAGTCGGAACTCAGACCCACGTATCTGTAATTAAAGATATCAACCGTCGCAAGATTCCCGACATCTTTGTTAACAGTGGATTCAGTGGTTTCTACACAGATCCAAAGAAATATCCAACAACATTTGGTGGACTTGGAACTTATACAGTTGAAGCCAAGATTCTTGGAAAGTATCTAAAAGAGAAGTTTTCAGATAAGAAGATTGGTGTTCTTTATCAGTCAGATGACTTCGGGCGTAATGCCTTGGCAGGATTTGCTGCTGCGGGCTTAAAGTTTGAAGCTAAGAAGACTTCTGCTTCATTCGTTGCTGGAACCCAAGGTTCAATCGGTCTTGCCAGCCAACTTTCACAGTTGAAAGCAAATGGCGTTGACGTAGTAATTATTGCTGCGGTTTCATCTGCAACAGCAGTTGCTTATGCAACAGCCGGAGCGCTTGGTTACAAGCCATCAAATTGGGCAGTAATTAGCGTTGGGGCGGATGCAACAACTTTCCAAACAATTCTTGGCGCCAAGGGCGTACCTGCCGCAACAAGCGCAGCAATGTTGGCTGGAACTATTTCAGCTTCACATTCACCAGCAGCTGGCGAAGCCGATGATGAGTACATCAAGGCTTTCAAGAAGATCAATGATGAATTCAACAAGGGTCCAGATAAGCGTTGGGATAACAACGTCTTCCAAGGTATGAATATTGCTTACCTTGCAACCGAAGCGCTTATGGGTGTTGGCCAAGATCTAACACGTGCAAAGCTAGTTTCTTACCTTGAGAACAATGGTTCAAAGTTAAGTAGCGCGGCGCTTGCACCACTCGGCTATTCAAAGTCAACACATGAAGCCTTCACTGGTTTCTGGATTGGTCAGTATGACGCCACAACTTTGCTTGCACCAGTTGATGGAAAGCGCGTTGTTTACACAACCGATTCCGGTTCTGGCGCAGTAACTGTTTCTAACTACAAGCGTCCAGCAATTGCTGCTGATGCGCTTCCAAAGGTTGCGTGAGGATAAAATGAAAAACATTAACTTCAAGAAATTAATCGCAACAGTTGGCGCAAGTGCGCTGATCTCAACTGGGTTGGTTGTTGCTGTTGCAGCACCAGCCCATGCTGCAGATCCAGTATGTGTTACAGATGCTAAATCTGGAACTATTACTTGCGAAGGAAAATTAACAACTGGCGCTGCATATAAGACAATGGTTCCATCTAATTACGATGGCACATTCTATTTCTGGCAACACGGAATTCGTCCATCATATCCATACCCAGGATATACACCGCCAAAAGGCGTTGAACAGATGGCGCCAACAAGTGTTAACCACAAGATTGACACTACAAAGTCAATGCTCACACTAGGTTATGGCTTAGCTGCATATGACTGTTCTACAGGTGGACTACATGGTTGGAACACAGCAGACTGTGTTGAAATGTTAAATGAATTAGTAACAATTACTAAGAAGCGCATTTCAATTAAGAAGACTGTTGTTTACGGTGCATCAATGGCTGGTGTTGTTATAACACCATTCATTGAGAAGTATCCAAATCAAGCTGATGCAGTTGGAATTCTTGCTGGTTTAACCCCATCAGTTAATAATGAACTTAAATCAGGCTGCGACATGCTCTACATCTTCAGTGTCTTCTTTGATCCAACAATCAAGGGTTGCACTGTTATGGGAACAAAGGGTGTACCTGGTCACTACGCAGTCCTAGGTGATTTTGCAAAAGTTGGAGCCCTGCTTACTCAATGGAGTAAAGATTACGGCTCGCTTCCACTTGCGTATCCAGCGGCTCTAGTTGGTTCAGGAATTCCACAACGTTCTGCACTTCTACTTGCAGGGTTAATTGCTGGTATTCCAACTAAGTCTGCACACATGGATGGAATCTCAACAAGCGCGACTCTTGTTCCAGAACAGAGCATTAACGCAACTGTTGCAGTTCTAGAAAATACTCAAGAACTTCTTGGAACTGCCTACTTCGGCGGCCAAGCGGTCTCAGAAGTTGTTGGTGCTGGTTTCTACGACAACACCAAGACTGATTTCACTTCACTTCTTTCAGATGCAGATCTAGGCCGATTTAATCTTGGTCTATCTGGTGATGATGGAATTAACGCAATGCTTGCAATGCTTGCTGCAGCACCTCGCATTACGGGTGACCCAACTGCAATGGCAAAAGTTGCTTCACTTGATAAGGCAAAGTTTGATACCAAGAAGCCAGTAGTTCTGCTCTCAAATGAAGCAGATCGACTAGTACTTCCTGGCAACACTCCGCTTTATGTGAACAAGGCAAAGGCAGTTTACGAAACACGTCTTGCAGCTTGGAATGCAAAGATGAAGACAGCAACAAATGCAAGTGATATCTCTGATTTGCTAAAGAGCAAGCCGGTTTGGAACACACTCGCAATGTATGCGCTGACACCTGAGACCTACACAAAGTTCACCGCGACAGGTGCTCCAGACTTGACTGCAAAAATCTCGCCTTCTGGTGTTGGTCACGAGTCATTTACAAAGGATCAGTTAATGACCTGGGTTCGAATCTTGGCATCTTCAGCCAAGACCGGACGAATCCCAAGTACAGGCGTTATCGATTCACTGTTGGTTAAGGTTCTGTATCTAAATACAGATCCTGATTACCAACCAAATGAGTTGAAGTATCAGGATTTTTCCTGATTAATTAATTCAAATCAAAAAAGCGGGGCCGAATAAAACCGGCCCCGCTTTTTTGCGCTTTTTAACAGGTAATCTTCACTCATGATTACCGTCAATAGCGTGCAAGAAATGAAAGCTCTTGGCGTGCGACTTGGTAATCAACTTAAGGCAGGGGATTTAGTTCTTCTATCTGGCCCCCTTGGCGCAGGAAAGACTGCTTTAACTCAAGGTATTGGCCAGGCACTTGGCATCGAGAATATAACTTCGCCAACTTTTGTAATCTCGCGGATTCATGAAGGAAAAATTCGCTTAGTTCACGTTGATGCATATCGTCTTCAAGGCGAAGCTATTGCAATCTTTGATGATTTAGATCTCGAAAGTTATCTACCAACAAGCGCCACAGTTGTTGAATGGGGCGAAGGTTTAGCTGATCGCCTAGCTGAAGATTACTTAGAACTGAAAATTGCATTTGGTGAAGGTGAAAATCAACGGCAAGTCTCAATTCATAAGCACGGAAATCGTTTTGAAAGTTTGAAGCTATGAGTAAGTATTTATTGATTGATACCTCTACCTCAAGAACTAGTGTTGCAATTCTCGATGAAAGTAAAACGGTCTTTCAAGCCCATCATGATGGCGCACTTTCACATGGCGAAGTATTACCAAAGTTGGTGTCAGAGGCGCTTGCGGTTGAAAGCCATATTGATCAAGTAATAGTTGGAATGGGTCCTGGGCCATTTACCGGTCTTAGATCCGGAATTGCATTTGCCCAAAGTTTCGCTTTTGCCAGAGGAATACCATGGTCAGGTCTTTGTAGCCTTGATGCGATTGCAGCAAATTTTTCCGAGAAAGATTTTATTGTCGCAGTCGATGCCCGCCGCAAAGAAGTTTTTTATGCCAGATATACCGAAGGCAGAAGAATCGGGGAACCTGGCGTCTGTCAGCCATCACAATTAATTTCCCTTGAAATCCCGATTCATGGTGAAGCAAGTAATGAATTTCCAGATCCAACCAAGTTTGTTGAGATTTTAAAAACCACTACAAAATATCTGCAACCAATTTATGTACGCAGACCAGATGCTTATCCAGCACCAGTCGGTGTTAAGTTCCGCCCACTTACTCAATTTGATTTAGTTCCCGCATTTGCAATTGAAAAATCTTCTTATGGCAAAGACGGTTGGACGATGGCGCAATTGAAAGAGGAATATGCCGGAAAGAATCGGATGTATGTCGCAGGTGAATTTGGCGGTGAGCTAATTGCATATGCCGGGATCACTGATTTAGCAGGAATAGCCGATGTTTTAACGCTAACGGTTGCAGACGGTCATCGTCGCAAAGGTATCGGACGCGAATTGCTTCGCAGATTAATTGATTGGGCGCGGACACAAAAGTGCGAAGCAATTATGTTGGAAGTTCGAGTTGGAAATGAAGAAGCGATTCCGCTCTATGAGTCATTTGGCTTTATCGAAATATCACGTCGCAAGGATTATTACGGGCCAGGCAAGACCGCAATTGTGATGCGCAAGGAGTTGAAATGAAGAACTCACAAGCTATTGTTTTAGGAATTGAAACTTCTTGTGATGAAACTGCTGTCGGTATTGTCTCTGGTCGTAAGTTGCTGGCAAATGTAATTTCTTCAAGCGTGGAAGAACATGCAAGGTTTGGCGGAGTTGTCCCTGAAATTGCTAGCCGTGCACATTTAGAGGCGATGCAAGGAGTTATCAAAAGTGCGTTAGCCGAAGCTGGATTAACCATTAAAGATATTGACGCTTTTGCAGTTACTGCTGGTCCAGGTTTAATCGGTGCGTTAATTGTTGGAACCTCAAGTGCTTCGGGACTTGCACTCGCTTTAAATAAACCACTTTATGGCGTTAATCATCTATCGGCACATATCGCAGTTGATTCGCTAAATTCTGATCACAAGTTAGATCCAGCAATTGCGCTATTGGTAAGTGGTGGCCACAGTTCGATTTTGCAGGTAAATGATTTAACTAGCGATGTTAAAACTCTTGGTTCAACAATCGATGATGCCGCTGGTGAAGCCTTCGATAAAATTGCCCGAATCTTAGAGCTAGGTTTTCCTGGGGGACCGGCGATCGATATTGATGCTAAATCTGGTAAACCAGATGCAATTGATTTTCCACGAGGCCTAACTCTTGCTAAAGATTTAATAGATCATAAATATGATTTTTCATTTTCTGGCTTGAAGACTGCAGTTTCTAGATACCTAGCTAAAACTCCAGGACATATTCGAAGTGATGTTTCTGCATCATTCCAAGAAGCCGTTGTTGATGTTCTTCTAACCAAAGCAATTGGTGCAGCAACTGACACTGGTATCGATACCTTGATAATTGCAGGTGGGGTCGCAGCAAATAGCCGGCTTCGATTGCTGGCCCAAGAACGTGCCGATAAGGCGGGGATCCGGCTGCGGATTCCACCGATGGCGCTCTGCACAGATAACGGGGCGATGGTTGCAGCGATTGGTTCGCTGGCCGTGGCAAAGGGTTTAAAGCCCTCAGATATTGGGCTCCAGGCCGATTCCAGCTCAGGTATCACTCGTCCCATCTTTTGACGCCTCGCCTAGGCTGCTTTAGAGTTTGCGTTAGCACTCGCAGGGCGAGTCTGCTAATTGATTTAAAGCCCACAAAAATGAAGGAGTAATCATGGCCGTAACCATCAAGCCACTAGAAGATCGCTTAGTTGTAAAGGCAAATGAAGCCGAGCAAACAACAGCATCAGGATTAGTAATCCCAGATACTGCAAAAGAGAAGCCACAAGAAGGCACCGTAATTGCAGTTGGCCCAGGTCGCTTTGATGATGGCGTACGCACACCAATGGATGTAAAAGTTGGCGATGTCGTTCTCTACAGCAAGTATGGCGGAACTGAAGTTAAGTACAACAACGAGGAATACCTAGTTCTCTCAGCACGCGACGTTTTAGCAATTATTGAGAAGAAGTAATAGCGCATGGGTAAAACTTTAAGTTTTGATGAAGAGGCACGTCGTGCGATGGAGCGCGGTGTCAACATTCTTGCTGACACTGTAAAAGTAACACTTGGGCCTAAGGGTCGAAATGTTGTTATCGCAAAGTCATATGGCGCACCACTTATTACAAATGATGGTGTAACAATTGCAAAAGAAATTGAACTCTCTGATCCAGCCGAGAACATGGGCGCCCAACTTGTAAAGCAAGTTGCGGAGAAGACCAATGATGTCGCTGGAGATGGAACAACTACTGCAACAGTTTTGGCTCAAGCAATGGTTAAGGAAGGTCTACGTAACCTTGCCGCCGGTGCTCAGCCAATGGATATCAAAGTTGGTATCGAAGCTGCAGTTAAGGCTGTTTCTGAAGAGCTAAAGAAGAATTCAACTGCAGTAAGTGGTAAATCTCAGATTGCAGATGTTGCAACAATTTCAGCGCAAGATAAGGCGATTGGCGATCTCATTGCAGAAGCGATGGATAAGGTCGGTAAAGATGGCGTTATCACTGTTGAAGAATCTTCAACAACTGGCTTGGAATTAGATTTCACCGAAGGTATGCAGTTCGATAAGGGTTACATCTCACCTTATTTCGTAACTGATGCTGATCGTATGGAGACCGTCCTAGAGGATGCATACGTATTAATCTCTGGCGGAAAAATTTCTGCACTAGCTGAAATCTTGCCAATCTTGGAGAAGGTTTCACAAGCAGGTAAGCCACTTCTGATTATTGCTGAAGATGTTGAAGGCGAAGCGCTTTCGACTCTAGTGGTAAACCGCATGCGCGGCACATTTACCTCAGCAGCAGTTAAGGCACCAGGCTTTGGTGACCGTCGTAAGGCTATGTTGCAAGACATCGCGATTCTTACTGGTGGCCAAGTTATTACCGCCGAAGTTGGCCTAAAGCTTGAGCAAGTAACCGTCGACCTACTTGGTCGCGCTCGCCGTGTTGTAATCACAAAGGACAACACAACCATCGTTGATGGCGCTGGCGATAAGGCACAAGTTGCTGCGCGCGTTCAAGAGATTCGCAATGAACTTGAGAACACTGATTCTGACTGGGATCGCGAAAAGCTTCAAGAGCGCGTTGCAAAACTTGCTGGTGGAGTTTGCGTAATCAAAGTTGGTGCACACACTGAAGTTGAACTCAAAGAGAAGAAGCACCGTCTTGAAGATGCAATCTCTGCTACTCGCGCAGCAGTCGAAGAGGGAATCGTTGTTGGTGGTGGCGCCGCACTTGTGCATGCTGCATCAGCTCTTGATAAAGATCTTGGACTTGAAGGCGACAAAGCAGTTGGTGTGCGTTTAGTTCGCAAAGCTTGCGATGAACCACTTCGTTGGATTGCAGAAAATGCGGGCCACGAAGGTTACGTAGTTGTTGCAAAGGTTCGCACAATGAAGCCAAATGAAGGTTTCAATGCTGGAACTGAAGTTTACGAAGATCTTGTTAAGGTCGGAGTAATCGATCCAGTTAAGGTGACACGTTCTGCTCTTGCAAACGCTGCTTCTATTGCAGCAATGTTCATCACTACTGAAGCTCTTGTATTTGAGACTCCAGAAGAGAAGAAGGAAGAAGCAAATGGACATGGTCATAGCCACGGTCCAGGCGGTCACGGTCACTAATTAACGCTTAAATTTAAGGCCCCAAACTTTCATTAGTGCGGGGCCTTTTTTATTGGTTTAATAAGCACATGGCAAATTCCCCAATAATGACGCTGAGCATTGACTGCGGTGGTCTTAGCATCAAAGCCTCTGTACTTGATGAAGATGGCACGATGCACGCACCTGCAATCGCAGTGCCAACCCCATACCCACTAACTCCGATGGATTTGATTAACGTCTTTAAAGATATTGCTTCAAAATTACCTAAGGCAGATCGCATAACTGTTGGCTTCCCGGGAATGGTTCGCCATGGTGTTGTTGTAAATACACCGCACTACATAAATGTTAAGGGCCCAAGAACAAAGGTTGACCCAGAACTTTTCTATGCCTGGAAGGGTTTAGATTTTAGAAGTCAGGTTGAAGAAACTTTCAAGCTTCCAACGTTGATGTTAAATGATGCCGAAGTTCACGGCGCCGGCGTAGTTGCTGGTTCTGGATTTGAAGTTGTTCTAACACTTGGAACTGGACTTGGTTGTGCGGTATTTGATGGCGGAAAACTAGCGCCACATATTGAACTTTCACACGCACCAATTCGTCGTTCAACTATTTATGATGAATGGATTGGCGAACACGAACGCCGCCGTCTTGGTGATTCATTCTGGTCCCGCCGAATCCGTGCGATGGTTACAGATCTGCGCCCAGTATTTCATTGGGATCGACTTTATTTAGGTGGCGGAAATGCTCGCCGCATCACACCTTACGTTTTAGAGCTAATTGGGGATGATGTAGTAATCGTGCCAAACGCAGCCGGAATTGTTGGTGGCGTACGTGCTTGGAATTTAACTCGCCTCTAGTTAAGAATTAAGAAGCAGAAGAGAGAGAAGCTTCAACTACTTTCTGGTTGCGGCTAAGAATTGCTAAGCGATCTTCTTCAGTAAGCCCGCCCCAGATTCCATAAGGCTCTGCTAATTCAAGTGCTTGCTTGCGACATGCTTGGATTACAGGACATGAGGCACAAACTGCCTTTGCTGCATTCTCACGATTCTTTCTACGTGGTCCACGCTCGCCATCGGTATAGAAGAACATTTCAGATGGAAGCTCGCGGCAGGCAGCAGACTCTTGCCATTCCCAATCAGATGCAATTGGTCTTGGAAGAAGTTGGCTTGTCATTGTTGAGCTCCAATCACTTCGTTCTTAACTACTGGCGATACTACAACCGCTTCATAGGTTGTTCAAGTATTTCAGCCAAACTGTGTCTAAATGACCCAGTTTTGAAGCGTTTCAGGTAGCGCCCTCAGCTTCTTATCAGGAGAATTGCCGCATGATGCGTGCGCTCCAAGCTCTAGAGCCTGATGAATCGCTAACCGTTGCAGCCGTAGCTAGACGACTAGGGGTTGCACCATCGACTCTTAGAACTTGGGACCGCAGATATGGCATTGGACCTAGTAAGCACAGCGTCGGTACGCACCGGAGATATTCCGCAACCGATTTAGCGCGGTTAACTGCAATGGCTAGATTGATTATGGCAGGTGTAGCACCGAAAGAAGCCGCAACAAAGGCGCTGACGTTAAATTTGAAGAGTGGTGGCACAGTAATTGATAAAGCCTGTCGTGAGTCAGAGGATCAAAGTAACTTAGTTTCGCTGCTTTATAAATCTGCTCTTAAATTTGAACAATTAAAAATTGAAACTCTAATTAGAAAATCAATAACTGATATTGGAGTCGAGGCAACGTGGGTTGAGATTATCGCTCCACTATTAACAGAAGTTGGAGATGACTGGGTTCGGACCGGCGATGGTATTGAAGTCGAACATTTTCTAAGCGAAATTCTACGAAAGATTTTAAGTGAAAATTTCGGCAACATTTCTAAACCTAAAAATGCCCGCCCAGTTCTTCTTGCATGTGTTGGAAATGAAGTGCACTCACTCGCACTCACCGCACTTGCTGCGGTGTTAGCAGAATCAAAAATTGACTGTATTTTTCTTGGAGCTAGGACGCCGCAAGTAGCACTTAATCAAGTAGTCCTTAAATCCGCACCT
>Ga0194056_10001176_pt1 | contig 14314 bp, 11 predicted proteins | sample SepL4413m_MetaG_FD_155458 | JGI IMG/M metagenome (GOLD analysis project Ga0194056, IMG submission 155458) | Anoxic zone freshwater microbial communities from boreal shield lake in IISD Experimental Lakes Area, Ontario, Canada - Sep2016-L442-13m | ecosystem: Environmental > Aquatic > Freshwater...
GTCGAATACTCAAGCCACACGCCGGTGCGGAACTGTCCAAAATCACCCTGCTTGGTCGCCTTGAAGATGTCGCCCCAGACGCGGTATTTGTTCTGCTTGTCAATGCCGGGAATAAGCGTCACGACCCCGGCAACCGTGGTGCGAGGGTCTCTGGTGGTTCCAACGGTACCCGTCCAGGTAGGGTCGTTGGTCGAGATGGTCTGGTTGTTGTAGGCATAGCTGTACAAGGAATTGTCTGTCTTCCAGCCGTTGCCCAGGTTGCTGCGCAAGCGCAGGTAGTCGAAGTCCGTATCCTTGTTGGTGTAGTTGTTGCCCCAGTAATTCAGGCTGCTGGGATCGTCGTTCAACTGGAAGTTTCGCCCGTACGCAGCGATTTGAGTCTGTGTGGCGCCCTTGTTGCTGTCGGGTTGCCAGTACTTTGTATTGTTCACGGATGTGAATAGCGTCAAGACTGAGCTGTCACCCACCTTGCGCTCAAATTTGACGGTCACGTTTTGGGCCTGGATCGGGCTGAAGCTCAAATAGCCGTCGGAACGCAGGTTCTGGTAGTTCAACTGCAAGGTGGCATCAGCTGCATCGCCAAAACGACCGCTTTCATAGCCAACGCCCAGCAGGCGCGTGTTCCAGCTTCCCATCGTGGCGAAAACGCTGGCTGACTGCTCTTTCGAAGCCTGCTTCGAGAACAGATTGATGGAGCCGCCAAAGGTCGCGTAGCCGAAGTTACTGGCGTTGCCCGGACCCCGCTCCACCGTGGCACCACCGATGATGGTGCCAGGGAAGAACGACGTGGAATGATGGGCCGGGTTGTTGGTGTCGCCCCACGGTATGCCATCGAAGGTGATGTTGTATTGGTCATCGCTGAAGCCGCGCAGGGTTACCTTGGTTTCACCCAGGCCCGGTCCGTTGGCTGCCTCGCCCGACATGCTCGGGGCGATGTTGACAATGCGGCTGTATTCGGTCGTAGGGGCGACCGACAGGTCCATGAAGTCACGCGTGATGATGGACTGGGGCTGCGTCGCATCCAGACTGGCCTGTGACGGCGCAATAGACGAGGCGGTTCCCTTGGCGGCCGTGCCATAAGCACCGGATTGCACCGTGACGCTGACCGGCGCCAGTTCTACCATCGCCACTTGCTGGGCGTAAGCCGTTTGAATGCAGAGGGCCAAAGTGCTCAGGGTGAAGGCAATCTGGACGCACGGTTTGCGCGCAACGTAGGAGGTGGTTGACATGGTTGACATGGTTGACATGGTTGAATGAAAGTTGATTACAAAAGCGCTAATGTCATACATGAATGTGTCACACCGATGACATGAAAATTTCTCATCAGAGAGTTGCGCCAAATCAACGGTCGTTGACATTTCGGCCTGTTCAACCCGCATGGAATGGTTGATACTTCTCCGCTCGCTAAGGAAAACACGATGTCAAGAGACTTGAATAACATCAGGCGATTGTTCGCCAAGCTACAGCTCCGCTATGGCGATGATGATGAACTGGTCACGCAGTTGAAGAAGGAACTCGATGCACGCGAGGCCTTGAACCAGGATCGCAAACAGTGGTCGGTTCCATACCGGGAATTCATCAAGCTTGTCGCCAGCCGTCCGGCGGCCACGCAAGCTGGTCCTCGGACGTCAGTGCATCAATGATTTGATGAAAACAGCTCCCGGAATTCAAAGTCCGCAGGAAATAGAACTCAAACTGGCTCTGCCGGGCGCTGATCCTTTAACGCTGGCCAGGCGGCTGACCCAAATTCCCATCCTGGCAAGGCGCAAGAGCGCCCGCCTGCACTTGCACAACATCTATTTCGACACACCCGATTCTGCGTTGCGGCAACAACGGGTTGCGCTGAGACTGCGGCGCGTGGGTGATACGGAAAAGCCGAAGTGGCTGCAGACGCTCAAGACCACCGGCCGATCCGACTCGGCGCTGAGTCAACGTGGCGAATGGGAGACTCCGCTGCGCAGTGCCAACTTGTCGCTCAAGAGTTTGCAAGCTACACCGTGGTCAGACCTGGATCCAGGCGGCAAGCTGTTTCGGACCTTGGCACCGGTCTTTGAAACCAGCTTTGAGCGAACCGTCTGGCTGCTGCGCCGGCCGGGCGGCTGCGTGGTCGAAGTGGCACTCGACATCGGGCAGATCGTCCACGGCGAGCGCGCCACACCGATCTGCGAACTCGAACTTGAACTCAAAGCTGGCCCCGCAGCCGCCCTTTTTGAAGTTGCAAACCAGATCGCCGCCAGCATTGCCGTATTGCCAGCGTCTGCCAGCAAAGCAGAGCGCGGTTACGCATTGGCGCAAGGGGCCATCCATGCGCCAATGCGCGCCCGGCCGCAGCGCTTGTCTACCAAGCTGCCGCGCACCGAGGCGGCGCAGCGCGTCATGCAAGAGATGTTTTCTCAATTTACCGGCAACTTGAACAGCTTGCTGCTCTCGGACGAGCCCGAGTTGGTGCATCAGGCCCGTGTCGGGTGGCGGCGCTTCAAAAGCGCCAGACATCTGTTCGCCCCAGTGCTGGCGGAGCAGAGCGCCCCCTCCTGGCAGGCCTTGCTGGCGCTGCTGACCTGTCTGGGCAAGCTCCGTGACCTCGACGTGGCCCGCATGGAAACCTTGCCGGCCGCCGCCGATGCCTACATTGCGGCGGATCCGCGCCGCGCCGAGCTCTGGCAGACCATGACCGAGGCCCTGCAGCAAGCCGCCCATCTGCAACGCAAGGCCGTGCGTTACGCGCTGCAGGATCCGGCCCTGGGTACCTGCCTGTTGGCTACCACCCAGTGGCTGGAGGCTTTGAACGCCACAAACGCTGCCGAACAGACTGTGCCCGAACCCAAGGGTTCGTTGCGCCGGTGGACAAAAAGCCGGATCAAGCGCTTGCATGAGCAGTTAAGACTGGCAGGCGAAAACGCCGCCGAGCCGGATCAGGAACATCGCGTGCGCATTCTGGCCAAACGAATGCGCTACAACCTGGAAGCGCTTGAAAGCCTGCTACCGGGCAAGCAGACGCAAGCCTGGCTGCTGCAGGCCAGCAAGCTGCAAACCGGTCTTGGAGCCAGGCGCGATGCCATTCAGGCGGCAACTTTGGTCGCCGAGTTGGAGCTTGATCGTGGACTGGCGGAGTTCCTGCGCGGACTGGCGCTTGGGCAAAAACTCTAAGGTCGTAGCCTTCTGGACTTTGTCTTCAGGCCGTCATAGTCACTCACTAGATTAGCGTCTGTTGGTGCCGGCGCGAGTACATCGCCGGCGAACAGGGCATCAGTGTGAACTGACGTGATGCGACCAACGCCACCCTTGCCAGCATGCTGTTCGGAAGGTTCACTTGAGTCCTTAACACGGCTGTCACATACCGTCTGCTTAATGGACTCCTTTTCAGGAGTTAAATCAATGACAGTTCAGAGCAGTCGTCGCGACTTTATGGTGAAAACCGCCAGCGCTACCGCAGCCGTGGCGATGCTAGGCACGCTGGCCGCCTGCGGTGGTTCCACCCCCAAGGCAGACTTCAAATATGGCGTAGCAAGTGGTGACCCACTGGCTGATCGCGTCATTTTGTGGACCCACGCGAAGATGGCCGACAGTACCAACTCCGTGTGGCTGACCTGGCAAGTTGCGGCTGACAATGCCTTTGCCACGGTGCTGCGAACCGGTCGCGTGGAGACGACAGAGGCTTCGTCCTTCACTGCCAAAGTCGATGTCACCGGCTTGACTGCCGGCAGCAGCTATTTTTATCGCTTTGTGGATGACGCTGGTGTGATCTCCACCGTTGGTACAACCCGAACGCTGCCAGCAGGCAATGCCGCATCGGTCAAGCTCGCCGCATTCTCCTGCGCGCTCTACTCCGAAGGCTTTTTCAATGCCTATGATGCAGCCGCCAAGTCCGACGCCCAGTACGCCATTCACCTGGGCGACTACCTGTACGAATACGGCTCGGACCCGAAGAAGTTTGGTAACGCCGACGCCGTCGCGCTGGGGCGGGTGACGGTTCCCGCCAACGACATGGTCAGCCTGAGCGACTACCGCGCACGCTACGCCCTGTACCGCTCAGACCCCAACCTGCAGGCCCTGCATGCCAAGATGCCCTGGATCACGATCTGGGACGACCATGAAATTGCCAACAACGCGTATGTTGGCGGTGCAGAAAACCACAACCCGCTGACGCAGGGCGACTGGCCCACACGCAAGGCTGTCGCTGCCAAGGTTTACCACGAGTGGATGCCGATTCGCACACCCGACGCGGCGAACCTGCTCAAGATTTATCGCAGCTTTGACTTCGGCAATCTGCTCTCGCTGCACATGCTTGACACGCGCATTGAAGGACGCGATCAGCAATACGACGGTTTTGGCGATGCCGATGGCGGCGTGACGCGCTACCTGACCGGTTTGACCAGCGGCACGGATGCGGCACGCAGGATGATCAGCGCCACGCAACAGAGCTGGCTTACCAGCAGTATTTCTTCATCCACCGCGAGCTGGCAGTTCCTGGGCAATCAGGACATCATGGCGCGCATGTGGTTTCCCGCTTCGGTTCTGCAAGCCTATGCGACGGCAGCGACCAACCCGACGGGCGTTGCCAGCGCCATCAGCAATTACCTGACCGCCAAAGCCACTCGCGCCGCCGCTGGCAGCGCCGCACTGACACCAACCCAGGCCGCACTGCTGAGTGCGCCCAAGATTCCGTACAACCTGGATTCATGGGACGGCTATCCGAGCAACCGTGAAGCCGTGTTGCAAGCCATCAAGGCCCAGAAGAAGAAACTCGTGACACTCTCTGGCGACTCGCACAACGCCTGGTTTGCCAACCTGACGACACTGGCCGGTGAAAAGGTAGGCGTTGAGTTTGCCGCCTCCTCGGTCACAGCCCCCGGCTTTGAAAGTGTCGGTTTGGGTGCCATGGCAAGTTCACTTGACGGTAGCGCCCTGATAGCGCAGTTGGGCTCAGCGGCAGTGGGTGCCGGTCTCGGTCTGGTGGATGACTTGAACTACTGCGATTCGATTCGCCGCGGCTACCTGCTGATGACCGTCACCAGCGACGCTGTCAAAGGTGAATATGTGTTCGTGAGCACGGTCAAGTCCACCACTTACACTGCCGCCGTTGGCAAGACCATCAACGTAACGGCCGCCGGCACTGTGAGTTACGCCTAAAGCACCTCGGGTGACTGCACGGTCACCACAACCGTTTGGGCGTGCTCGGCACGTTCACGGTTGCGCAGCCACCAGACGGCACCTTTCTTTACCGAGCATTCGCTGACGCTCAGGCCAATCAGCTGCGAAATCGTCTGGCCCAGCGTCGGTTGATGCCCGATCACCAACACCGTGCCTTTGGCGTTGGGCCATTGCGCGAGTTCGAGCAACTGTGCCACGCTGCAGCCGGGCGCGAGTTCTGCCTTGATTTTGTATTTGCGACCCAGCGCCATCGCCGTCTGCTCGCTGCGCCGCGCCGGGCTCACCAGAATTCGTGTCGTGTCGGGTATCTGCCGGTCCAGCCACTTGGCCATGCGCGAGGCCTGCTTGTCGCCACGCGAGGTGAGCGTGCGCGCCATGTCGTCGCAGCCCTCAACCCAATCCTGTGCTTCTGCGTGGCGCCACAAGACCAGATCCATGTCAGTCACGCCCCGCGTCATCGGGTCCGTTGTAACGCTCCATCAGCGCAGCTTGTGCGCCGTGCGCTGCGCGCCGCGCGACTGGCTTGACCCGGGCGTAACTGCCATCGGCCAGCAGGTCCCAGGCATCGACACCGTCATGCAGATAAGCCACCAGATCTTCGTCGATGATGCGTTGACGTAGCACCGGGTCGGTCACTGGCCAAGCCAGTTCAACCCGGCGCATCATGTTGCGGTTCATCCAGTCTGCACTGGAAAGATAGAGCTCTTCCAGGCCATTGCGGCGGAAATAGAAAACGCGCGAATGCTCCAGGAAGCGCCCGATGACGGAGCGAACATGAATGTTGTCCGTCAGTCCCGGCAGTTGCGCTGGCAGCATGCACGCACCGCGCACGAGCAGGTCAATCTTGACGCCCATCTGTCCGGCCCGGATCAAGGCGTGGATGATCTTCTCGTCGGTCAAGGCGTTCATCTTCGCGACAATTCTGGCGTCGCCTCCGCTCGCTGCCAGCTGTGCCAGATCGTTGATTTTCTCGACCAGCTTGGAGTGCAGGTAGAAAGGCGCCAGCAGCACCCGGTTCAGCTTTGGAAGGCGGCTGTGACTGGCCAGGTGAACAAAGATATTTTCCACATCCGCCGTCAACAGTGGGTCAGCAGTCAGGTGACTCCAGTCGGTGTAAAGGCGCGCGGTTCGCGGGTTGTAGTTGCCGGTGGAAAGGTGCGCGTAACGTTTGAGCTGCTTGCCCTCGCGGCGCGTGATCAGCATCATCTTGGCGTGCGTCTTCAAACCAACAACGCCATACAGAACCTGTGCCCCGATCGACTCCAGCATCTCGGACCAGTTGATGTTGGCCTCTTCGTCAAAGCGGGCTTTCAGCTCCACGACCACGGTCACTTCCTTGCCACGCCGCACCGCCTCGCGCAACAAATCCATCAGTTCCGAATCACTGCCGGTGCGGTAAATGGTCTGCTTGATGGCGAGCACCTGCGGGTCGTTGACGGCTTCGCGCAGGAAACCCAGCACGGCATCAAAACTCTCGAATGGCTGATGCAGCACGACATCACCCGCTTTGAGCTTTTCAAAGAACGAAGCGCCGGGGGACAGCTGTGTCGGGTAGCACGACTGGTAGGTTGGAAAGCAGAGCTTGGGCGCATCCACCAGGTCGATCAACTGCGTCAAGCGCACCAGATTGACGGGGCCGGGAACCCGGTACAAGGCGCCTTCAGGCAGTTCAAACTGCTTCAACAGGAAATCCGAAAGATGGACCGAACAACCGGCCGACACTTCCAGGCGCACGGCCTGACCATAGTGCCGATGCTGCAGCCCGTGGCGCAGAGCGGTACGAAGGTTCTTGACGTCTTCCTCATCAACCGCCAGGTCGGAGTGACGCGTCACGCGGAATTGAGAAAACTGCCCGACATCGCGACCCGGAAACAACTCCGCCAGGTTGCCGCGAATCACGCTCGAAAGCGATACAAAGTAGTTGCGATGCCCGGAGACTTTTTCCGGCATGCGTATCATGCGCGGCAAGACCCGAGGCACCTTGACGATGGCAATATCGTTTTCGCGACCGAAGGCATCGCGCCCGCCCAGGCGCACGATGAAATTGAGCGACTTGTTGGCTACTTCCGGGAAGGGATGCGACGGGTCCAGCCCCACTGGCAGCAACAGGGGTTTGACTTCGCGTTCGAAATATTGCCTGACCCAGCGCCGCTGGGCCGCGTTGCGTTCACCATGGGAAACGATCTTGATGCCCTGCGCTTCCAGCGCCGGTATCAAGTCGTCGTTGTACAACGCGTACTGGCGCATGACCAAGGCATGTGCGGTTTGCGACAGGCGATTGAATGACGCGACCGAAAACAGACCTTTGTCGTCCCTGCGCTGGCAAGCCACCAGATGAGGCTCGGCCCGGACTTCAAAGAACTCGTCCAGATTGGAAGACACGATGCACAGGTAGCGCATCCGCTCCAGCAAGGGAACGTCCTTGCGATGTGCCCAGTCAAAGACGCGCTCGTTGAACGCCAGGATGCTCTGATCGCGGTCCAGCAACGCCACCTCAGACGAAGCTGCGATCAATTTCGGCTGACGAGAGAAAGAAGACATACCGTCTTGCGCCCATTATTTCAAATATGTGACCGATTATTGAATAGTTAAATGACAAGCTTGTGACAAGACCCAATCAGAGCCCGCTCGGCATGGTTATGGTGGGACCCCACTTTGTCAGTGCGGGACCCTTCCTTGTCATTGCGGGCTTGACCCGCAATCCAGTGGTGGCGCGCACTGGATCCCGGATCAAGTCCGGGATGACAGCCCCCGAGTCCGTGACGACAGCCACTAACTGCGGGATGACAGCCCCTGAGTCCGTGACGACAGCCACTAACTGCGGCATGACAGCCCCTGAGTCCGGGATGACAGCCACCGCCATGGGAACTGCGGCTGCACCCTTGCCCTGTAGCGCAGGCCAGTGCAGCAAGGCCAGGCTTCCGTCAAAGTTCTCGACCAAGGCCGTGCGGCTTTCAACCCAGTCGCCATCGTTGCAATACAACGTGCCGTTGATGTCACGCATCTCGGCCCGATGGATGTGGCCACAAACCACACCCTGATGGCCGCGCCGTTTGGCCTCGTGCGCCACCGCCACTTCGAACTGCGTGACGTAGTTCAATGCCTTCTTGACCTTGTGCTTGAGGTAGGCTGAAAGCGACCAGTACGGCAGTCCGAGTCGGGCACGGATGTAATTGAGGTGACGATTGAGCTTCAGCGTAAATTCGTAAAGGTTGTCGCCCAGATAGGCCAGCCACTTGGCGCACTGAATGACACCGTCGAAATAGTCGCCGTGGGTAATCCACAGATCGCGTCCATCGGCAGTGCGGTGTACCGCATCTTCCACCACTTCAACACCGCCGAATTGATGACCGATAAAGCCACGGGCAAATTCGTCGTGATTGCCTGGAACAAAAATGACGCGACAGCCTTTTCGTGCGCGACGCAAAAGTTTCTGCACCACGTCGTTGTGCGACTGAGGCCAGTACCAGCGTCGGCGCAGCTGCCAACCATCGACGATGTCACCAACCAGATAAAGAAAGTCACTCGGGTGTGCCTTCATGAAGTCGAGCAGGGCATCGGCCTGGCAACCGGGTGTGCCCAGATGAAAATCAGAAATAAAGATGGCACGGTAGCGTTGGCCGGTCGACTCATCCTCAGCGTCTTCGGTAGACGCCGACTGGCTCCACCCCATCGCTGGCGCCATGAAGTCGAACGCCAGGCGCATCAGGCCCCCAGAAAATGCTTGCGATAGCGACTTGGCAAGTCCTGAATGCGCATCATCATGGGCAGATCCGCAGTGTTGAAATCAGGATCCCAGGCCGGCGCACCCAGAACCTTCGCGCCCAGGCGGAGATAGCCTTTGATCAGGGCTGGCGGCTCCACCTCCAGAGCACCGTTCAAACGCTCAACCGGCAGCGGCAGGCGTGGACGCACATGGTGTTCGATCGGCGCCAGATGTGTTGCCTTGAGTTGTTGCCAGATGCTGGCGGCCACGTCGCCGCTGACGATGCCGTTGTGCAGCATCGGGATGCTGGCGCAGCCAATCATGGTGTCGAGCTTGTTGCGCACCATGAACTCGGCCAGAGCGCCCCACAGCGTCATGATGACGCCGCCATGCCGGTAGTCCGGATGCACGCAGCTGCGCCCGAGCTCCACCATGCGCTCACGCAGACTGCGCAGGCGCGTGAGATCAAATTCGGTGTCGCTGTAAGTACTGCCGACGCGGACCGCCTGTGCCGGTGTCAAAAGGCGATACGTGCCTACGACTTCTCTGGTGACCTGATCGCGTACCAGCAAATGCTCGCAGTAGTTGTCGAACAGGTCCACATCGTGGCCAGGCACGGTCGTGTTCAACCGGGCACCCATCTCGTCGGCAAAAACCCGAAACCGCAAACGCTGGGCCTGGCGAATTTCGTCCGCGTGCTTGGCCCATGAAACCGTGAGTGCCGCTGGCTCAACCGGGGCTGCCGGAGCCGCCCTGGAACCGGAAAAAAAAGAAAGAGAGCGATGGCGCAAGCCCTTGGGCAAGGATACGGGCGACAAGGCAAAAGTGGGGTTGGGCAACTCTTTCACGTCATTCTCCTGGTGGTTCAATCTCCCAATGGTGACGTCTCTTCATTACAGCTTGGTGGCATCTTCATGGCAATTTGATGACGACGATTTTTCGTCGTATTGGCGCTACCTTGCGGATGCCGGGAGCTTGCTGCAGCGACTCTTGCCGCGCGAAATAGCGCACTCAATCAGCGGGACGCCGTGGATGCTGTATTCGGTCAGCATCCAGTCGCCTCCGAGCCTGGAATCAAACCGGTCAAGCGTTGCAAAACCGTACTCGGATCGTGCCGCGTAGTCATCGATTTCTGCGCCTGGGTACAGTCTGGCGCTTGACGGCAGTACTGCTGGAACCAGCCCTTCAATAGCAGATCCGGAATTGCCAAGAACCAGAGATACCGGATGGCTGCTCTTGAAGCTGATCGCTTCAAACAGGTGCACATGACCATGCATGACAAGCGAGACGCCTGGTGGAAAGAGTCGCTCCGGGTACAAGGCACTGAAGACTGACTGCAAGGCCTCATTGCCGCCAGGCTTGAACCGGCTGATGTCTTTCACCGGCGCCACAGCCAGCAGAGGGTGATGACTCATGAAGAAGGTCTCAGGCATCCATTGTGTGAGCCGTGCCACCTGTTGCATCTGCTGAAGGTATTTGCCGTAGGCCACGTCCTTGACCGTCATGGGCTTGCCCTGCGTCCTGGAAGAATCAAAAACAATCAGTTGCGTATCGCCCGCCACTGGCACCGCGTACGGCGCCGAGTAATCGGCCTCGGCGTCAAACGCAGGGTCATTGCAGGAACGCTCATCCTGCCAGGCTTGGGTGTCAATGAATCTGAACCAGCCTTGCCCAGCGCGGTAACACGACTCGTGGTTACCGCGTACAAAGACCCAGGGAGCGGCGGCCAGCAAGGGTTTGGCGGGCTCAAACAAGTCAGCCTGCCAGGCGTCATAGCCGTAGCCCCAGCGGCTGTTGGCGCAAGCTGCATTGCCTGGAGGGCATGGACTTTCCCGATAATGAATATCGCCAACATGAATCACCAGATCGGGGTGCAGTGCTGCCGCACTTTGTGCGACCTGGGCGAAAGGCCATTTGACCGGATCATTGCAGGGCTGAAACGCATTCTCGGATGCCTTCATTCGGCAACCGGTATCGCCAACAAGGACAATGCGCTTGATCTGGGCACGCGGCGCCGGCACGTCCTGACCAGCGACGCGGCCGCGCCGCGCCCCCTTGGGCCACTTTGCTTCACAGGTCAGCACGTCAAAGACGGATGGTTTGCTGTCCTTCTGTGCACTGTCACCACGCAACGCTGGTGTGGCTGCCGCTGCGCGCACATCCATGCGGCGCTGCGGCTGCTCGTCCCACGAGACAGCCGGGCATGTTGTGGCCCGGGTCAGCGCACGCACGACGACGTCTTGACCCTCGCCCTGCACGGTGAACACGATCTCAGGCGCGAGTTCGGGCAAGCTCTGCGCAAAGCAGACCGAATTTATCAAGGCCGCTGCGCTAACCAAGAGCCAGTTCCTGCAATCGTGAAGCGTCACCATGATCAGCGCGGTTTGGCCTTGACTGTGCGCTTCTCGAAATGTTTCAGCGCCACATAAGTGGCGACGCCCATCAGGCTCGAAAACGTCAGAAATGCACCGTAGGCCAAAGGCCAGGGGATGCCCTGCGTCATCATCGAGAATTCCGACATGCCGCCCATACCGGCCAGGATGTTGATCGGCATGAAGACGACACCAAAGACGGTGAGCTGGTTGATGCGCCGGTTCTGGTTGATGTTGATGAAACCGATGGTGGCGTCCATCAGAAAATTGATCTTGTCAAACAGAAAGGAGGTGTGGCTGTTGAGCGACTCAATGTTGCGCAGCACCTGCTTGGCATCATCAAATTGTGTCGGCGACCAGATTTTGCTTCGCATCAGGAAGTTGATGGCACGCTGGGTATCGAGAATATTGCCGCGGATGCGACCGTTCAGATCTTCTTCTTCGGCGATGTCGCCCAGTATGGCTGCCGCCTCCCTGTCACTGATCGTCTCACTCAAAACCTGACGCCCTACTTTGCCCAAGGTGGCATAAATGTCTTCCAGGGAATCGGCAGAGTACTCAACGTCTGCACCATACAGATCCAGCAGCACATCGTTGCAGTCAGTCACATAACCGGCCTGTGTTCGGGCGCGCCGGCGCTGCAGGCGAAACACCGGGAGTTCCTCGTTGCGCAGGGAGAACAGAATTCCCTGGTGCAGGATAAAAGCAACTGGAATGCTGCGTGAATTGCCCTCGCGATCCAGCAAAAAGTTGGATAGCAGGTGAATTTCGCCGTTGTCCTCTATGTGGTAACGGGAACTGACTTCAAGGTCCGTGACCTCGCCAGGATCCGGTAGGTTCAATCCAAAATGTGCACCAACATAAGCCCGTTCGGCCTTGGTGGCAGCCAGCAAATCGATCCAGATCGGCTTGATGCCTTCAAGATTCTTGCGACTCTCAATCGGTATCTGCCGCAGTCGCCCATCCTGCAATTCAAAGGCGTTCATCTGACTTTCATCAAAGACCGGTTCCCGAGCGCCAACCAGTTGCTCGCGCAGCTGATCTGACACTTCCCAAAGCACTTCGTTTTCCTGGGCAGTCGGAATCTGCTCCCACATCAGTTTGGCATCGTCCGGCGGCAAGGCTTCAAGAATGCTGCCAATTTCTTCCGCGGGCAATTGAGCAATCAAATTCTCCAGCTCGACCAGATGCTGGCGTTGCACCAGCGTCTCAACGATGTCCTGGCGCGGCATGTTCTGGCCATGCACCATGCCTTCCACCCGCTTTTGCTTTTTCAGCATTTCGGTGACTTTTTCGAGGGACATGCTTGGATCTTTTTGTGGCAATGCAATTTCACTTTGAGTTTACTCGCGGCACGCCGTCACAAATTTGAAATCTTGCTCGACCAGAATTCAGCTTTCAACCGAGCTTTCATTGCCCTATGTACAAATACGAAGAAACGGTCATCGCCGATTGCGGCCTGCGCTACACCTCCAAAGAACCTGGCTCGCCATTCCAGGGTATGGCAGGCTCAGGTGAAACACTGAGTTGTATCCGCTGTGGTCATCACAAGCTGCGGCGCAATGGAGCCTTCAGGCGCTACTTGCATTCGCTGTTCTTCTACTGCTTTGACTGCAAGCCCAAGCAGACCAAGCAATTGGCAACGCAAGCTAGCGCCATCGCATGAGAACAGAAACCATCGAGAGCCCCTACAAGGGCAAGAGAGGCATTCGGCGCTTACTCAATGCCTTCAACTATTCGTGCTCCGGTTTGCAGGAGGCGTTTCGAAATGAGGATGCGTTCCGTCAGGAAGTCATGCTGGCAGCGGTTCTTATTCCGCTGACCTTCCTGATCGAACGAGAGATGTTCGGTAGGGCTCTGATGATCAGTTGTGTGCTTCTTCTGCTGGTCATCGAGTTGATCAATTCGGCAATCGAGGCAACGGTTGACCGGATTTCGCTGGACGACCACAGGCTGGCCAAGCGGGCGAAAGACATAGGCAGCGCGGCGGTGCTGATTGGCCTCGTCAATCTGGCAGTGGTCTGGACCCTGGTCCTGCTGAACTGATCATGAAGATCCTGTTCATCTCGGACGTCTATTTCCCCCGCGTCAACGGCGTCTCGACGTCCATCGAAACTTTTCGGCGCAATCTGCATCTGCTTGGACATACCGTCCATTTGATAGCGCCCGAGTACGGCACGCCTGCTGCGGACGAAACAGGCATCCTGCGCGTGCCGGCGCGTCGTGTACCGTTCGACCCTGAAGACCGGTTCATGAGTTACGGCTGGGTCATGAAGCAGTTGGACAGGTTGCGCGGCGAGCACTACGACCTGATCCACGTGCAGACGCCCTTTGTGGCGCACTACCTGGGTGTCAAGTTGTCGCACCTGCTTGACATCCCGTCTATCGAGACCTATCACACCTTCTTCGAGGAATATCTTTACCACTACATTCCGCTGCTGCCAAAGTGGGTGACGCGTTCCCTGGCCAAGCGCTTCTCGCGGCACCAGGGAAACAGTCTGGACGGCATGGTGATCCCCTCCAGACCGATGCAGCGCGTGTTGCAGGGATACGGCATCGAGACGACCATGGAAGTGATTGCTACCGGCATCGAACCCGAGAGTTTTGTGCCCGGAGATCGCTCAGCGTTTCGGGAGAAATTCAGCATCCCGCAAGATCGACCGACGCTGCTTTTTGTCGGGCGCGTCGCGCATGAGAAGAACATTGACTTTCTGATCAAGGTCGTGGATCAGGTCAGAAGGCAGGTTGAAGACGTGCTCTTTGTCATTGCCGGTGAAGGACCGGCGCGCTCCAGTCTGGAACAGGAAGTACGCAAGCGCGCGATGGGTGAAAACGTCCGCTTTATCGGCTACCTGGACCGCCACACGGAACTGAACAGTTGCTATAGCGCTGCCGACATCTTCATCTTCGCATCGAGAACGGAAACCCAGGGACTGGTCTTGCTGGAAGCCATGGCGCAAGGCGTGCCGCTTGTTTCCACGGCCGAACTCGGTACGCGCGACGTTTTGCAGGATGGTGCTGGTGTATGGATTGCGCAGGAAGAGCTGTCCGACTTTTCCAATAATGTCGTGAAGATGCTGGCGAA
>Ga0194056_10001183_pt1 | contig 14269 bp, 11 predicted proteins | sample SepL4413m_MetaG_FD_155458 | JGI IMG/M metagenome (GOLD analysis project Ga0194056, IMG submission 155458) | Anoxic zone freshwater microbial communities from boreal shield lake in IISD Experimental Lakes Area, Ontario, Canada - Sep2016-L442-13m | ecosystem: Environmental > Aquatic > Freshwater...
GGCAAGGATAACACCCTTCACCTCAGTCCTCTCCCGCAAGGGGAGAGGAAGCAGAGGAGGGGACTCCACTCCCTCTCCCCTCGAGGGAGAGGGCTGGGGTGAGGGGGGCTAGGAGGAGGCAAATGTGCAATTCCAAGTTGTTAACCCGTTCGATTACGCTGACTGGAACGCACGGCTTGCCTCACTAGGGAGTAATTCATTTTTTAACACTGTTGAATGGGCCCGTGTTCTGTCGTTATCATACGGGTATGAGCCCTGTTATATAGTTGGAGTGAACGGCGGAGATTTTGTGAGTCTCCTGCCGTTGATGCATATCAACAGTTGGCTGACCGGGCGCCGGGGCGTGGCGCTCCCCTTTTCAGATTACTGCGAGCCAGTGGGGCTTGATCCCGCTCTGTCCGACGAAGTGTTGGATTGCCTTAAGGAGTTAGGGAGCGAGAAAAAATGGCGTAGTTTTGAAGTTCGCAGCGGAAAATGTCTGGCGCCATCCTGTCCTGCTTCAGCTACCTATCTGCGCCATGCCATCGACTTGATGGTGGGCGAGCAGGTCTTGTACAAGGGGCTGGAGGGCTGTGTGAGGACATCGCTACGGAAGGGTGAAAAATCCGGTGTGGATGTCTCTCTGTCCGACACGCTCGAGTCGGTTCAGCTGTTCTATGGTATGCATTGCGAGACACGGCGGCGGCATGGAATGCCGCCGCAACCGTTTAGCTTTTTCAAGAACCTCCATGAGCAGGTTCTCTCCAGAGGGCTGGGTATTGTGGTGACGGCCCGTTATAAGGGTGCCGCGATTGCGGCCTCAGTCTTTTGCCATTTTGGGAAACAGGCGCTTTTCAAGTATGGCGCATCAGACCGGCGTTTTCAGGAATTCAGAGGCTCCACGTTGGTGATGTGGAAAGCCATCCAGTGGTATAGGCAGAGAGGATATGCGCAACTTTCCCTGGGGCGGACGGCAGTGGCCAATTCAGGGTTGCGTCGCTTTAAGCTTGGATGGGGCGCAGCGGAGACCGGGTTAAATTACGTTAAGTATGATTTCCAGAGCCAACAATTTGTTTCCGGCACGAATAATGACTTGGAATCCGGGTTCCGGTTGGCAACAATGCTGCCGTTATCCATAAACCGTCTGATTGGAAATCTGTTGTACCGGCATATGGCCTGAAATGAAACTGGGGGATTTTGACAGAATGAACAGAATTTACATAATTGCTGAGGTAACCTATGCCTGATCTATCGCAATCCCCCGCGCCTGAAACCTTCTCCATGGGTGACATCTATTATCTTCTTTTTCGACACAAGGGGAAGATTTTATTTTTTACGTTTTTAGGGGTTTTGGCGGCGGTTGCAGTATTCTTTCTAACCCCTCCAGTTTACAGGTCGGAGGCCTCCCTCCTCGTGCGGTATGTGACCGATACCACTGTCTTGGATTCAGCCTCCATGGGGGAGCGCATTACATCGCCTGCTCGGGGTGGCGAGAATTTAATCAACTCGGAGATTGAGATATTATTAAGTTACGAACTGGTGGAGAAAGTACTGGATGACATGGGCTTCTCTCAATTTATGCCCACCGCGACCAATCGCTTTGATCGTGCGCGGACGGCCGCTATCGTCAGGTCGCGAATCAATATTGAAGTGCCGAAAAGCAGCAACATTATCACTGTATCGTTTGATGGGCCGGATCCGGCCGTCTCGCAGGATTTTCTTAAGCGACTAGTCGATGCGTATCTCCAGAAGCATATTGAGATCCACCGCGCGGCGGGTGCTTATGAGTTTCTGTCTCAACAAACGGATCAACTGCGAACGCGGCTTTCTGAAACTGAGGAAGAACTGAGAAAATTAAAATATTCCGAGGGCGTTGTATCCATTGACGAGACAAAGAGAAATATTTCGGTTCGCACAGAAGATTTAACTACTAAGTTGGGGGAGTTGGAGTCATCCCTGGCGGCGGCCAAGGCTCGCGTGGATATCATGCGTCCGTTCTCCATGTCAGTCCCCGGGAGGACGTCGTTAGTCTGGGTGGCGTCCACCACCAACGAGGCGGCCCGCGCGCTGGAGTTCAAACTTCAGCGCCTGCGTCAACGTGAAAATGAACTGCTTGCCACATATACTGCTGACAGCATTCCAGTTAAAGGCCTTCGCGAACAGATTAAGGAGGCGGAACGGCAATTGGCCGGAGAAACCCCCTCGATGGTGACCAATAGTATGACCTCAGGTGTAGCGGCTCCAGATAGCAGTACAGCATTTTTGGAGGCACAGTCCAATTTGGCAGAACTTCAGGCAAGGATTGCGGTCCAAAAAGATTTTCTGGCACGAACCTTGGAGGAGGCCAGGAAAATTGATTCGGTTGAAAGCAAAATTGTGCAATTGCAGAGAAACAAGGAACTCCAGGAAGCCAATTACAAATACTTTTGCCAAAGCTTGGAACATGCTCGAATTGACGAGGCTTTGAACACGGGTCGGATATCCAACATTGGTATTGTTCAGTCTGCGACATTGCCGTCGGAAAAAATGCGCGTTAAGTTACCCCGTAATATGGCCATGGCGCTTATGTTCGGAGTGCTGGCCGGGTTGGGGCTGGCGGGTTTCCAGGAATACTTTCATGACCAGACACTCAGGAAGTCAACTGAGCTGCAAGCCACGTTTCGCGTACCCGTGCTGATGACGGTGCCTTTGCAAAAAGGTGTTCGAAAATTTCTAAGGGAGGGGCAGGGGGGACCGTTGCTGTTATCTGCCGCCAATGAATCAGAAGGTGGGGCGAGTGACCGGAAGGAATCGGAGTGGCTGACAGATCTAAGCGATTACTACGAAGTCCTCAGGGATCGCCTATTATCATCATTGGGCCCGGTGTCGTCAGGGCCTTGTGTGCTGGGGGTAACGAGTTGTTCCCGGGGGGCGGGGGTGAGTACCCTGGCGGCCGGCCTTGCCTTGGCATTTGCCCGCGGGGGAGAACACCGTGTTGTTTTGGTGAATGGGGATACGGACTCCTTGATCCCACAGATCTACGGGGTGAATCCCATCACAGGACTCACAGAGATGATGGCCGATTCGGAAGGCAATACTGCGGTAACCCAGCACAATCATTTTGTTGTGCCATCACGTGAAACAGTTCCACCTGCGACACCGGCTGGGTACGCGCCCCGTTTTGCTGCGTTGATCCAGCATCTGCGGAACAGCAAGGTGGGATTTGTGATTGTGGACTTGCCGCCGGTGAGTGAGACTGGTCTTACGCTTCGAGTGGGGCGGTTGATGGATGGGCTGGTGCTGGTGATTGCTGCCGAGAATGTGAACCGTCATGTGGCTGAACATGTGAAAGAGATGTTGGTCCAGTCGGGCGTTAAGATCATTGGCACGGTTCTTAACAAGCAACGACAGTACGTTCCTGATTGGGTATATCCCACGTGTTGAAGAGTATGCCTGTATGAAAATCACCTGGTCTAACGAATGGCTCCGGCTTCGCTATGCCGTAAAGTCGATGCTTCCCAAATGGGTGGAAATTAAAATACGCCAGGTGTTGGCGCGTCGCAAGTTGGCTTCGGTTCAGGATGTCTGGCCGATTCTTGAGACCGCTGGCGCACCCCCTTCCGGGTGGAGGGGATGGCCGGACGGAAAGCAATTTGCCTTTGTCATAAGTCACGATGTGGACACCCAACGCGGCTTAGATCGCTGCTTGCTTCTCGCCGATTTGGAAGAGCGTTTGGGTTTCAGGTCAGCTTTCTATTTCGTGCCCAAGGGCAGGTATGAGGTCCCCAAGTCGCTTCGCGATGAATTGGTCCGCCGTGGCTTCGAAGTGGGTGTGCATGGGCTCTATCACGATTGGCACACCTTCACGAGTCGCCCTGTTTTTGAGAAACGAGCTCCGGGCATTAATCATTATCTCAAGGACTGGGGTGCAATAGGATTCAGGGCGCCTTCGATGATTCGCAATCTCGACTGGATTCGCGAATTGGATGTTGAATATGACGCCTCGACATTCGACACGGACCCCTTTGAGCCACAACCAGACGGGGTGGGAACGATCTTTCCCTTCTGGGTTGAAGGGCGGGGTTCCCGTCCGGGCTACGTGGAACTCCCGTATACACTCCCTCAAGACCATACTTTGTTCGTGCTGCTTCAGGCACAGAATCTTGATTTGTGGAAACGCAAGTTGGAGTGGATAGTGAAAAATAAGGGAATGGCTTCCTTGGATGTGCATCCCTGCTATACGGCGCCGTCAGGAGTGGTACGCGCATGTAATGAGTATCCTTTAAGCTACTATGAGAGTTTCCTGCGCCATGTCAAAGACGAGTATAAAGGAAGATATTGGCAAGTTTTGCCTCGGGATCTTTCCAGGTGGTGGAAAATAGATTCGGGGCATCCCCTAAAAGCAGTTTCGGGTTCCAGCCGGAGCCCAGCATCAAAGGCAGTTAAAGACCCTATGCCGAAGATTTGGATTGATTTGGATAACACGCCGCATGTCCCTCTTTTTAAGCCTATTATCAGGGAGTTGAAGGCGAAGGGCTACGACGTTCTGGTGACGGCGCGAGACGCGTTTCAGGTGTGGGAGTTGGCAGATCGGATGGGCGTGGAATGCACTAAGATTGGGCGGCACTATGGGAAGCACCGAATTCTCAAGGGACTAGGGCTCTGCTATCGAGCGCTTCAACTTGCGCCTCTAATACTTCGGGAAAAACCGATCCTCGCCGTTTCGCACGGTTCCCGTTCTCAAGTGATTCTGTCCGCTCTGCTGAGAATTCCGTGTGTTGTTATTAGCGATTATGAACATGCTCGTGGCATCCCTTTTTTCCATCCGTCATATCACATCATGCCGGATGTCATTCCTGACTCAGTAATAAAGGATTCCCATGGGCCTATCCTCCATTATCCTGGAATCAAGGAGAATGTATATGCTCCCGATTTTATTCCGGATGCGAGTCTTCTGCAGGAACTTGGAATTCGAGCCGAAGATATCGTCGTTACGGTTCGCCCGCCTGCGACGGAGGCGCATTACCGGGCTCCATTAAGCGATGTTCTATTTGACGCAACAATGTCTTTCCTCCTCGCCCTCCCGGATGTCCGGATAATACTCGTCCCTCGCAACAAAAAACAAATCGAGTTGCTTGAGGCGTCCAAGCCTGAGTGGTTTTCAGGCGATAAGGTAATTGTGCCGCAACATGCCGTTGATGGACTAAATTTACTCTGGCACTCCGACGTGGTGATCAGCGGGGGCGGAACCATGAACCGTGAGGCTGTGGCTCTGGGAGTGCCAGTATATAGTATTTTCGGCGGGGCTGTTGGTGCAGTTGATCAGTATCTGGCTGAAATTGGAAAGCTAATCTTCTTGCGTGATCCGGCCGACCTGCCTGCCAAGTTGAATATTAAAAAGCGCGACAAGACGCTTCAGGCAGTTGATTCAGAACGCCAGACGCTTAATACAATTGTTGCCCGCATCGTTGGCATGGCTGAGAATCATGCGGCCCATTAAGTTCATGACTAACGGAAAATAATCAGGAGCATGACTTCAGCTGTACCATTTTCATCTCATGATGTCGCGCTCAGTTTACTGGCCTACTGCCGCAAGCATGACTGGAAGGGCTATGATCCGTATGATGGATTAAACAGCCGGGTGTTTCAATGGACGCCTTTGTGTCACTCTCGTGTTGCCCGTCTGGTCTTAACCCAGTTCATGAAGCGCAGCCCTGTTAATCTGCGCTCCCTCCTGATGATTCCGGAGAGCAGTAGTTCGAAAAGTACGGCTTTATTCCTGTCAGCTGTCACCAGACTGCGCAAGATCGGCTTCCTTGAAGATGATTCTGATATTCGGAGTTTGGCTGAAACACTGCTTCAACAGCGATCAGAGGGGCAGGGGTTCTCCTGCTGGGGGTATAGTTTTGATTGGCAGCAAAGAGTAAACTTTGTGCCAAAAAAGACGCCAAACATTATTTGCACAACATTTGCTGGCAATGCGTTGTTGGACGCCCAGGACTTCCATGGGGATGCTAGGTATTCAGAAATATGCCGAAGTGCGGCGGACTTCCTGATAAGGCGTCTGTACCATGAGGATTCTGAGGGCAGTGCGTGTTTTAGTTACATTCCGCAAGAACAACCTCGTGTACACAATGCCAATTTTCTTGGGGCCGCCTATCTCTGCCGAGTTTCAAATTCGACTGGAGACGAAAGCCTTATGCAACCTGCAATAAAAGCGGCGAGATTTTCTATTGCCAAGCAAATGCCGGATGGGTCGTGGTATTACGGAGAGGCTGAAACTCAGCGCTGGATTGATAACTTCCACACAGGTTTTAATTTGTGTGCATTACACAATATTGCGCAATATTCTAATTCAACAGAGTTCGATGAACCGCTTAGACGGGGGCTGTCGTATTATCTAAGTCATTTCTTTTGTTCGGATGGGGCTCCGCGGTATTTTCATCATTCGACATACCCGATCGATATCCATGCAGTAGCTCAAAGTATTATCACGCTTCTGACTTTAAGACATCTGGATGAGCGTGCCGAACCAATGGCGCAGGCCGTATATAAGTGGGCTACTACCCATATGCTGGACCCCGCAGGCTTCTTCTACTACCAAAAGCGTCGATTATATACAGTTAAGATTCCCTACATACGATGGGGGCAGGCCTGGACGCTTCTTGCATTGTCAAAGCTGCTTGAAAGAGAGTCAATACCTTCTTCAGGGGATCTGGCAAACGGCTATTCAGAGTCGTCGCGGGAGCTCTTTGGGAAGAATCTGCAATGAAGGAAGTACTCACTTGCAGTTATGTCCTGGTAACGCCTGCACGTAATGAGGAGGCGTTTATTGAGCTGACGATAAAGTCTGTTATCGCGCAGACTCTCTGCCCCGCAAAGTGGGTGATTGTCAGCGATGGTTCCACCGACCGAACTGACGAGATTGTGAGTCGTTATGCAGAAAAGTATCCCTGGATTGAATTGGTGCGAATGCCGGAGCGCTCAGAGCGTCATTTCGCGGGAAAAGTATATTCATTCAACGCCGGATTTGAACGAGTCAAGGATATCCACTATGACTTCATTGGAAATTTGGATGCGGACATTTCCTTTGAAGCTGGCTATTTTGATTTTTTGATCGGGAAAATGGTGGCCGATCCCCTCCTGGGTGTGACGGGTACGCCCTTCACGGAGGATGGTAAGACTTATGATTACCGTTTTGCGAGTACCGATCATGTATCTGGCGCCTGTCAAGTATTCCGAAGGCCGTGCTTTGAGGCCATTGGTGGATATGTGCCATTGAAGGAGGGTGGGGTGGATTTGGTGGCTGTCACGACGGCGAGAATGAAGGGCTGGAAAACGCAGACCTTTACAGAGAAATCATGTGAGCATCATCGCAAAACGCAATCCGGGAAATATGCTAGCCTACCTCGTTTGTTCAAGAGCGGCTATCACGATTACCTGATGGGGTCAGCGCCTCTCTGGCAGTTGCTGCGCTCTCTGCGTCACCTGAGTTCCCCTCCTGTTCTTACGGGAGGCACCGCCCTGCTAGCAGGATATATATGGGCTTTTCTATCACGCGCCAGAAAGCCTGTATCGCGGGAATTCATCGCGTTTAGGCGCAAAGAACAAAGGCGCAGGCTTGTTGGGCTATTTCGAGGGACGCTTCCCGCGAGGGCGGCACATTAAACATCAATGACCCCAGTTATTCCCCATATCACGGTTTGTGTTTGCACGCGAAAGCGGCAAGTGTTTCTAAAACGTCTTCTTGATGCATTAGGCGCCTTGGAGACCGAGGGCATATTGATCTACTCTATTGTTGTGGTGGATAACGATGCCGAACAGTCAGCGCGGTTGGTGGTGAAGGAGTTTAGTGAAACGTCTTCAGTATCAATAAAATATAGTGTGGTGCCCCAGCAGAACATTGCATTGGCTCGAAATCAGGCATTGCAGGATGCGACTGGAGATTATATTGCCTTCATCGACGATGATGAGTTTCCTGAAAAAAACTGGCTGCTGGCTTTAATTAGCGCCTGTAAAACCTTTCAGGCGGATGGTGTGCTGGGGCCTGTGGTGCCCCATTTTGAGCAGGTCCCGCCCGAATGGATCCTGCGGGGAAAATTCTGTGATCGTCCTACACACAAAACAGGTTTTGTAATTGATTGCAAGGAAGGCCGCACGGGGAACGTTCTTTTCCGGCGAGGGATCCTGGCGGGAGTCCAGGAACCGTTTAGGCGAGAATTTGGCAGTGGAGGAGAGGATCGGGATTTCTTTTTCAGAATGATCGAGCTTGGACGCGTGTTTGTTTGGTGCAACGAAGCCGTGGTGTATGAATCCGTTCCGCCAGCACGCTGGACGCGCTCGTTTATGCTTCGGCGCGCTCTACTGAGGGGGCAAGTGGCGGCAGTAAATCCTGCCTTCAGCCTCAGGGATCTTGCAAAGTCAATAGTGGCTATTCCTGCTTATGTCGTGCTCCTCCCATTTATGACCTTGTTAGGCCATCACATGCTTATGAAATATCTTGTTAAGACGTGCGATCATCTTGGCCGTGTGTTATCCCTGATAGGGATCAAAGTGATCCGCGAAAAGTACGTGATGGAATAACTAGCAAGCATTAATCATTGAAATTGTTGGAATTCAGATAATATGGGGGAATACGGACAGATTATTGGGCTCGATGATCCAGTGCTAGTGACTGGGGCTGCTGGGTTTATCGGGTCGCGCGTTGTGGCAAGCCTGCTTGGTCAGGGATTCCGCAATGTGCGATGCCTGGTGCGTTCTTCGAGCGATCTCAGTCGTTTGGAGGCCGTGATGCGACTTAGCCCGAAGTCAACACGATGTGAGGTCATTAAGGGTAACCTGCTGTCTCGTGAAGATTGCGCAAGGGTCACTAAGGATATTGCTGTCATCTATCATCTGGCGGCAGGCACCGGAACGAAGTCTTATGCGGATGCATTTCTAAATTCTGTTGTGACAACGCGAAATTTGTGCGAGGCAGCTTTGCAGAACAGAAGCCTGAAGCGGTTCGTCAGTATGAGTTCGTTCGCGGTGTATACCAACAGCCAAAAGCCCAGGCACGGGATCTTGGATGAGACGTGTCCCATGGAGAAATCTCCCGAGCGCCGTGGTGAGGCCTATTGTTACGGGAAGGTCAAACAGGACGAATTAGTCATGGAGTACGGGAGGGAGCATGACCTCCGGTATGTATTAGTTAGACCTGGCGTCGTCTACGGTGAGGGGAAATATTCAATTACCGCCCGAGTGGGAACCGGTACATTTGGTCTTTTTCTTCACATGGGCGGAAGTAATCGGATCCCTTTTACATATGTTGAAAACTGTGCAGATGCCATCATGCTGGCCGGGATTCGCCCGGACATAGATGGGGAAGTGTTTAATATTGTGGATGATGACCTGCCTACCAGTCGTCAGTTTCTGCGCCGGTACAAGAAGCAGGTAAAATCATTCCGGTCTGTGTATATCCCTCATGGAGTCAGTTACTGCCTGTGCTGGCTTTGGGAGCGATATGCTGCGTGGTCGCAAGGGCAGTTACCGGCCGTGTATAACCGGTATGAATGGGCTGCCTACTGGAAGCGGACCCGCTACAGCAACGCAAAAGCAAAGCAATTGCTCGGGTGGTCGCCAAAAGTGTCAACCGGAGAAGGTTTAAACCGCTATTTCGCGGGTTGTCGCGCAAGGGAGAAACGTGATTAAGACGGCTATTATTGGGTGTGGGAAAATCGCTGATGCCCATATGGAGCAGATCCAGCGTATTCCCGGCTGTCAGGTTGTAGCGGCTTGCGATAGGGAGCCCCTGATGGCCCGGCAATTGTGTGAGCGTTTCAAGGTTGCCAAGGCCTTCGGGGATGTTGCCGATATGCTGCGGGAGTGTCAGCCCGATGTTGTTCACATCACAACTCCACCGCAAAGCCATCTGGCCCTAGCCAGTCAGTGTCTTGCCAGTGGAAGTCATGTTTATGTCGAGAAGCCTTTTACCCTTACGGCCCAAGATGCGGGAACATTGATTCAGTTGGCGAATCAGGCTGGGTTAAAGCTTACCGTGGGGCATGATTTGCAGTTCAGTCCTGTCGCGCGTCGTATGCGTAGCCTGATCAAGGAGGGCTACTTAGGGGGATGTCCTGTCCATTTGGAAAGCTATTACTGTTATGACCTCGGGGATACAGCCTACGCAAAAGCGTTGCTTGCGGATAAGGAGCATTGGGTCCGCAAACTGCCCGGCAAATTATTGCATAACGTCATCAGTCATGGTATTGCGCGACTGGCCGAACACCTGACGACAGATGCCCCGAAGGTGATCGCTCACGGGTTCGTGAGTCCACTTCTGCAACGTCTTGGTGAGCGGGAGATTGTGGACGAGCTCAGGGTTATCATTAGTGAGGAATCACGGCTCACGGCTTATTTCACTTTTTCTTCACAGATGCGCCCCTCCTTAAACCAGTTCCGGATCTATGGGCCCCAGAATGGGCTCATGAGTGATGAAGATGAACAAACCCTCATTAGGCTGAAAGGGAGCAGGTACAAAAGTTACGCCGAGCGTTTTTTGACGCCTTGGCTTCTGGCCAGGCAATATCGGGAAAATGCGAAGGAAAACGTTAAACGATTTCTCGCCCGTGATTTTCATATGAAGTCAGGAATGAAATGCCTGATTGAGTCCTTCTATCGATCTGTCTCGGAGGGTGCCCCTCTGCCCATTTCATGTCGCGAAATCTTGCTGACGGCGCGGATCATGGATGATATTTTCTCGCAAATATCCGTGCCGACACCGATTGCCGGGAATTCCCCATGCCTCCCTCAGTAGCGCTTGTTCTATTTACCGGCTTTGTGCTGTGGCTATTTGCCAGAGAACGCGCGCGGCGGGCCGTAGTTTCGCCTGCGGCATGGATCGCCGTGATATGGATTACCATTTTGGGGTCACGACCCGCGTCGCTTTGGTTTGGCATCGGGAAGCAAGGGGTTTCAAGTGGTGATTTCATGGAGGGCAGTCCGGTTGATCGGCTGATATTCCTTCTATTAATTGTGGCAGGTATGCTGGTTCTCGCGAAGCGCAGGGTTAAATGGCGGCATATCATTAATAGCAATAAGCTGTTGTTTGCTTTTTTCCTATATTGCGGCATAAGTGTCCTTTGGTCGGACTATTCGTTCGTTTCATTTAAGCGTTGGTTTAAGGATCTGGGCAACGTCGTAATCGTGCTGGTTGTGCTTTCTGAAGAGAAACCCATTGAGGCTTTGAAAAGCGTTCTCCTCCGCTGCGCCTTTCTGTTGATACCTTATTCCATGCTTCTTTACAAATACTATCCCGAACTCGGCCGCTTCTATTACGGAGTCCATGCCCAATCGGTCAGTTTCACGGGAGTTACGCTTGGAAAAAATGAGCTTGGGGCCACTTTACTGAACTGCATTCTGGTGTTGATGTGGAGTTGGTTATACCGTCCCGGAAAACTCAAGGTTCCGTTTGCGAAATCCGAGGTGCTGGATTACGGGATCCTTCTGGTCATGGCGTGCTGGCTCATGGCGGGGGCTGATAGTTCGACCTCGCTGGGCTGTACCTTGGTGGGTGGGGCGGTTGTGTTCGGAGCGAAAAGCCCAGCAATCCTCAAGCGGATGAAATACCTGTGGTTTTATTTGCTTGGCGCGGTGGTTGTTGTCATGGTGTTAAAAGGGCCGGTGGCGGGGCTCTTTGGGCGTGATGCAACCCTGACTGGCCGTACTGACATCTGGGAGAAGGTGCTTGATCAGAATACAAATCCGATTCTGGGAGCGGGATACTACAGTTTTTGGCTTGGTGACAGGACCGAGCAGGTATCACGGGACTACTACTACCGGTTGAATGAAGCGCACAATGGCTACCTTGAGACCTATCTGGACTTGGGACTTATCGGCGTGGCGTTGCTTATTGGAACGCTTCTGGCTGCAGGGGGGAAGATTAAAGAGGAGGTCATGAGGGGGGACCGACAGGCTATTCTGCGTTTGGCCGTATTGGTCGCCGGCGTGATATATAATCTGACAGAATCGTCATTCAACCGGCTCAGCATCGAGTGGTTTGGCGTTCTTCTGGCCATCGTCTTCTATCCGCGTCCAGAGAAGATGGAGTCTCAAAATACTCAACCCGTGATGCCCCCTATCCGAGCCCCATTTATCATAAATTCAACATTATAAAATGCTTGCGTTCATTTTTACCATTGATTATGAGATTTACGGCAACGGCGAGGGATCGCTCCGAGGTCTTGTGTATGATCCCGTTGAGGCGCTGATCAAGGTTTTTGATGATGCGCAGGCCCGCTTCGTGGCATTCGTCGAGGTTTCAGAACTGGAGCAGATCGAGCGGCAAGGGGCCGATGCGGCAGTCATCGATGTGAAACGGCAGGTTGCCGACATGCACGCTCGGGGCTTTGAAATTGGACTGCACCTGCATCCGCAATGGTGTAATGCGCGATACGAGGAGGGTCGATGGCAGCTCGATTACAGCGAATACAACCTTTGCACATTAAGTCGCAAGCGGATTGAAGAAATCGTGGGGGGGGGCATATCGCACCTGCGTGGCATGGTTGGCGATCCGAGCTTCATGCCAAGGTCATTTCGAGCTGGTAACTGGCTATTCCAGCCGACGCAAGTGGTCTCGGCGGTACTGGCACAACGTGGGTTGTGGATTGATTCGTCCGTTTTTAAGGGCGGAGTACAGCGCCTGCATGGGTTAGATTATCGACCCTCCAAACGAAACGGTTATTATTGGCAGTTCAGGGAGGACGTGAACGTTGCGTGTCCGGATGGGCCATTACTTGAGATTCCCATTCACGTGACACCGGTGCCGTTCTGGCGGATGGTGACAGCAAAGCGGGTGGGTATGCAGCGGCGAAACCTGTCCGCCGCGCAACCCCGCAGGCTGTCGTTCCGTCGAGGCTTGGATTATCTCAGGTTCTGGCACCCCATGAAGTTGGATTTCTGCCGCATGACCCTTGATGAACTCAAGTTGACGGTGGACGCCGCCATCCGGCTTGATCATGAAGAGCCTTCTTCGTTAAAGCCTTTAGTGGCCATTGGCCATTCAAAGGATCTGGTGGATGTTGATACCGTCGCCTCGCTGCTGCATTTCCTGAAAGAACGGGGTGTGGTTGTGACCACTCTCGATCAGGTTTATCAGCGGTGCAGGGACTCGTTGTGACGATCTGGAAAGGCTCCATGTGAGTGAAATCACGGCAACTTCCGTGCCGATTGCGTGGCATCCCGGACTTTCAGTATACGCGTCTGAAGCGTTTTTGAGATCCGTCGGCGACACGTACGGATGGATTGGAGGTCGGGACCAGAAGGGTGTGCTCCGCTGTGTGCTTCCCTATACTGTGGTCAGAAAGGCGTTTCTGCGCATGGTCCGCTTCCGGGTGGAGACGATCCCGCTGTTCGATGATTTTGGAGTGGAGGAAGAGAGGGCTTTCCTGAACAGTGTGGTCACGTATTTTCGCAAAACAGGAGCCGACATGATCATTCCGGCAACCACTAACACGATCTTCCGGACTTTCCCTGAAGGTGCTATCGCGGCTCCGTATGGATCGTATATCATCGATCTCAGTCAATCCGAAGAGACCCTTTTAGCTAACTTGCACTCCAAGCATCGTAACGTTCTTCGCAATGCGATAAAAAAAGGTGTGCTGATTCGGTCGGGACTTGAGTTTTTGCCGGTTGCCCATCAACTTGTGCGTGACACGGTGGGACGGTCCAATCTCGGGTTTATGAGTTATGCAGACTTCGAGCGCTTCGTGAGCAGTCTGGGCCAGAATGTAAAGGTATTCATTGCTGAGCACGAGGGGATCATCCAGGGGTGTGCGGTGATTCCCTATAGCACTCATAGTGCCTACTACCTCTATGGGGGCAGCATTCCTGAGCCGCAGACTGGGGCCATGCAGTTGCTCCAGTGGGAGGCCATGCGGTCATTTCGTGCGCTGGGGGTTGGGCGCTACGATTTTGTGGGCGTACGGATCAATCCCCGAAAGGGTTCCAAGCAGCAAGGTCTCAAACAATTCAAGGAGCGTTTTGGGGGACGCCTCGCAAAGGGTTACATCTGGAAGCTGGGTTTCAATCCAGTGAAGTTTGCGCTTTACTCTGTTGCCGCGCGGATCCGGAGTGGTGGCGACATCGTTGATCAGGAGCGGTATACCGTGACGAATGGCAGCCGCTAGGGTTGAGAATGCCCTTCGGGCGCATGAGATGTATATTAGATATATAATTACTGGGGTATCCATTTGACTGGCGTAGCCACTACCCCTTGTGGTTGGATGGTTTCGGCCCCCGGACGTTTTTGACCATCTGCTTGTAAGACGTGGGC
>Ga0194056_10001190_pt1 | contig 14206 bp, 16 predicted proteins | sample SepL4413m_MetaG_FD_155458 | JGI IMG/M metagenome (GOLD analysis project Ga0194056, IMG submission 155458) | Anoxic zone freshwater microbial communities from boreal shield lake in IISD Experimental Lakes Area, Ontario, Canada - Sep2016-L442-13m | ecosystem: Environmental > Aquatic > Freshwater...
AATCATATCGCTTACGACTCCGTCGTTTCGCCATTGCTGAATCCTTTCTGAAACTTGGTTAAGGACATCCATTTTACACCTTAACCGTGCGCCCAGTTTTCCGGGTCCCGCGCAGAGTCCCTTGCCGCCAGGCTGCGCCCCGTGGACCCCCGTGCTAGTGCTGGACCCCCGTGCTAGTGGTTTCTCGACTTTTTTGGCCGACCGCCTTTCTACATTTTCAAAACTCAGCCGACAAGGCCCAAAGCAATCTTTAAGCGGTTGTTGACGGCATGGAGCATCGGATCAGATAACCGGCCGAGCTTGCGAAGTATCTTTGTCTTGTCCAGCGTAAGGATATTTACGCAGTTCACGACCGAATCTTGCCGGAGACCGGACGACAGCCCTTCGGGCGTTGCAATTTCTACCAGTAACCGCGTTGGCTCCGGCACTCTTCGGGTCACACTCGTAATCTGCACAATGATTGTATTGACCAAGCGACGATTGTCGCGGTCATTTTGGACGACCAAGGCCGGCCGTACCTTTGTCCCGCCGCCGGATGAATAAGGGTAATCGAGCAGAACGACATCGCCGCGTTGAATGTTCATGGGTTGTTGCGCGGATCCAGTTCGTTGTAGACGTCCATCGCCGGATCATCCCAGCCGTCTCGCCCAAAGACCTGCATGACGTGCGGAGCCAAGTCCCCCGTAAACTGGTTATCGTCCAAGTCAAAGATATGCCTGATGTGATCGTAGACTTCGGCGCGGATCAAGACGTATCCCGTTTTTGTGGCGGGATCAAGCACGCGTGGCGGGATTTCTGAATTCTGCGCCACGGCATTTCGTTGCTCCAGAGTCAATTCGATCATCGAACACCTCTCGTAGGTTATTATCCCGTCGCTCTTAGAAAGCACAAGACGAACCCCCACCTCTGAGTTCGTAAAACCCGATTCTACCCTCCACGAGATAGGACGGCAAGCGTCCTTGTCTTGCTTTCTTGCCGGTCAGAGAGCGGGGTCAGACCGGAACTATACACTTTCTGGCTTGCAACCAAGTGAGAGCCATGGTAATCGCTAGAGTGATAACCACCCTGTTGCGACAAAGAAGTATTGGACATTTTCATAGCTCCTCAAAGCCAACAGAACTTAAACACCACGAAAAAAGCAGTTGTATTTCGTTCTCTTTCGTGTCATTTGTGTGTTTCGTGGTTCTTCAAAAATGTTTTGAGATGGTTTCTGATGGCAAATGGTCCGATTCGGACTCTCGTTCTTATTGTCCGGGTGCGAGGGGCGTTCGGCAAGTGTGCGTTTCCAGCCTGACAGTACACCGGGCAACGCCAGGCTGGAAAGCCTGACCTACTTGATATTCTGGCGGGTGGTTGAACTTAAGGTAGCGGGAAATACGGCTGCGACCCAACATTCGACGGCCCGGCGGGTGCCGCTGGCGGCATTGAGGGCGGCGGTTGGTAGATTGGCCCGCTGGCCGGAGGCGCTACCGGCGAGGTGCTGGGCGGCGGGGTGTAGATCGGCTCGGCCGGCACGGCAGGACCAGACGTCCCAGGCGGAAGTTGATAATAAGGCTGACCGCCAATCGGCGGGCCGCCAGGGGTTCCTGGAGCCGGAGTGAAGATCGGTCCCCGCGATGGCGGGTTGACCCGATAGCCAGGCGTAGCAATACCCGGCACCGTCTGTGTGCCGCGGCGCAGGTTCTCGGCCCGAGCGAGCAGTTCTTCTTGCGGAACCACGCCTTGAGGCCGCAGTTGATAGTCGTAGGTACGCACATCGCGGAGCTTACCGGGGACCAAGGTTTCCGAAAAGAAATCCAACGGCGGAACCTCATACCAGGGCGGAGGCACGGACTGGATCACCGTCAGGGTTTCACAGCCGTCCTTGACTAGGCGGATCTTGCGGCTGCCGTAATAGATTGGCGAGATAGCAACCGGAGTAAGGCCAACCTCGTTATCGTCCACGTAAGCCAATGCACCCGGCGGATTGGTGCGGATAATCAACCGCCGTTCAACGCATCCGCCGCCAGCCAAGACCAAAATGGTCACGGCAACGGCCAGCACCCGAGCAGCTCGCGTTGTCGACCAGCTTCGACACATAGTAAACGTGCCCATTCCTAGCCCCTACAGGAGAGGGGGTGAATAAGAAGTATGAATAGGGTGGGAGTATATCGTTCCGCAGCCAATGTTTCCAGGTCAATTTGTCTGCCCCTGGCGGGCATTCTCGCGCTAAGTTAATATATAGTATGAAAGTTTGTGATTCCCTACTGCCGAGAAAGTGCTTAGAGGCTACGAAAAGCCGAAATCCAGACCCCCTCTTCCTCCGAGAGAGGGTTAGTGTGTTGGCTGTTTGCGCCAGAACTAAGGCAAAAGCCCTCACCCCCTGCCCCTCTCCCAAAAGGGAGAGGGGAGTTTCCGGATAGCCTCCAAGCTCCAATCCTAAGTCCTAAGTCCCTAAGCTCACTGCCTTTAAGAACGGTACTTTTATGTCACAATCAGGGCACTCGACAGACCATCAAACCGACAGCGTCCCTGGCCGGCTGGAGTATGCCTCGTTATCCGACGTTGGTTTGCGACGGTCAAATAATCAGGACTCTCTGGCCGTGATGCCGGCCACCAGCCACAAACTATGGCAGCAGCGTGGGGATCTATTCGTCGTGGCCGACGGCATGGGGGCCCACGCTGCCGGTGAGTTGGCCAGCAAGATTTCCACCGACACCTTGCCGCTGGTCTATCACAAGCTGGTGGACCGCACGCCGGCAGAAGCGGCTTTAACCGCCGTCGAAGAGACCAACGCACAAATCCACAGCCGCGGCCAAGCGAGCGACGATTTCAAAGGGATGGGAACCACCACGACTGCCCTCATCTTGTTGCCTTATGGGGCCTTGCTGGCCCATGTGGGCGACAGCCGGGCCTACCGTCTACGCGGTAATTGCTTCGAGCAATTGACCTTTGATCACAGTCTGGTATGGGAAATGCGGGCGGCCGGGCAGTTCCAAGGGCCGGTGCCCGACTACGTGCCAAGGAACGTAATTACCCGATCGCTTGGTCCCAACCCCAAGGTTCAGGTCGATTTGGAAGGTCCGCTTCCCGTCGCGCCGGGTGACACGTTTCTGCTGTGCAGCGATGGCCTTTCCGGCCCGGTGAAAGACGAAGAGATGGGCATGATCCTCGGCAGCATGCCGCCGGCAGAGGGCGTCCGTGCGCTGGTCGATTTGGCAAATCTCCGCGGAGGACCGGATAATATCACCGTGATCATTGTCAAGGCCGTTGGGCAGGCTTGGCAGGCGTCATCCGATGACATGCCTCGCCCCCGTGCCGATATTCGGCCCGTGAACCCCATGATCTGGGTTGCCATGGGCGTATTGGCCCTGATCGGTTTGGGGCTTTTGGCCATGCTGAATTTCATCCCCGCCACACTTTGTTTGGTTGCCGCAACGGTGCTGGGAGTCGGCGGGTTGATCTATCGTCAGGGCGGCGAGAAAAAGGGCCCGCCGATGAACGGCCGGCGTTACGGACGCGGCCCCTATACGGCGGTGGTCTGCTCACCGTCCCCGGAATTTGTCCAGTATCTGGCCAAGACCTTGAAAGAACTCCGCGAAGCAGCCACACAGGCCGATATGACGGTTAATCCGGAAGGGTTCAACGCCATCCTCAATCGCGCGGCCGCCGGCAATCAGGCCGGCGATTATGCCCAAGCAGTGCGATATTACAGCCAGGGCATCGGCTTCCTTATGGCCGAATTCAAACGGCAAGGCAAATCACGGCCGGGAGCTTCGCGACGTTAACGATTGGAATGCGACAATGACACGCCCCAGAAATCTCGTGGTCGCCCAAAGTGGCGGCCCAACCCCCGTTATCAACAGTAGTTTGCAAGGCATCCTTGAGGCGGCTCGCGACACGGACGCCATCGGTTCCGTCTACGGTGCCAGCCATGGCATTGAAGGCGTGCTCAAAGAGGAACTCCTTGATCTTTCCGCTCAGCCCCGCGATGAGATTGCTCTCTTGCGGTTTACGCCCGCCGCCGGTTCGATCGGCACCTGTCGCTACAAGCTGAAGAAGGGCCAGGACGAAGACTTCCAGCGGGTGATCGACGTCTTGCGTGCCCACGACGTCGGCTATTTCATGTACATCGGCGGCAACGACTCGATGGATACTGCCAACAAGATTGCGCAGTTGGCCCACCAACGCGGCCTGGACTTGGTGGCCGTTGGCGTGCCGAAGACGATCGACAACGACATCGGCGACAGCCAATTCCGTTTGATCGATCACACGCCGGGCTACGGTTCAGTGGCCCGTTATTGGTTGCATGCGGTGCAAAACGCCAATGAAGAGAACGCCGGTTCCTCGCCAGCCGATCCGGTATTGGTGCTTCAGGCCATGGGGCGGAAAATCGGTTTCATTCCCGCCGCTGCCCGATTGGCTGATCCGGCCCGTGAGATGCCTCTGCAAATCTATCTGGCGGAAAGCCCCTGTTCGCTCGAGCAACTGGCAGACCAAGTCAACGATCAGTTGCGTCGATCGGGCCGCTGTATTGTGGTCGTGAGCGAAGGGTTCGATGTGGGCGACGTCGGCCGCATGCAAGATGCTTTTGGGCATACCGCGTTTGGCTCCAGTAAATTAACGGTAGTCCAGATCGTGGTGAATTATCTCAACGAGATCGGTTTGGCTGCCAAGGGGACTGCTCGCGGCAACATGCCCGGCACCGATCAGCGGCACTCGATGGCCTATGCCTCGCCGGTCGATCTGGACGAGGCCTATTGCTTGGGACAGACGGCACTGCAACTTGCCGCCACGGACCAAAGCGGTACCATGGCCACGATCCTGCGGAACCCCGGCTGCGTTTACTCGGTTCGGTACGACAAAGTATCTCTGACCGAAGTGGCCAACAGCGAACGAACTTTCCCTGCTGCGTGGATTGCACCGAGCGGCTGCGACGTAACTGACGATTTCATCCGCTACGCCCGACCGCTCGTAGGCAACGACATGATCAGCCTGCCGATCCTCGATGGACGACAGCGGCTAGCTCGCTTCCAGCCAATTCATGCCCAGAAAAAGCTGCCTCCCTACGTGCCGCAAGCGGATCGGAAGTCATGATCCAAGGGGAGTCTACAACACCACGGAGCCTCTTGGCTTTGGTTGCACGCCGGGAGCTGGGGTGGGACTTCCAAAGAGATTACGGTCAGGCCAGACGCGGGTCGCATCGATCGCTTGGCGAATCTTGCCAATAATTTGGCCGGCGGCAGACGGCTGATCCTGTACTTGCCCCTCCGAGTTCAATAGCAGGACCCAATCGATGCCATCGGAGCGATGCTCGATATAGGCACGCCCACCCGCGACCAAGCCGCTCTTATGAAATTGGATTCCGCGGGGATCTTCGGTAACAGAGTCCCAGCCCAGACCGATGTGCGAATCGCTGCGCTGCGGTGAAAGCGGCGAAGGCGGCGTGGAGAACATCTGATGCCGCGCAGCGGAACTGAGAAACGGTTTGCCGCGGGTATCGCTGACGGCGGTGAGAAAGCGGGCTAGATCAACAACCGAAGCAAGCCAGTTTCCGGCCGGCGCGGCAATGGATTCGCGGCCGCCGGGCAGCTCGCGGCCGCCCGAGCCGTAGCGATGGGCTTCGCGGGCGGCGTAGGCCGGGGCAAGCTGCTCCATCCGCATCTCTCTGATGCCCATGGGCCGAAGAACCTGCTGCCGCACATAGGTTTCATACGGCTGGCGAGCCGAGTGCTGGACGACCATCTTGGCCAAGAAGTAGCCGAAATTTGAGTAATGAGTCTCGGAGCCGGGCGTGAAATCCAGTTGCTGGCTCAGACCATAACGCAACACGGTATCGGCCGAAAGGGGCAACTTTTCCGCAGCGGCCTTGGATATCTTCTGCACCTGACGGAGTACATCGCCATGATTCTTCGTATTCCATCCGCCCGCGTGCAACAGCAACTGTTTCACGGTAATCTTCTCGACCTGAGAATCGATTGCTGGACGGCCCAGCGGACGCGGCTTGCCCAACAGAGGATAGATCGCATCGTCGAGCGAAAGCTTCCCTTGATCGACCAGGCGAAGCACCGCAGCAGCCGTGATCGTTCTGGTGATGGTAGCGGTGCAGAAGAGTGTTTCAAGGGTCACTGGCTCGCGGGTTTGGACGTTGGCCAAGCCGTAGCCTCGGGCAACGATCAACTTGCCGTCTTTAGCAATCGCCAAGGCACCGCCGGGAATTCCCCGAGCTTTGAGGGCCTCGTTCAGGATGTCGTCAAAAACCGGCATCCCCTGGCCGACCGGTGCGGGAACTCGGTTCACCACCAGGGCTGTTTTGGGAGCCGGAGGCGCGGTTGCGGCCAGGCTCAATGAATCCACCAACCCAAAAAACAGTGCAACGACCAGCACGAGAATAATCATATTTTGCTTTCTTGCGGAAGTCGGGATTTTACTGGAAACAAGAGACACGATCAAGCGATCCCGATGAAACAACCCATAAGGGGTATCCGGTTCACTCAGGTTGGGTATCCAAAGGGCAGGAGTGTTTCAGGAACATTGCTGGAATGGGAGCGGCGCGAAAATTTACGTAGCCTGCGCATAAGGACTGGCGAATCATTAACTGTCGCAAGTAGTTTTCGTTCTGAACTGTCGATTGCGGCCATTCAAGGATTGTCCTTACCCACATCTTTTGGCCGGCCAAGCGTCTTCATGGCCATTTATGGTCATTCCCGGCGCAGCCGGTATTAGGCCCTTGCTAAAGCACGGGCCCAGTACCGCTTCGCGGAAAAGGGGCATAAATGCCCCTGAGCATCGGATCCACCGATCACTTGATTCGCTTGTCCTAATCAGGCTGCAAACGGGAACCCGAGCAAACCAGATGCCCCTTTAACCTATATGCTTATATTGCCTGAACCTGTTATGAGGGCGAAGGAGCCTGGTCAAAAATTCACGTCCTTTGTTTCGGTAGCACTTTACTTCGGTAGCAAGATTTCAGATTTTGCGGTATCATGGGAGAATAGCTCGGGCGTATTGTACAATCCAAATCCACACTTGCTTCTCGCGGGAGTATTCCAAATCATGTCATTGGGTAAAGGGTTTTGGCTAGTTGGAGTAGGTTCTTTGGCCCTGCTTACCGGGTTGGTTATGGCGGGCGAAACGCCTCCTGCCCCCAAGGAGAACGGCGCGGCAACCGCCAGGGAATCCGTCGAGCAACTGATTGAGCAGCTCGACGCGGCAGATTATGACACGCGCGAGGCGGCGTGTGGAAAACTGGCCGCCAAAGGAAAAGCGGCCATTGCGGCGATCGAAAAGGCGGCCGCTCACGGCAACCTGGAGGTGTCGAGCCGCGCAACAACAATCTTGGGAAAGCTGTTGAAGTCTTCCGACGAGGCCACGGAGAAAGCAGCAAACGCGGCACTGCAACATCTGGCCGACGGCGACAGTCCTGCCGCCGCGCGCAAGGCCAGGTCGATCTTGGATAAGAAAAACGGATTGAAGGCCAACGCCCCCGGCATGGGGGGCATCGTCATGCCAGGCAACGGCTTCGGGCAAATCATCATCAATGGTGGGCAACTGAACATTGGCGGCGGTGGCGCCATGCGAACCATGAGCGTCAAGAACGTCAACGGCGTGAAGGAGATCACCGCCAGCGAGGATGGTAAGACCGTGAAGATCCAGGACGATCCCGCCCAAGGCATCAAGATCGAGCTTACCGAAAAGCAAAACGGCAAGGAGGTCACGAAGAAGTATGACGCGAAGAACGTCGAGGAGTTAAAGAAACAGCCGGCCGGTTACGAGCTTTATAAAAAATACGGCGGCGAGCAACCAGGCAACGGGATCCTACAGTTTGGCATCCAGGCCGGAGCAGGAAATCTTCAAATCCAGGGCAATGCCTTTCCCGCCATTCCGCTTATGCCGGCGATGCCCTTGCTGCCCGGCCAGCCAATGATTCCCGGTCCGGTGGGCCCCGGTGCTGCGATACCGCAAGGCAACAGTCCGCAGGTTGAGGTCGCAACCATGATGGTCAAGAATCTTTCGTACCGACTTGAACGGCTACAAAAGGCCGAAACCTGCAAAAACGCCTCGCCCGAGTCCAAAGCCGAGTTGAAGAAGCAGATCGACGAGCTTTCCAAGCGACTCGGTGATCTTCGCGGGCAATTAGGCGACAAGTAACCTACGATTATCCCGCCTGTTTCGCTCCCTGGAGTCCGACCTTTGGCTTTACCCAATTCCACCCTGCGCCGCTGGATCGTATTGGCAGTCAAACTGCTAATCGTGGTGGTCGTGCTCTGGCTGGTGCGGGGGACGATGAAGCAATCATGGAGCTACCTGGTCGAGCACCCGCGATCGCTGAGTCCCAACTGGTTGGCCCTGTCCGGCGGCCTTTACCTCCTAGCCCTGCTGCCCGAAGGACTTTTTTGGCATTGGACCCTGAAGGCACTGGGGCAGGATGTCGGACTGTTTGAAACGCTGCGGGCCTATTACATCGGGCATCTGGGCAAATACGTGCCGGGCAAAGCGATGGTGATCGTACTTCGCACGGGCTTGATCCATAGTCATCGGGTCGATACGAGCATTGCTGTTGCTAGCGTCTTCCTGGAAACACTCACGATGATGGCCGTCGGCGCGTGCATCGCCGTGCCGGTTCTGGCCATCTGGTTCTCGCACAATCCCGCTTTCATTGCTGCCGCCGTGGCAACGGCAATCGTCGGCGGATTGCCGACGCTCCCCCCGGTCTTCTCGCGGCTAGCGCGATTGCTGGGCGTGGGTCGTTCGTCGCCGGCCGTGGCGCAGAAGCTGGCCGGCTTCGATTATCGAACGCTGATTTGCGGTTGGACAGCCATGGTGGCCGGGTGGGTCGTGATGGGAACAAGTCTTTGGGCCATGCTTCGCGGCTTGGGCTGCGAGGCCGATTTGGCGCAATCGTGGTATCTGTACACGGCGATCGTCGCCATGGCGGTCGTGGTCGGTTTCGCTTCCATGATTCCCGGCGGGTTGTTCGCGCGCGAGGCAGTATTCACCGGCCTGCTGGCACCCATGCTAGGCGGCGATGCTAGTACGGCACTGATCGTGGCTGCGGCCTTGCGATTGACGTGGCTGGTGGCGGAACTGCTAATTTCCGCTATCCTATATTCTGTCCGTTGGGTGCTTCCTAAGTTGTGAGGTAATGAAAACCATGCTATCCATCGTTATTCCCGTATACAACGAAGCCGAAAGCCTCGAAGCTTTGCATCGCGAGATCCGTGAGGTAGCGACGGCCAATAGCTACGAGATCGACCTGATCTTCGTCGATGATGGTTCCAAGGACAATTCTTGGGAAATCATCCGCCGCTTGGCGGCAGCCGATCCCCAGGTGCGCGGCGTTCGTTTCCGCCGGAACTTTAACAAGGCGGCCGCCTTGAGCGCGGGCTTTGCCCTGGTTCGCGGCGAGATGGTCATGACTCTGGACGCCGACCTCCAGGACGATCCGCACGAGATTCCTCGGTTTCTCGCTGCCATGGAAAATAATCTCGACGTGGTCAGCGGCTGGAAACAAGTCCGTCACGATCCTTGGCACAAGGTCTTGCCGTCGAGGGTTTTCAACGGCATGGTCAGCGGCCTGACAGGCGTTAAACTGCACGACCATAACTGCGGCATGAAGTGCTACCGCCGCGAGGTGTTGGGCGAAGTGCGGCTGTATGGCGAACTTCACCGCTTTGTGCCGGTGCTGGCGGCCGGCCGCGGATTCCGCGTCGGCGAGATCGTCATCAAACATCGTGCCCGCGAATTCGGACAGTCGAAATACGGCTTTACCCGTTTCGTGAAAGGTTTTCTCGATCTGCTGACGGTAAAGTTCCTCACCGGCTACGGGCAGCGTCCGCAACATCTGCTGGGCACGATCGGTCTATCGTCCTTCATGCTGGGAGCACTGTGGGCGATCGGGTTGGCGTTTTACTGGATCATCTCCCGGTTGGCGATTTTCGGCCTCAATCCGGTTGATTTGCATAAAAGCCCCGCGCCGTTGTATGCGATCGGTCTGCTGCTTGTGGGCGCGCAATTCATGTCGATGGGCTTCCTAGCAGAGCTGTTCATCGCCTACCGAAAACCGGACCAGATACCCTATTCCATATCCGACCGCACGCCGGAACGAGAATGAATACCATGGACAGCCAACCCCAAACCGATTCGCCCGCTTTGCGCCGATCCATTTACGGCATTCTGATTTGCATCGGCCTGGGCGCAATGATCGGCCGCATCCTGGCGGTCGATTCAGTCGATTTTCATCGCGTGGCCGACACAAAGTTCAAAAAGCAACTGAACGAAAAGCGAATAGAACTCCAGCGCCAAAACCTGACCGCCGTCGAGATCGACTACGCGCTGCTGCGAGAGAAGACCGATCTGGCCGTTCGTAGCGGACTGTGGCGGCCATTTCAAAGCGGCAATGACCGCAGTCGCTGGTGTACCGTGCGTGTACTGGTCGAACCTGACATGCAGGTTCCCGGCGTACCCTACGCAATCGACAAGGTCATCGATCGGAAGAAAAGCCCTGGCTGGGATACGATCGACATGGTTTGGCGCAACGACCACTTCTATTCCAGCAAGCCACCGCTGCTTTCAACGCTCATGGCGGCCGAGTATTGGGTGATCTACCACGCAACGGGCAAGACACTGGGCACGCACCCTTACGAAATTGCCCGATTCATGCTGATTACGATCAATGGAGCCTGCCTGCTGCTGATATTCATCTTCACGGCCCGGCTCATCGAACGCTTGGGGACGACCGACTGGGGACGAATCTTGGTGATGGCAAGCTGCGTATTCGGCACGTTCTTGACAACATTCGCGATCACGATTACCAATCATCTGCCGGCCGCTGCATGTGCAGCAGTGCTTCTCGACGCCCTGGTGCGAATCTGGCTCGACGAAGACCGCCGCACGTGGACGTTCCTTGTCGCCGGATTCTTTAGCGCGATGCTGGTCGCCAACGAACTTCCGGCGGCAGCCCTTTCCGCGGCGGTGAGCGCGGTCCTTCTCTGGCTGGCGCCGCGGAAGACGTTGATCGCCTACCTCCCCCCTGCCCTACTGGTCGCCGCGGCGTTTTTTGGCACGAACTGGATCGCCGTGCAAAGCCTGAAGCCCGCCTACATGCATCGCAGTGAGGGCGATAACTGGTACGGTTACCCCGGTTCGTACTGGGGCAGTCGCCATGGGATCGATCAAGGCGAGAAGTCGGCCGCCGTTTATTCTTGCAACGCGCTGGTCGGCCACCATGGCATCTTTTCGCTCACGCCCATCTGGTGGTTGAGTCTGCTGGGCGGTGCTCTTTGGCTGCATCGCGGCGACCGGCGTCTGAAGCTGTGTACACTCATGGCCCTGGGGGTGACGCTCGTTTGCCTGGCGTTCTACTTGTGGTGGCCCACGGTCGATCGCAACTACGGCGGCAACGCCAGCGCATTTCGCTGGGTCTTCTGGATGGCGCCGATGTGGTTCATGCTCATGTTACCTGCTGCCGACCTGCTAAGCCATCGCCGCTGGTCACGAGGGGTGGGTTTGGTGCTCCTGGCCCTTTCCTCGCTCTCCGCCAGCTATCCCACCTGGAACGCATGGTCTCCACCGTGGATCATGAATTTCCTGGGCTACCTGGGGTGGTTATAATTTCGGCTCTCCGCCGGGTTTTCGGATAATTGTGGTGCGGGCGTCCCGTCTGCCCAAGATGTTGTGGTTGAACCAGGCAGGCGAGACGCCCGCACCACAAACTTGGCGGAGAGCCCAGTTTATGAGTAAATCCAGGCTAGAGCGATTGCGGCTATGTGCTGTTGGCTTTTTCAAAACATTCCTTTATAATGACGTGTACAAACATAAGGACTAGTGGCCGCGCAGTATCCCTGTAGCCTCATGGAATGTGGTTGGGGGTGCCTCGTTTCGCCGCTTTTGCGTCCTGCGCCGCAGGGCCGTCCGGTCATCTTACCGAAGGAGAAAGAAACATGGGCAAAGGCAACAACAGTCAGAAAAACGACAAAAAGAACAAGAAGGTCAAACAGGACAGCAAGAAGCCAACAACCAAATCCCCAGCCAAGAGTTGACAAAGAGGGTGGCTCTTCCGGTTCTAGGTGCGGAACACGAATAATTGTAGGGTGGGGAGAGCGCAGCGAGCCCCACCAATTTTGGTACGGTCCGCTTTTGGTGGGGATCGCTGCGCTCTCCCCACCCTACTTCTGTACCTAAAATTTGAAGAGCCAAAACAGGGTGGCTCGGTCAGAGACCGGCCACAACAAGGGGCTTTTGCCCTATTCCACCTCCCTCTGTCGTACCACTTCAAACATCAGCACACTCCCTGCCACGCCGGCATTAAGTGACTCGGCCTGTCCGGGCATCGGGATGCTGATTTTCTCATTCGCCAGTTGACGCGCCTGCTCACTCGCACCGTCCGCTTCGCCGCCGACGATCAAAGCCAGGGGGTTTTGTAAATTCATTTTCCAGCAGGATTGCCCACTCGTATCGGCAAGATAAACCTGCAAATTGCGTGTCTGCTCTTTAATTTCGTCCCAAGTTAACGAGTAAATCGGCAGGCGGAAGTGCGCGCCCATTCCCGAGCGGACAACCTTCGGTGAAAAGGCATCCGCTGTTTCGGGGGGGAGAAATACCGACTGCACACCCGCCCCTGCTGCGGTCCGTAACAAGGTGCCGAGGTTGCCGGGGTCGCGGATCTGGTCTGGAATGAGAATGAAATTCAGGGATTCGGGATTCGGGATTTGGAACTTATTCAAGACCGCGAGAACACCTTGCGGAGATTCGGTATCGCTTAATGATTTCATTACGCTGCTTGAAACCATCACGCACTCAACGCCGCGTAATTTTAGGCTTTCGATGAGTAAACTGCCACGTTCATTTAATACTTCATCGTGCAGCACAAAGCAAAAAGGCCAGTTTGCGGCGTGCGCCTCTTCCACAAGCCGTATACCTTCCGCAAGGAATGCGCCCGCGTCGCGGCGTTCCTTGACACGACATTGCAAGGCACGGATCAGTTTTAGTTTTGCGTTGTGTTTGGAGGTGATCATGCAGGCTACCCGTATCCCAACTCGCGCAGATCGTCCTCGTTTAGCCCGTGGTGGTGCCCGAGTTCGTGCAAAATGGTAATGTGAATTTCTTCCCGCAACCGATCGTTGCGAATACGGCCGACTCGATCCGCGGCGGCCGTGAGGATCCCTTCGCGATAGATCGTCACCACGTCCGGCAGCATGCCCGAGTGCTCAATGCTTCGCTGCGTGAGCGGGATACCCGTGTAAAGACCACAGAGATCGTCGAGATATTCGACCTCCCGATCAAGCATGACTTCCTCCGACGGATGGTCCTCGACATGCAGCGGCACGCGATCCAGCAGTTCGTGGACCAGGGGAGGCATTTCGGCCAGCACCTTATCAACCTGGTCGTCAAAATGTTTGCGATCACGAGGATTCATGGCGTTTCTGCCGTGGAAGGTAACAAGGATCATGTACCGTCCTACTGAATGAGCATCCAAGTCAGATCGGGGCCGAGAAGAGAAAGTCGCATGTGATTCAGCAAGTTCCGTCCCAATATCCCATAAGGTTGCTGAACGACCAAGAACTTTCCACGAAACGTCAGGCTGAACAGAAGTAAATGCATTCGAGCCGCTCTCGCAATGCTATGATGACCACCAAAACCTTCGACTTCATAACCAGAGTCTTCTGTAAGCGGAATATTTAATCGCAGAACGGAAACCTCTGGAACAAGCGTGACGTCTGCCCCGCTGTCGATCAACATGGGCACGTCGTTCAACGTCTCGCCCGTTGCGGGATTCCGAATGCTAACCAACGCTACCGGCGCGGGCGGATTGAACAGCGATCCATCATACGCTGGCATCATGGTCCTCCTGAACCGTCAGAACAAAGTCCTTCGCCTGCTCTGGATGAACAAGCCGTGGACTTCCAATATATGCCGCGGAAGTTGTTTCCATGCACGGCACTACGACATAGACCGTAGCATTCTCGGGCAACCGTAAATCCAGTGGAAGGCAGATTTTCCCATTTTCCACAATGGCCTCGTAAGTGGCGACTCGCATATTTGCAACTCCGCTGAAAAAGCCTGAACCTGAAAGTAGAACAATCGATCATTTATTCTACTGGTGATGGTCGATGCTAAGCAAGCGCGTTGGCCTTTCTGGCAGAAAAACTGGGGGTGTTGGCAAACGGCCGTACAGAGTGTACACTAACCTTTCGTTTCCTCCAGCCCACTTTCACCCCCCCACCAC
>Ga0194056_10001192_pt1 | contig 14182 bp, 10 predicted proteins | sample SepL4413m_MetaG_FD_155458 | JGI IMG/M metagenome (GOLD analysis project Ga0194056, IMG submission 155458) | Anoxic zone freshwater microbial communities from boreal shield lake in IISD Experimental Lakes Area, Ontario, Canada - Sep2016-L442-13m | ecosystem: Environmental > Aquatic > Freshwater...
GTTTTAGTAAGATTGATTTTTTTATAACAAATTTATTAGCAACTTATCATAGTCAGTAGCGCTTTTCTTTATGATTTCTTTACAGGAGGTGCATTTGTATTTTACAGCAGCACGCCAAATACATTGATATGCATTATTGCTAGCAAAAGGTTTTATTTCTTTATACGTCCATTTGTTATTATTGGCCCAAAAAGGCAGAATGGCGGTATACCCCTTTTCTAAAGATTTTTTTGACTTGGTTTGTATTACCCAAAAATTAGTGTCTGTATTTTCTGATAACTGTGCAATATTGGTAAAAGCATCTAAAATAAATGTGGAGTAATGCAACGAAGTTGTCCTGGCTAATTCCAAGGGGAAAAACCCATTTTCATCCATTTGATCATCTAGTCTATCGGCAGCACGCTCTACAATTGCATTTGCTAGTGATTTATCTTCAATAAAGTTAGCAATAGCCAAGCTGGTAGCATCAAACCAAACACCATGATTATTTTTTGCTTCCATTTCATCTTTCCCTACTTTGCTAGTTTGCATCCAGTTTGAGAACTCAACGAACCATTTTTTTAATTTCTTTAGTTTCCCTTCTTTAAAATTTTCTGAATTTTTTAATAATGTAATGCCATCTAATAAAAAAATAAAATGCCGCACTTCAATCAAGCCTTCTGCTCTTCCATCTGTAACGCCTTTAACTGCCTGCCCATAATTTAAATTTGGATTCATTGCTGTAGCTGAATCTAGAAACCACACTTTTATTAATTTACTAGCATGTTTTGCATATATTTCATTGTCTGTAAAATAATAAGCCAGTGCCAGATTATAAATATTTTCACAAAGCCTTGGCATATTTTCTTTATCAGGAAAATTTAGCACTTCGGGATTTACTTCTCCGTCTTTTCTTATATAAGGTATGCCATTGGGTTTTGATTGATCGGGCCACCAATAAGGTGCGATGCTCATATAATCGTGCTTATCACCACTTGGTGGAAGATCAGTTTTATCCATTACGCTAACAGGTTTATATTTTAAAGCCTGATCAGCAGTTTTTATTAATTGATCATATGCCTGCATTAAAGTTGCATCCTGAGCCTTTATTTTCGACTTGTTTTCAGCAAGAATTTTAAAATCTAACTTAACCATATCCGATTTGGATAACTCTGCTTTTTGAGCATTTACTACAACTGTTAAAATAAAAAGCAACGTAATCAGTCCTGTTTTTTTCATGAATTTTTTTAGTTTGAATTTTTAAACTTATTTTTTTATTTGTACAACTGCAACTGCTTCAATTTCTATTAACTTATCTTTTGCTGCCAATATAGAAATGCCCAATGCTGTGCTTGCGGGTAAATTTGTTTCTCCCAAATATTCTTTCCTTATTTTTCTAAAAATATCCATTTTTTCGACAGTATAACTCGGAATGTATATAGTAGTTTTTACAATGTTCTTTAAACTTGCTCCCGATTTTGCTAATACCAATTTTATATTTTCAAAAGTTGAACGAGTTTGTGTTTCAAAATCATCTCCTTCGCCTGTTAAACCTGCCACATAAATAGTCCTGATATTACCATTGGTTACTGATACTGCTTTTGAATAACTTGGCCCAGCATCAATAAACTCTTTAGTTAATGACTTATGAAAATAATTATTACACGATGTTGTAAATACTAATACTATTATTCCTGTAAGTAGTTGTTTCACTATATTAAATTTAGTCGCCATCGGCTTGGTTAACATCCTTCTTTTTTTTATCTTTCTTTTCTTTTTTATCTCCGTTATCTTCTCCATTCTTTTTTGCTTCCCTCGCTTTTATTTTTGCTGCATGCCTTCCGCTTCCATCAGCATCATCTAAGATGCCTCCTGCAGGATTTAATTTATCCAATACTGCTTTTAACCTTTCGTGAGCCGCTGTTGCTTCTTTATTATTACTATAGTTGGTTAGCAGTATTTCTTCAAAAGGAGCATTGATCATATCGTACAATTCATCTTCTCTATTAAGTTTCCAACGACCATCTCTTACATACCATTTATTTCCCAGTTCACAAAAAATCCAATCACGTGGATTTCCTTTTTGTCCTAATAATTGTGGTAAGAAACTTCGTCCATCTAAAACATTTTTTGTTGGAAGTACAGCACCAACCACATCAGCAAACGTTGGCAACAAATCACTAGCATCAATTAATGTATTTGATACTTGGTTAGGAGCAATAATACCAGGCCAGTTTGCTAGCGTGGGTACTAATCCTCCGCATTCTAACATTTCACCTTTTTTTCCTGAAAGTGGTTTGCCACCAATGGTACCACGTTTTGCATATCCGCCAGCAGTGCCATTATCACCCATAAAAACAATTAATGTTTTTTCACGCAAATGCAAACTATCTAATGTCTTTAAAAGTTTGCCCACAAGCTTATCCATGTAAGTAATATTATCAGCATAGATATCGGTGCCCGGTTTACTCTCAGGAGTAGGCTGTATTTGTCCATGAACTTCTACTAAAGAATAATACAAAAAGAAAGGCTTATTCTTATTATCAGACAACCATTTTACCATGTGATTATGCATAAGATCAGGCATATAATTGGATCCTAATTCTTTGTCTACTCCGTTTTCGGTATAAATTTCTGCTTTAGCTTTTTCTTTACTCCAATAAACACCACTTCCTTTAAAACGTATATAATCATCAAAGCCAAAATCAGATGGATTTAATGGAAGCTGACCCCATTTACCCGTCATGGAGGTTACATAGCCTGCCGATTTTAAAACCGTAGGTATCATTACCTCATCAGTAGGTTTTAAATTTCCACACATATCCTGATTTACTGCACCTGTACGAAATGCGTAGCGTCCTGTAAGTATTAAAGCCCGTGAAGGACCACATAACGGTGCCGTATAGCCATGTTGAAATCTTATTCCATTTTTAGCCAATTGGTCAATAATGGGCGTATGGTTGCTATCAGAACCATAAGCACTTACATCTCCTATACCTAAATCATCAGCAAGAATATAAATGATGTTTGGTTTTGCAGGTAATGTTTTTACTCCTTTTGTTTGCACTGCATGATCTGTTGCTGAAAGTGTTTTACTTTTTTTGCTTTTTTGAGCTGTAGCGTACTGCAAGGAAGTAAGCATCATCAAACTGAATAATATTTTTTTCATATCAGGATTTGTTTAACTTATTTAATTTCGTTTTTTATTTTGTCTTAATAATCCAATTCACTCCAACATCATTTTTATTTAATTTCCACTTGGGGTTAAATTGGGCAATCTCATTTTCTGATAACTTAATATTGTGAATACTTAATCTTTGATTGATGGAATCAATTGCTGTTTTATCAACGCTATGATTTACCATCAAGAAAGCATTTTTTTTGGAAATCATTATTTGATTTATTGTTAAAAAACCGGTCTCGTTTGTATTTCCATTTGTATAAAAATTATCGTTTAATTTAAATATTGCATTTGTGTCTGAAATGATAATTGGTTTTGTGTTTTTCCCAACAGTATTAATTACAGTATTGCCAACAACCCATACATTTTTGGGGGCCTCAAATGATTTCCCTTTGTTTGCATTGCCAAATGCCAAATTAATAGCCGGACCAACCGAGTTTACAATTGTGTTGTAAGCAACTATTGCATTGTCCGCAGGGTAATATTCATTTAGCGCTGATCCTGTTAACCCCGACATTATTGTAACAGGAGATTTTATTCCTTTATCGCCCCCTTCTAAATTTTCTGCATAATTATTAAATACGGTATTATTAGGATTTATAACTCTTATTCCTCCGCTTTCATTTCTTCCCGATTTGCCATTGATATAATTGCCATACACAAAACATTTTTGTCCGTGACGAATGACCATTGCCCCATCATTATTAAAAAATGTATTGAAACGATAAATATTATCCCAGCTTTTATTACTGATCACTTCTGCTTCTATTCTTTCATCTTCCATGTAATTGTATTCAATAATATTGAAACCATGTGTAAAAGATGAAGTGCTGGTTCCTATGCGCATTTGTTCGCCTCCATTACTTGAAAAGGTTCGGTACCCAAAATAATTATGATGGATATGATGATAAGTAGATGGTGCTGCATCACTGCCCGGTAAATAATTTTTGTCCATTTTATACTCCACCACCAGAGTGGGGCCTTTATTTGTTTTGCCTTTAAAATAACAGTGGTCAACCTCATTATATATACCAACTAAGTTTACATAATAATTATTTTTGCCACTTTCTTCTGTAAGCGAGTAATTAACAATAGCACAGTTGGTAACCCTGCAATGTGTTGCTGTTTTTTTTGAAGAGGATGAGAAATCAATTACATTTTCATTGTTATTTAAAGTACAATTGCCTTCAAATAAAAAACCTTGCACTTGCAAATATGTTCCGCCAATACAAATCTGAGAATTGCCCGAAAATGAAACTTTACCCGGTGATTCCGCTTTAAGAATAATTTGATTTTTTGAAGTTCCGTCTGCAATAGGAGTAAAATCGATTTTTATATCAGTATAGCTTCCATTTTTCCAAACTATAATATCTCCAGCTTTAATTTTTGTCATTAATAGATTAAATTGTTGCACATCATTTACTGTGTATACCTCAGCTTTTGGTTCAAATCTAAAAGCTGTAATAAATAAAACCACTATTGCTAATCCCTTTTTCATTTAAACTTATTCAATAATTTATTTAGTTATTGTCCATGGCCATGGTTTTGCTTTTGTTCTCAAAGCCTCTTTCTCCCATAATCCCGATAATTCTTTTACTTTTTCAGGAAATTGTACTGCCAAATTTTTTGTTTCACTTGGGTCATTTTCCATGTCGTACAATTCCCAATTATTTTCATCTGCTTCAGTAAAACTTTTATTTTTATGTACTTTTGAAACTAATTTCCATTTACCTACACGAATTGCCCGGTTGCCTTCATGTTCCCAGAAAATGAAATCTCTTTTTATTGGTTTGTTGGCAAAAGCAGGCAACAAACTTTTCCCTTCAAAAGGCTGAATATTTTTTCCGTTAAACTGTGTGGGATACTTTATTTCAGCTATGTCTATACATGTTGCCATTATATCTATTAAATGCCCTGGTTGGTTGCGTAGCTGGCCTTTTACATTTATTCCTTTAGGCCAGTGAATGATTAATGGTGTTGCAATACCACCTTCATGCGTCCAATGTTTGTACATACTGAATGGGGTATTACTAACATTGGCCCATTCAATACCATAAGTAACCCAGGTATTGGCATTGCCTGGTTGTACACCTTTACCACTTCTTATAAATTCACCTGTTCTTGTATAAACAGGTTTCTTGCCTGCAAAAATGGAATCGTATGAATAAGGTTTTATTTTTTTCTGATCTTCTGTGAGCATTTTTTCAGGCTGATCAGAATCCAATGGCTCTGCACAACCACCATTATCATGCATATAAAATATAATAGTATTTTCCAATTCACCTTTTTGATCCAGCACCGAAATAATTTTACCAATCCCCTGATCTATTATATCAATCATGGCTGCATACACTTCCATTTTCCTTGCTTGCCATGGTTTCATCGGCTCGTCTTTCCATTCAGGAATTTCTACACCTCTTTGAGTTAACACAGTGTTATTGCTGATGATGCCGAGTTTTTTTAATTTTTCAAAACGTTGCTGCCGTATTGCATCCCAACCCTTATCATACATACCCTTATATTTTTGTACAACACTGTCAGGCGCATGCAAAGGCCAATGCGCGGCGGTGTAAGCGATATAAAAGAAGAAAGGTTTTTCCGTTGGATTTTCATTTATGAATTTTATAGCGGTATCTGTTATGGCGTTGGTATAATAAAAATCTTTTGTTGGTGTAATAAATGTGTTATTGCTGATGAGTGTACCAGGATCATAATAACTTCCTGAACCATTTAATGTTCCAAAATAGCGTTGAAACCCACGTTGGCAGGGCCAGTTGGATTTATCACCTTCCATTGTCATACTTTTTGCCAGATGCCATTTGCCAGTCATATAGGTTGCATATCCTGCTTGTTGAAAAACTTCAGCCATAGTAACTGCATTCTTACTTAGATCATCATTATAACCAGGTTCATTAAAATTTTCAGTAGACAAATGCCCCATACCTGCCTGGTGCGGATACAAACCTGTTAGCAATGATGCTCGTGAAGGGCTACATCTTGCTGTGTTATAGAAATGTGTAAATGACAATCCATTTGCCGCCAATTTATCAATGTTAGGTGTTTTGATTTCTGAACCAAAACATCCAATATCCGAGAAGCCCATATCATCCGTTAATATCACAATTATGTTAGGCTTCTTTTGTTTTTGAGAAAAGACTGATTGTGGAATAAAAATAATACAAATAAAAAAAGTCCACATTCCCGTTAAATAAAGCGACTTGGATTTATTAGATGTTTTATTTTTTAAATTAATCATATTCACTTCTATTTTCTTTGAAACCATTATTTATCTGCCACGCATCTAAACCCTAAATGCTCCATGCCAGAGTCTTCAGAAGTTTTCATCCTTGCTGCAACACGATATCCGCTGCAATATGATTCATTACATAAAAAACTTCCCCCACGGATAACTCGTTTGATAGTGAATGGCTCATCAGGATCGTAACTTTTTAATGGCCCTTTTGGATTAACTGAAACTTTTAATTTGCTTAATTGTTGGTAATAAGTATTGTTATATAAATCGGCACACCACTCCCAAACATTTCCAGCCATATCATATAAGCCATAGCCGTTGGGAGCAAAAGATTGAACTGGCGCTACACTATAAAAACTATCCTTAATAAGATTTTGATATGGAAAATTTCCCTGCCAATAATTACATTTAATTGCTCCAGAATCTACATTTTCGTTACCCCAGGTATATGTATTTTTTTCTAAGCCTCCTCTTGCTGCATATTCCCATTCAGCTTCTGATGGCAGTCTTTTTCCTGCCCACTTACAATAAGCATTTGCATCATACCAGCTAATTTGAACAACAGGTAATTTTTCTTTTCCAACAATGTCACTACTTGGGCCTTTAGGATGTTTCCAATTTGCTCCATGCGTCCATTGCCACCACTGCGAGTAATCTTGTAAATCAACAGCTTCTTTAGTTGGTACAAAAACAAGAGATGCGGCCTTTAATGTTTCTGCGGAAGGTTTTGGAGTGCCCGCGGGTAATTGTTTTTTTAACTCCTCCCATTTTACATCCTTTTCTGCTGTAGTGATATAGCCGGTAGCTTTTACAAAAGCAGTAAACTGTTCGTTAGTTACTTCGGTAATATCAATGAAAAAACCTTTCGCTTGTACATTGTGTTTTGGATATTCATCCTGACGACCTTGCTCATTGTCGGCGCCCATACTAAATATTCCACCCTCAATCCAAATCATTCCGACATGCTTTGTAATTTTTGCAACTATTACTGACTTTGTGTTGGAAACATTATTTTTTTGTACTACGCCAAACCTATCTGGTATTTTTGAGGTGCAACAAGATTTATTTATACAAGTTGTAGTATCCTTAGTAGTTGTTTTTTTAATACTATTTTTTTGCGCATTCACCTCAATGGAAATTACGAGTGTTATCAAACATAAAATATACTTAATCCCCATTGTTAATTTTTATATTTATTTCAGTTGTGATTTAAAAAATGCCATCATTTTAGTGTTCAACATTTTAGCAGTAGCTGTATAATTTTTTTCATTAGCAACATTTATTGTTTCTAACGGATCTTTTTTATAATCATATAATTCAATGCCAATTATCAAGTCTTTATTAAATGGTTGTGTACTTCTAAATCCATTATTCATCCAAATTGTATAACGAAATTGTTTAGTGCGGATAGAATAGCCCATTGCATTGGCATCAGCATAACCCAATCTTTCATTTTCGGCCGTAGCATTACTTCTTGGATACTGACTAACCGCATATTCTTTAACAGATGTTGAGGGGTCCTTCATTAATGGTACTAAACTTTTCCCATCTAAATTTACAGGTATGTTTACGCCAGCAAGTGCACATAATGTTGGAAAAATATCTATATGCTCGGTAAGTGCATTTGTTTTTGAAGGTTTAAACCCTGGTGCAGCTATCATTAATGGTGCATGTGTAGCCTCTTCAAAATTAGTATGTTTACACCATAAGTTATGATCGCCCAAGTGCCAGCCATGATCGCCCCAAAGCACTATGATGGTATTTTTAGTAAGCCCCAAAGAATCTAAAGCATCTAATAACTTGCCTACATTAGCATCGGTATATGAAACGGATGCATAATAACCATGAATTAATTCTTTTTGTTTATCTATTGGTAATGTTAAGCCATATGGTTTTTGATCTGTGAAAGAAATTAGTGGTGGAATATCAGAATACCCTCTAAGTTCTCCTGCATTATGGTATGCAACATCAACGGGATTTTTTGATTGCTCCTGAAATTTCGCCAAAGGCATATCTTCTCTTTTGTATAAATCCCAATACTTTTTTGGAGCAACAAAAGGTAAATGTGGCTTAGCAATACCAACAGCAAAAAAGAAAGGCTGATCGCTTTTACTTAGTCGTATCAAAATATCTTTTGCCTGTAAAATATTGGCTCCATCATTATAAGCGTAATCGGGTACATCGGCGCTTTCAACAGAAGGTTTAATTTTTGTTTCTGCATATTGATTCGCCTCTGCTTTTGTTTTACCATTAGCCAACGCTTCGTTGATATATTTTGTTGCTAAAGCTTTTGTTTCGGGCAACTGGTACCTATTTTCAACTGGTTCTCCATAAGTTCCATAATACTTGATGTCTGTTTTATAATATGGAATACTCCAAGATGGTTTGTCAATATCTTTATCAACACATCTAACATCATACACTTTTCCAATTCCCTGAGTAGAATACCCTTGTGTAATTAAATATTGTGGCAAACTTAAAATATCAGGATTCACATCCCGCATTTTAGTTTTAAGATCCCAAATCTTAGTATAGTCAGGCCGTTTACCAGTCATTAAACTTGCACGTGTAGGACCACATACCGCTTGCTGTACATAGTTACTCATAAACACTGTTCCCATTTTGGCAAGCCGATCAATATTAGGTGTTTTTATTTGTGTATTTCCATAGCATCCCAATATTGGTTTTAAATCATCAATGGCTATGAATAAAATATTTGGTTTAGCCTTTTGTTGTGCTAAAACAAATGTTTGAGAAAAAATAGCTAATATAATTACGAATGAAATAATTTTTTTCATGTGTTATTTTTTTTCCTGCGATTTAAAGAAAGCTACCATTTTATTATACATATCAGCAGCAATTGCTTTATAATTTTTATCATTAACAACATTTACTTTTTCTAAAGGATCTTTTACATAGTCGTACATTTCTGATGCATATACTTTATTTGTACTAAATGGTTCTTTGCTAGTAAAATCACTCATCCACACTGTATATCGATATTTAGCAGTACGTAAACTGTATCCCATAATTTTATTATTAGCATACCCTAATTTTTTCATTTCCTCCTTATTCAATTTGCGTGGGTATTGGCTTATAGAAAATTCTTTAACTGATGCATTTTGATTTTGCATTAATGGCACTAATGATTTTCCTTCTAATTGAGAAGGAATAGGTACACCCGCCAAAGCACATACCGTTGGAAAAATATCTACATGCTCTGTTAAAGCCGATGTTCTACCTGGCTTAAAATTAGGTGCTGCAAAAATTAATGGTGCTCTAGTAGCTTGTTCAAAATTGGTATGTTTTTCCCATAAGTCGTGATCGCCTAAGTGCCATCCATGATCGCCCCATAAAACAATGATGGTATTTTTTAAAATTCCTAAAGAGTCTAATGTATTTAAAAGTATTCCCACATTAGCATCGGTATAGGTGGTAGCTGCAAAATAACCTTGTATTAATTCTTGCTGTTTTTCTTTTTTTAACCCAATTCTTAAAGAATCTGGAGACAGTGTTGCAAATTCAGGAATGTCAGGATAATTTCTTAATTCTCCTGATTTATGATAGGCAATTAATGGTCCGTCTTTTGAATGTTCTTGAAAACTTGCAATGGGCATGTCTTCTCTTTTGTACATATCCCAATATTTTTTTGGGGCAACAAATGGAAGATGTGGTTTATGAAAACCTACCGCCATAAAGAAAGATTTTTTATCATTGAACATGCTAATTATTTGCGCTTTGGCCAATATTGCATTTACTCCATCTTCATAGGCATTATCGGGTACATCTATGCATTCTGTTGATGGGCCTTTGGTTGTTGTGGGACTTTCATCATCATCATCCGTTTTCTCTTTCTTAACTTTTAATTTATTTTCGAATAAAGCTTTTGTTTCTGGTTTTTGGTAAGATTTATTGGCAGGCTTTCCCATTCCGTTTGGATAATCAGCATCTGTATCTTCTAAATAGGGAGTATTCCATGATACTGGGTCAATTTTTTTTAGCGCACTACTTGGATGATAAATTTTACCTACCCCACAAGTAGTATACCCTTGTGTAATTAAATATTGTGGAAGTGTTACTATATCGGGATTCATGTCACGCATTTGTGTTTTCAAATCCCATATTTTAGTTATGTCTGGACGCATGCCTGTCATCAAACTGGCACGTGTTGGTCCGCAAACTGCCTGTTGAACATAATTGCTCAAAAACACAGTTCCCATTTTTGCTAACCGATCAATATTAGGGGTTTTAATTATTTTATTCCCATAACAACCCAATTCTGGCTTAAGATCATCAATAGCAATAAATAAAATATTTTGCTTAGATTTTTGTTGTGCAATAATTTTAGTAGCATTTATAAATAATAAACCACTAAGCAGCCATAATAATTTTTTCATCTTCAATGTATTTTTCTTTTTTAAATTAGACGATATAGGTTTATAAAACTGTCGAATAATATTTAATCTTCAATCCAAATTAAAGGGTTCCTAACTGGCAAGTTTCTGATTACTTCTTCTGTTGATGGAAAATGTGCTAACTTTTTCCATAAAGCGAACCATTTTTTATTTAAATACCTATTGTATCCAAATAATAAAAAGGGTTGCGCAACTGGCCACTCATTCCAATACATTACATCGGCAGGATATTTCCATGTTTTTTTATTTGCAACAAAGGGAAACATGAATGTTATTGCTGTTTTCAAATTTCGGCTATCCTTAAAAGCTATATCCAAAATATTATTATTTTTTGTTGATAACACCTGATAAATAGTAGCCATTGCATCTAAATTAAACAATGAATACCCATAAGGTTTTGTTCTTTTCAATTCTAATGGAAAACTTCCATCTTTATCCATCTGATTAGGTATTAATATTTGGGTAAACCGATTTTTACATTCATCAAGTAATTGATTATTGTTAACTAATTTTGCAAACACCGACACTTGCATTACCCAGCAAGTACCATGGTTATTTTTAGCATCCCGTTCTTCAATGCCATACGGATGCGTAGTTACCCACTGCAGATATTGAGAAAACCAATTTTTTATTTTTTGTAGCGTTTCTTGATGTAGAGCTCCTGCCTTTTCCATGACCATAACACTTTGCGCAACTTCAATCATTTGTATCATATCTATTATCCCTATACTTCTTCCCGTTGCTTTCCCTTTTATTGCTTGTGCATACAACAATGATGGATTCATTAATGTGGCTGTATCAATAAACCAAGCATTTAGGTGCAAAATAGCCTGCTGAATATACTTATCCTCTTTAGCAATAATGTAAGCTGAAGTCAAAGAACCAATGATTTGGCTAAACCGAATCAATGCTTTACGATGTGCTGTAAAATTTGCGGGATTGGATAATCCATCTTTTTGAATATATGGACCATCTAAATTTTCGGGATTTGGCCACCAGTAATCTCCTTCAGAAAAAAAATCATGCAACCCGCCTGCAGATCTTTCACTTTTAGCCGATGTTATTGTTAGGGGCTGTTGGGTTAATGCCCATCTACCCTGCTCTAGTATACTTTTTTTAAGAACTTTTATTACTTTACTTTTTACAGGATTACCCGAGAAAACAGTTTGTTGACAAAAAATAATTATCAAAAAAATACAAACGCTCTTGCTCATGGTAATTGTAGTTCTTCTATAAACGTCATGATGGCAATATCAATTTCTCTATTTTTATCCTTATCAAATTTTCCATGCAATCCACCTGGCACTGTAATAAATGTTGTTTTAACGCCAAGCTCCTGTAATTTTTGATGCAATGCAACAGACTGTTGATAAGGAACTGTGGGGTCTGCATCACCGTGTACTATAAAAATTGGTGGACTATTTTTTGTTATATAAGAAATGGGAGAAACTGATTTTGCAAATGTTGCATCTTTTGATTTATCGCCCAACCAATTAGTGGCAGATTTACTTGTAATGTTTTTGCCATAAGCCCAGTCCCAAACATCGGTTATCCCATATTTATCAATAATGGCAGCCACTTTAATATTTTCAATGCCAGGACAATTGGTATCGAATGTATGATCGTTTGCAAGTAAGCCCCCCATTAAAGCAAGATGTCCTCCTGCACTACCTCCCATTATAATTATTTTATTGACATCTATATTTATGGCTGATGCATTTTTAATTAAATAGATCAATGCACATCGGGTATCTTCTATAGCCGCAGGCGCTGTTGCTTGCCCTGTGAGCCGATATTCAATATTGGCTACTGCAAATCCAGCTTTAAAATAAGTAGTAAAACCACCTTGAGATTCTTTCTCGCCATGATTCCATCCGCCTCCATGAATATTAATGATAATTGCCGAAGGTTTATTAGTTTTTGGGGGAAGGTAAAGATCAACTTTACCTTCCCATCCATTCACTTTAGTATACACCACATTTAATTGTGCAGAATAGCCTGCTGGAAAATTTACAGGCTTATAAACACTGTCTGCATTTGTTTGCGCTAACAAACAGGTAGGCATTAAAAAAAATAATATAATAGTAACTATTTTCATAGGTACTAGTATCCAGGATTTTGCGGAATTACTAAATGAGTATTATTGTCTATTTCACGCTGAGGAATAGGCAATAACAATTTATTTGCTGTAATATAACTTTGTAAAGTGGCTAATGTAGGTACCGGACTAGGAAATTTACCATAATGATTTGTAAACATAAATGCAAAATGATTTTTCAATCTAGTTAGTGCGTCTTCAGTCTGTGCTGGCAATGTTGTATTGTAACGAACCATATCAAACCAACGCATGTTTTCAAATGCAAATTCTAATTTTCTTTCTTTAGAAAGTGAATCTGCAAATCTTTGATCGGTAGGTACAGTAAGTGCAGTTAATGGTGTAGCACTCAAGCCTGCCCTTGCCCTAGTTTGATTAATTAATGCTAAACTAGCTGGAGTATTTCCTTGTGCTTCAGCCAACATTAATAATACATCAGCATATCGTAAAACAACCCAATCGTTTTCGCCATCATTTAAAAGGGTTACTGGAGTTATATGTTTTTTAGGATACAATCTTCGGCTAGTACTAGTAATTGCAGTGGTGGCTGTTGGCCATATACCAAGTGTTACTGCTTTGCGCGTATCGGTTGGTGCATATTGATTCTCCATTTCATAGGCGCCATTATTCCAGCCGCTACCATCTCCATTAACTACAGCTGTTCCGCTTAACTCAGGGGCAAAAGAATTGGGCCATGGTGAACCTAATCCAATACCACCAGCTTTATAACGAACTGCAAACATTATTTCTTTATTCATTTCGTTACTCACAGAAAAAATATCAGCATAAGGAGTTAACCCTGCAGTTAATAACGCATACCCACTGTTAGTAATAACATCAGTTAGCAATGTAATAGCTTCTGCTTTTCTATTTAGTGTTAGATAAACTTTAGCTAATAATGCCTTTGCAGTCCACGCATTTACTTTACCAAGATTGTTGCCAGAATTTGATGCGGCAAACGCTGTATAATTTAATGAAATCCCATTAGAAGCAGCATATTGCAAATCAGCAATAATTAATTTATAGATATCATCAACTGAAGCTCTATTGATATTTACAGCATTTAATGCCTCGGCACCTTTAAAGGGTTTATGAATTAAGAATACGCCGCCATAAAGTCTAACTAAATTAAAATAATGATACGCGCGTAAAAAAGTAGCCTGTGCAGCAAGTTCTTTAAACTCATTGTCCGAAATCACTACCTTGGTAGTTCCCTTACTAAGCGTACCCGCTGTTTCATCATAATTGAGTGACAATGC
>Ga0194056_10001199_pt1 | contig 14160 bp, 14 predicted proteins | sample SepL4413m_MetaG_FD_155458 | JGI IMG/M metagenome (GOLD analysis project Ga0194056, IMG submission 155458) | Anoxic zone freshwater microbial communities from boreal shield lake in IISD Experimental Lakes Area, Ontario, Canada - Sep2016-L442-13m | ecosystem: Environmental > Aquatic > Freshwater...
CCGTGGGCGTGTACCCATCCACAAATCCATCTTGACTTGGATGGGCATATACCGCATTTAAACACCTCATGAGCATTACTCGCATAGTGTCAAGTGGCGTACTGACGGGTGCCGATAAATGCAAAAGAGGATCCCCATGAGAAGAACGAGACCTTACCTGGAGCTTGCCTTGCTGGTGGCGATGCTGCTGTTCACGGGGTGCGAAGTCAGCGGCCACTACCATGGCGACAACGTGGACGTGCAATTCGGGGACACCAACGTTGGTACGCAGGCCCATACGCAGTGAACGCTCGTTGTGTAAAGACGATGCAGGGTCACCGGCGCAAGCGCTTTACGTACTACTAGGGTCATGGATACGGTTCTGGAGCGCTACTATGGCGGGCGCACTGATGCCTTCTGGAGTCGTTCCGCCACGTGGTCGAATGCCTCTAACCAGAAAGTGGGTGGGGAATAGTTGATATGTTCGGGCTAACCCATAGACGGCGACAGCGGCTGATGGCCGTAAAAAGTACTGCCGCCAAAGACCAGTACTAATGCCGGAGGGTTGAGTAACCTGGAACCGTAGCCTCCTTATTGTTGAAGTGCTTAATAACCGTGATAGACTGCCGCCATGTTTGAACATCATCGTCAGCCGTTGGCCCCACTGCCCACCTTCATCAGGCGCATGGCCGCCTGTTTTATAGTTTCACAGTGTATTGCGGCGGTGGCCCTTTCTGTTGGCATGTTGGGCTACCACAACATTGCCGGGCTCGACTGGGTTGATTCCTTCCAGAACGCTGCCATGATTCTGGCCGGAATGGGCCCCGTGGATCATATGTCCACCACCGCCGCCAAGCTTTTTGCCGGTTCCTACGCGATATTCTGTGGCCTGTCGCTTATAACCATTATGGGAATCGTGCTGGCACCGGTTTTGCACCGGATCATGCATAAGCTCCACCTGGCGGACGAAGACGTGGACGAAAAACCGTAGCGGTCACGCATTACGCATAGCGCTATCTAAGCCAACGCATAGGTTGCACAAAGGCATCGTGGATGTCATAATCTATTCATGAACATCGGCACGGAACGACAGGTAATTACAGAAACCGATGATTGCCCTGGTTGAACAATTTTTGGATCACATTTCGTTTGAATGCGGGTTGAGCCCTAAAACCCGCGAAGCGTACGGAAGCGATCTGGCCGATTTTTCGCGGTTTGCCCAGGCGGCAGGCATTCATGCGCCCCGGGAAGTGACCCGTAAACTTCTGCTGAGCTACTTGGAGCATGAGCGTGACCGGGGGCTTGCCATGAATTCCATTTCCCGCCGGCTGGTGGCGATCAAAGTTTTTTTCCGCTATCTTGTTCAGGAAGGACTGCTCGAAAAAGATGTGACTGCAGTAATGGAGTCGCCCCGGCTTTGGAAAGTTCTGCCCTCAACATTATCGGTGAAGGAAGTCGACGCCCTGTTGCGCGCCGTGATCGGCGATGATCGGATGGCTATCCGGGACCGGGCCATGATGGAATTGCTCTATGCCTCAGGGCTCCGGGTATCTGAGTTGACAAATCTCACGCTGGATGATTTGCATCTAGATAGCGGCTACCTCCGCTGCCTGGGAAAAGGGAATAAAATGCGGGTGACCCCCGTGGGTGGGACGGCGCGAGCGGCGATTGAACGCTATTTCCATGAGTCCCGCCCGAAGCTGGCAGTAAATCCGGCGGTGCGTCAGGTCTTTCTCACGCGGCGGGGGACGGGATTCAGCCGCAAAACAATCTGGAAGCAGATCAAGCTTTTTGCGAAGCGGGCGGGAATCACCAAGGTGGTCTCGCCCCATACCCTGCGTCATTCCTTTGCCACACATTTGCTGGCTAACGGCGCGCCTTTGCGTATGATTCAGGAAATGTTAGGGCATGCTGATATTGCGACCACACAGGTGTATACGCATGTGGATCAAAACCGGCTGAAGTCGGTGCATCAGCAGTTTCATCCGCGGGCGTAGGAAAGGAAGTGGCTATGATATTAGGCTTACGACGGCCGAATCCGTATCGGGAACTGGAAAAGCGCTTGGGCTACAAGTTCAGCGAGCGCAAACTTCTGGAGATGGCGTTGCTCCATCGTTCCTACCGTTATGAGGTGAAGGATGTGGCCTCGGACAATCAGCGGCTTGAGTTCCTTGGGGATGCGGTTGCGGGCTTCCTGGTGGCGGCGCATCTCTACCGGTGCCATTGTGATGGGGATGAGGGAATCCTGACAGAGATGCGGAGCCGGGTGACAAGTGGCAAGGCGATGGGTTGCGCGGCCCGTGATATCCAGTTGGGCGAATTTATGCGACTGGGTAAAGGTGAGGAAATGGCCGGTGGGCGCAAGCGCGAGGCCCTGCTGGCGGATGGCCTTGAGGCATTGATTGGTGCGGCGTATTTGGATGGCGGCGTCAAAGCGGCGGAAAAGATTGTCGCCAAACTGCTGATCCCGTTGCTGGGTACCAAACCAAGTGATGAATGGTTGGACAATCCCAAGGGAAAACTGCAGGAACTCTCGCAGGGGCTTTATGGCCAAGGGCCGGAGTATAAGTGTATTTCCGAAGAAGGCCCCCCGCACCGGAAAGTTTTTGTGGTAGAGGCGATTGTGGGGGGCGCCCGGCTGGGCCAGGGGACAGGCTCCAGTAAACGGGCCGCCGAAACCGAAGCGGCCATCGTGGGTGTCCGAAAACTGATGGCAGGACGCTAACCGCCGCAGGCGGTTAGCGGGTTATTCGAGATATGTTATTTGTTATTCGGAGTTTGTCCGATAACCCATAACTAATAACCCATAACATTCCTACCTCCCTCTCAACGCGAGCGCGGAGGCGCGAAGCATTCTCTCCGTGGTTTCCCAGCTGATGCATTCATCGGTCACTGAAACGCCATAGCGCAGATCGCTAATATTCTTCGGGATGGGTTGGCTTCCCTCGTGCAAGTTGCTTTCGACCAGCATTCCAATGATAGCCTTGTTCCCGTCAGTGCGTTGGGCCAACACGGAATTCCACACCTTCACTTGAACCGTGAACTTTTTGCCGGCATTGCCGTGACTGCAATCCACCATGAGCGCTGGCTGCAGTCCCCCGGCAGTCATGCGGTCGCAGGCATCCTGGATGCTGGCGGCCTCATAGTTCGGGCCTGATTTTGAGCCCCGGAGAATCAGATGTCCGCATTCATTGCCATTGGTCCGGACGATGGCAATGTGGCCGTCCTCATCGATTCCGAGAAAACTATGGTGGTGGCGCGCCGCTTCCATGGCGTCCACCGCCACCTGAATATTGCCGTCAGTCCGGTTTTTAAAGCCGATTGGCATGGAGAGCCCGCTGGCCATCTGCCGGTGGGTTTGTGATTCGGTGGTACGGGCTCCGATGGCCACCCAGCTGACCAGATCAGCGGTATATTGGGGAACGATGGGGTCCAGCATCTCGGTGGCGGTGGGCAGTCCCATGTCGTTAATTTTTAAAAGCATGCGCCGTGCGATACGTAAACCGGAGGCAATATCTGCGGAGCCATCCATATGCGGGTCATAGATCAGCCCCTTCCAGCCGATGGTGGTGCGTGGCTTTTCAAAATAGACCCGCATCAAAATGAAGAGTTCCTTTTCAAGTTCCCGGCGAAGGGCGGCAAGCCGGTGAGCATAATCCAAGGCAGCCTCGGGGTCGTGGATGGAACAGGGACCAATGACCACAAGTAATCGAGGATCTTTTCCTGTCAGAATGTCGCGGATCGTCTGGCGCGCGGAAATGACGTTACTGAGAATGGCGGGCGAAGCCTCCAGTTCCTGTTTCAGGGTATGGGGCGTTATCAGGGGAATGATTTCAAGAACGTTCAGGTTCTCGGTCTTGGGGAAATTATTGGGCATAGGCATTTACATCTCATGGAGTGTGGGATCGCGGTGTGGAGCTGAGCGAGGGGTCCCTTTAGGGGTGCCCTTTTTGTCCTTGTCGGGCATGATAAAGGGGTCTTCTGTTTCCAGACGATCCCCCAGTTCGGCCTCAATCGTGTCGGGATTTTCGCCGGCCTCCAGCCGGTTCAGGGCCTCCTGCATGCCCGTGCCGAGTTTCATGCCGGTCATTTCTGAAAATTTACGCATCAGGTTGGCTGCCTGCCGCGGGTCTTCCTCGCTCATGCCGTCGGCCTCCCTGGCGAGGGCGTCCATGGCCCGTTCCATTTTGGATTCATCCATGGGCATATCAGGTTCTCCGCCTGTCGGGGATTCCTTGGCCCTGCCGGTGGGGGCGAAAACTGAAATCTGTTTATCGAGCTTGATTCGTTTGCATTGGGGGCAATGGGGGCGCTTGTCGGGCTGGATAGTGCGCGACAGGAAGTTGTAGATCGTATTGCACTTGTGGCAGTAAAACTCGTAAATAGGCATATTCCATTATCTCCAAATCTCCCTTGAAATTAAGGGGGTGAGCTGCGGATGTCAATACCGCCAAGCAATAGGGGATTTTTGACAGAATGAACAGAATGTTCAGAATGCTGAGATTATCTAAAATATTTTGTAAATTCTGTTCATTCTGTCAAACTCCTCCTGAATAACTTTTAAAATGGCTTTGACAGGAGGAGGCTCATGGCAAATAAAAATAACGGGGAGCAGCGGAAATCGGGCGAAGCTAAACGACTCAAGACAAAAGCCTATGAGAAGGCGCTGGTGAAGCTCCAGATTGAGTTTGTCAAACTCCAGGAATGGGTTAAGCACAAGGGGTTGCGAGTTGTCGTGATTTTCGAAGGACGCGATGCGGCCGGGAAAGGTGGCGTGATCAAAAGAATCACGGACTGTATGAATCCACGTATCTGCCGGGTGGTTGCCCTTGGTGTGCCCACCGAAAAGGAGAAAACGCAATGGTATTTTCAGCGTTATGTGGCTCCCTTGCCGGCGGCAGGGGAGATCGTGCTCTTTGACCGCAGTTGGTATAACCGGGCAGGTGTTGAGCATGTGATGGGCTTTTGCACGCCGGAGGAATATGAGGATTTTCTCCGCTCCTGCCCCGAATTCGAGCGGATGCTTATCCGCTCGGGTATTATTCTTATCAAATACTGGTTTTCGGTCAGTGACGAAGAGCAGGAGGCGAGATTTCAGGCCCGGGCTGCAGACCCCACCAAGCAATGGAAACTCAGCCCGATGGATCTGGTGGCGCGTAGCAAATGGGTCGAGTATTCCAAGGCCAAGGATAGGATGTTTGAATATACGGATACCAAAGAGTCGCCGTGGTATGTGGTGAATGCGGACAATAAGTTGTGCGCCCGCCTGAACTGCATGTCGCACCTTCTTTCACAGATTCCCTACAAGGAGGTCAAAACTCCCAAGATTGTGCTTCCGCCACGCCAGAAGATGAAAGACTATCTTCGGCCGCCGTTGTCAAAGCAACGGTTTGTCCCCGAGCGGTATTAGTGGGGTGCTCCCTGCCGGTTTATCCGGCAGGGAGCACTGAAGTCTATTCTTTACTTTCGGGCGGCGGGAGAGTCTAATGTTTTAGTAGTCACACCTGTTTGCGGTTGACGCGAACCTTTCTCTTCCACACATCCGGAGGTGAGAACTGATACTATTCCGGATGATAAAAGAGAGAGCCAGAGTTATGCCTGATCAGAAACACCACGCCCCCCACGTCCCCACACACGGACCGGTGGCCCATCCCCATCACGCCCCTTCACATCGGCCGCCTGTCAGCGTCCATCAGGATCCTGCGGCTGCCTCCGTTGACGTATTTACGACCCTGATCCCTGAGTTGCAGCGTGCGGTAGCCGAGGAGGGGTACGCTATCCCTACACCAATTCAGGTGGCGGCGATACCGCATCTGCTGGCGGGTCGTGATCTGCTGGGATGCGCCCAGACCGGTACCGGCAAGACGGCGGCTTTTACCCTGCCTCTTCTTCAATATCTGACCCAGCATAAGCGCGTGCCTTCCCGCGGACGGCCCCGCGTGCTGATTCTGGGGCCTACGCGAGAATTGGTCGCCCAGATCGGGGATAGCATCCGGACCTATGGCCGTTATGTGAATGTGACGCATACCACCATTTTCGGCGGGGTGGGGCAGCAGCCTCAGGTAGTGGCCGTCAACCGCGGGGTGGATATCGTGGCGGCGACACCCGGACGCCTGCTGGATCTGATGCAACAGGGGCATATCCGCCTTGATCAGGTCGAGGTCTTCATTCTTGATGAGGCCGACCGGATGCTGGACATGGGTTTTATCCGTGACATACGCTCTGTTTTAAGCGCATTGCCGCGGAAGCGTCACACCCTTTTCTTTTCTGCGACCATGGCCAAAGAGGTCATTGAGCTCGCCAGGACGATGGTGCATGATCCCGTTCATGTCACGATCACCCCAGGACAGCCGACCGTGGAAAAGATTGATCAGAAGGTGCTCTTCGTTGACAAAGGCAATAAGGACTCTTTACTGGTCTCTCTTCTGAAAGATCCCTCCATCAATCGCGTGATTGTTTTTGTGCAGATGAAGCATGCCGCCGACAAAGTTGTGCATAAGTTGATGATGTGTGGCATTTCGACCGAGGCCATTCATGGGAACAAGAGTCAGAGTGCGCGTACAAGGGCGCTGGCCGGATTCAAGGCGGGGAAAGTCCGTGTGCTCGTGGCAACGGATATCGCCGCCCGCGGCTTGGACGTCGATGATGTCACGCACATCGTCAACTACGACCTGCCCATTGAGCCGGAGACGTATGTGCATCGTATTGGCCGGACCGCCCGGGCCGGAGCCTCAGGAGATGCGGTTTCATTTTGTGCGGCCGAAGATCGCGAATTCCTGCGCGCCATTGAGCGCTTGATCCACAAAGCGATTCCTGTGGATGTGGCCCATGAATTCCATTCCGAGGCGGCCCGGAATGCGACGGGCGCCAATGCGCGCCCCCCCCCGCGCCGTCAGATGCGCGGTGGTGGCGGCGGTGGCGGTAGTGGTGGCCGTCAAGGGAGGCGTCCTACCGGGAATCGACGGAGATGAAGAGGCAGTCGCCAGTAGGCAGTAAGCAGTAGACAGTAAGCAGTATTCAGGATTCCGTATTCAGAATATGAGAAAATATATAGTACCTGGTCTTTTGGTTTCCTGCATGCTGTTGGTGGCCTTCTGGCTTGTGGCGGGGCGGATGAGTGCCAAACCTTTCCGTGCCTTTGATCTGACGGGGGCGGATTTTGCGGGGTACACTCCGAGGGTGGCAGGAATGACCGTCCAGGTGTTGCCGGTATCGGTTCGTGAAGAAGCCGAACCCAATGTGGCGGCTTATGTGGCCGACTGTGAAGGCTCGCCCGTCCGTCTCGGATTGCGTCTGGTGCATGGATACAACATGCCCATGTGCATGAAGATCAAGGGCTACCGCGTTGAAGAAGTGGCAAAGTTCCTGAGTTCTCAAGTTGTTGAGGGGAAAATTTCCGGCGACTTAACAACTCAACAATTCAGCAACTCAGTCCCACGTGGGTTGCCTGTCCAGATATGGCGGGTGATCTCCTCAACGGGGGATGCCGCCATTTGGATTACTACGATGATTCGGTCCGGAGATTTTACCGCAACTCAGGTGGATGTCTGTGCGATGGCTTTCCCCCGCGTGGATATCCCGGATGATCCCAACTGGATTCCGCAGGGATTAGGTTGGGAAGAAATCAAGCATCCGGTACAGGCGTCCAGAAAATATCTCCGGGCCAGATGGAATGCATCCCGAACGGATCTGCTGACTTTCCTGCGCCTGCGTCAACCTGCCTGGGCCAATGAGGAACTGCTGACGTATGTGTCCTCTAGTGTTGCCATTCCCGTGTCGCGTGAGAATGAAGAGATGGTCATTCAGCATGTGCTGGCCGGTCATACCGCCATGTTGAAGGAACTGCAGCGCTGGCGCCGGGCCGCTCCGCCGCATAAGCCTTAAGCCTAAGAACCCACCCCTAACCCCTCCAGGGAGGGGATCAGAATGGGAGAACAATAAAGTCCGGTGGAATTATTTGCCGGGCAACCAGACTGAGGGGGCTTCCTTGAAGAAAGACATCTCGGAGTATTGGAGCCCGATAATAGCGATGAGGCCAATGACGGCGACGATGGCTGTGAGCGCGAACCAGACAGTAGACTTGCCCGATACGGTCTTTTGTGTGACCACGGGCGCCACTGTCGCGGGTGGTGGCGGAGTCGCTTGATCAGCGGGTTGGCCGGGGGCGTATGCCGTGGCGGCTGAATCCTCTGACGCCGCCGGCGTCGAAAGATTCGCTGAGCCTGCGGAATCCCCATAGGCTTGTGAGCTTCGTTTCAGTTTAATTGTTCGGACTGTTACCATAGCGCACCATTACTCAAGAAGTTGCGAATCATTTGAGCTATGCTAGGCTGAAGCCCGCTTCGGCTCAAGCTCTTTTTTCCCGGAACCAGATCAGCCAGATGCAGAGTTCATAGAGGGCAATGAGCGGGATGGCCAGAATCAATTGACTGAAGGGGTCCTGGGTGGGGGTGATGATGGCGGCAAGCACCAGGATAATGATGATGGCGTACCGGCGCTTGTCGCGGAGCTGCCGGGAGTTGATCACCCCTAACTGGCCTAGGATGAACAGAATCACCGGCAATTCAAACGTGAGGCCGAAACTCAGCATGAGTTTAAGGACAAAGCTGATGTAGCTGGTAACGGTGAAGTACTCGACCCGGATACCCAGCCATTCATTCACCCACAGCATCATGGCAAGCGCCGGCCCCAAAGCCAGGAAATAGCATAGGGTCACCCCGCCAATGAAAAGGAGTGAGGCAAAGATAAGGCCGCCAAGAAAGGTGTGGCGTTCCCGGCGGGTAAGTGCCGGGAAAACAAACCAGCAGATGGAGAAAAGAATCGCCGGCGCGCTGAACAGGAGGCCGCCCCAGACAATGGTTTGCATGGCAACAGAGACGCCGCCGGTGACGTCCAGGGTACGGAGAAATGTGTCGGGATCGGTTACCACTCCTTTTAGCGGGTATTTCAGGATTTTAAAAAAGAGGGGGGCAAAGGCGCAGGCCACCACCATGCCGGCAAATACGGCCACGGCGCTCCAGATCAAGGCCCGGCGCAGATCTTCGAGGTGCTGGAGAAAAGGTTTGGTGACCTCCTCCTGAGATGGATTATGATTTGTCTGCATCTTTATCATCAGGGGATAAAGGCTTGTGATCATGAGGCTCTGGCGGGGGCTGATGGTCGGCGGTCAGAAGCTGGTTTTTGAAGTCACGGGTCGCTTTTTGTAGATCCTGCGACATTTTCCCCAGTTTGCGGGCGATGGAGGGGAGTCCCTTCCCTCCGAATAGAATCAAGACGGCTGCCATGATGACTAAAACTTCGCCAGCTCCAATATCGCCGAAGAAGGCCAGGATGGGATGATTGAAATTCATAATGAGAGGCAGATTACCATGGCTTTGTGCAATAAAAAAGCCCCGGTTTTCGGCCGGGGCTTTGAGCGACGCAGGAGCGTGTGATTATTTCATCACAACGAACTCAACGCGGCGGTTGATAGACCAGGCCTTTTCGTCGTGGCCGGGATCTTTCGGCTTCTCAAAACCGAAGCTCTTGGTCTGGATGCGCGTGCTGTCAATACCGAGATTCATCAGGTATGTGCGCACAGCTTGAGCGCGGCGTTCACCGAGCGACATGTTGTATTCAGCGCTGCCTCGTTCGTCGCAATGGCCTTCCAGTGTCACGAACGTGCCGGCATTGGCCTTCAGGTAACTGGCTGCCGCTTCCGTCTTGGCGCGTTCGGTGTCATCCACCAGAGCGCTGTCAAAAGCAAATTGAACCGCGGAGAGTTGTGCATTAACAACCTGGCCAACGCCCTCGCCTATACGGGTGCCGCCATTCTGTACATCCAAGCCGCCCTGGCCAGTCATTCCGCTGACATCAGTGAGGCCTTCGCTGGATTTCTTTTTGCCAAACAGACCTTTGCATCCGGTCATTGAAAAGGCCATGGCGCCCACGAGGATCATCGAAACTGCGAAACGTGTATTCATTAATATCTATTCCTTATTGCGTTCAGTTAAATGAAGAAAATGGTTTATTTCGCACACCACGAAGGTGCGGACCAACTTCCACTATATGGCGTCAAACATACGGGGGCGTCTCCCATGGTGTCAAGGAGATATATCCGCGTTCCATGCCCTTCCCGTTTGGTGCAAACGAGGTGGCGGCCGTCGGAAGCCCAGGAGGGATCCTCGTAACTGGCGTCGGAGGGACTGACCTGCCGTTCTTCCATGGTGGCGGGATTGATGACAAAAATGGAATACAGGCCGCCCCGCCGGCTGCTGAAGGCGATCAGGTTGTTGGCGCCCCAGTCGGGATCGATGTTTTCCTTGCCACGTGAAGTCAGTCGCCGGCTGGTGCCGCTACGGTCCATGATGTAGAGGTTGGGGGAGCCTGCGCCGGCCATATCGGAGACATAGGCGATTTGAGAACCGTCAGGTGACCAGGTCGGGCTGGCTTCGCCCGCCCGTGGGGTGCGGGTCAGGCGGGTCAGTTGGCCGCTGCCAAACGATTTTGAGTAGACTTCGGGATTGCCATCTTTGGAAAGTACCATCAGCATTTCCCCGCCACCGGGTGAGATGGCCCCCGCCATGTTGATGCCAGGACTGCGGGAGACGACAGAGCGCTTGCCTGATGCGGCCTCAATCATATAGATGTCGGCAAAGCCTTTCAGGAAGGAAGTGTAGACGATTTTGGAGCCATCAGGCGACCAGCGCGGAGCCAGGCTGATGGATTTGTCGTGAGTGAGTTGGCGCAGGTTGCCGCCATCGGCATCGCAGGTGTAAAGCTCCTTGTTGCCGGTGCCGTTCCCAATCATCACAATGCGGCCCGAGCAGATGCCGCGGAATCCCTTGATCGCCATAATGATGTCGTCCGCCACTTTATGCGCGAGCTGGCGGGCGTTCGCAGAGGAGTCGGTGTAAGTTTTGCTCAGTACCGCGCTGGACTTCAGGACGTTCAACACCTGGCAGTCAACGGTGAGCGTGCCGGCATTGTCATGGCAGGAGCCGGTAACGGTGAAGGTGGCGGGGCGGATCATCGAGAACCAGCCGCAATGTTCAAGATCGGATGTGAGGGTCTGGCGGAAGACAAAGCCATTGGCGCCAGCGGCTCCGTAGGCGGATAGGTCCAGACTGGTTTTGGAGCCGGATGCTTTTATAACCCGGACTTCCTGGGCAGGGGCCGTTGAGGCCAGGGTCAGGGCGACCAGCGAATAGCATAAAATGGTTTTCATAAGAGGCGCATTATCTCCTTCAATTGTTTCCTGTCAATTCAAACGCAACCGGAATCCGGCGATGCGAGGAAAGATAGCCCGCCGGCAGGCCGGAGACGCGACGGACAGATTCGACGGCCCGCATCACTGAGGCGTCCATGGTTTTATTTCCCGAACTGCTGAGAATCCGGTTTCCCACAATGGTTCCGTCCGGGTTAAAGGTCAGTTCCACGCGGGTGACCAGCCCGGCGATGCCAATATCAGTGGGCTGATTCCAGGCGCGGTACATGGCCTGTCGGACCATGTCCAGCACAATGAATTCCTGTGTCACGGCCGAGCCTTCCCCGAACCGGCTGTCGCTGTTCAGCAGGCGGCGCATATCGGCTTCGGAAAGGGTGGACTTGTTGCCGATTTTCGCGCCGCGATCGAGGAGCTTGCGGACTTCTTCGGCGGTGAGCTTGCCCTTGCCACCGGGCAGCGGACGTTTGACCTTGGTGGTGCTGACTTTGATTTTTGGTGATTTGCTGTCAGTTTTCTTGATTTCTGGCGGCTTGGGGGCAGGCCTCTTTTTGTCTTTATCCTTATCTTTTGGTTTTGCGACGGGAATGTCGCCGGGATCGGGAGGCGCATCGTCCTTTGTGTCGTCGACCTGTTTATCCGGCACTTTCTCCGGCATGGGTTCGGGAGATGGCTGTGCCAGTTCGGTGGGGATCGGGCTGGAATCATTGGGAGGGGCCTCAACAATCAGTTCCATTGGGGAGTTGAGGTCAGAGACCGGAGCGTCGCAGCCATGAATGAAAGATGCGGCAATGATGGCGCCAATCAGCAGGCCATGGCAGACGGTGACAAGAAAAAGTTCAGTTGTATAATTTTGACCGGGTTCATTCATGCGAACTGAAAAAATAGCGCAGAAGTCAGACGCGGTCAAAGCAATCACGCGGAGTAGATAGCCAGTTGTTGAGTTGTCAGGTTGATGAGTTGTTGATGGAAATACAAAGTCTTGCGCGTTTTTACTCAACAACTCGACAACTTAGCAACCCATCAACTCACTTGGTTGTCCCCATCTGCAAATAGGGAAGGATATCGTTCTTCAGGGTGGGATTGGCCTCAAAGAGGGTAAAGCCGGTGGCGCCATCCTTTCGCAATGCGTTGATCTGGGTGATGGTCTCAACGGCTGTGAGGCGGCATTCCATGGAGGTGACACCGATGCCTGCGTAGACTTTGCCTTTTACGCCCGGATAGGCAACCTGCCGGCGATACCATTCGATAAACTTCTCAGGACTGGCCGTATAACTCATGGGACACACAAAATCCAGCAACCCCAGTCTGAGCCACTCGCCCCAGTCTTGCGCAATGGAATCGCGTACCCCGGGGTAGAGGGGATAGACGGAGGCGGAAAGCTTCAATTCGGGATTGATCTGATGGACTTTCTGGTGAACGTCGGAAACGAACCTGGTCAGGAGATCCCGGCGCCATTGCCGGTAAGCCGCCTGCCGGGGGCCGGTGAGGACCTCTGCGGGCCAGTGGCGGACAGAAATTCCTGTCGCCTGGGCGAAGCGAGTCCGGCAACCGTTGCAGTAACAGAAATCCTGCGACTTGAACCGCGTATAATCCAGATGTATGCCGTTGAGCAGGGGATAGCGTGAAGCCAACTCCCTGATCAGGGACAGTTCGAACGTCCGGTTGGAGGGGTGAGACGGACAGAGCCAGCTGATGGTTGTTCCGGTAGACGAAACCTGCAGCCGTCCGGCGTTCCGGTACGGTGCAATGGTCTCATCAGGAGCGCCCTCCAGATTCCAGAGAATGACCCAGGCGTGTGTTTCGAGGCCGTAGTGTTTGGCGGCGGTGCAACAGGCCGCCACCTGATCTCCGTAGCGGGTCAGGATGTCCGAGGGGGCCGTCATCCGGCTGGGGTAATGTGCACACCATGGTCGTTGAACATGGGGCAGGACAGCGGTCATTCCGGCGCGGGCGAGAATTTGGCAGGTTTGGTCCCATGAACCGGGCGTGAAGCCTGTTCCTGAATGATTCCACACCCCTCGGAATTCGCCCTCTTTCGACGGCTGGATGGAGGCGTAGGCTTCCGTCAGGGTGGTGTCTAACTGGGAGGCTGACTGGATTGTTTGCGCATAATGTCCGCCTTGATATTCCTTTGAAAGTTTTTGTTGGAGTTGTGCTGCCCGGTCGAGTAATGGCAGAGCCGTCTCGCTTGTATTATTTTCGCGGGCGAGGGTGCGGATAGATTCGATGGCCTGGGCGGAATTCTGGTATTTGCCAAGTTGTCCGGCCTGGTTGATGGCGTGGGTGGCGGCCACCCGCCACAAGTCGCGATCACAGGTGCCAAGGAGGTTGACGAGGAGCCGTTTTTTCGCGGGAACATCGCTTTCCAGCAGAATGTGGGACATCCAGAAGCCGCGATCCGACTGTAGCCAGGCGGGCTCCGGGGGGAGTTGACCGGAAGTGTTTTCCCACCAGGCGATGACCCGTGCATTCTGTCCGGCGGGGTAGGCTGGAATCAGGGAGAGGGAGGTTTGCTCAATCCGGGCCGGGATGGCGGGAAGCGCATTTTCAACAAAACGGAAGGCGCTCCAGGAGTCGGCGCCGGGCGCTCTCGTCAGGCTACCCAGTCGGACCCCCATTAATTTTGCAAGCCCCGGGTCTGCCGAGAATAGCACAATCAATTTTCCGCCCCCCTCTACAAAACGGCGACAGGCGAGAAGTTCTTTTGAGCTCAAAGTGGAATTGTAGGGCAGGATGGCGACCCGGGCATCCTGGAATGCGCCGGCGGCAAACTGGCCGTCGGTCACTTGGTTGACGGGGATGCCGACGCTTTGGATCCAGCCACGTAAACGGTCTGAAACTTTTTCGGCATAACTGCGCTCAGCCGCAATTACCACCGAGTCAGTTGGTTTAATGATCAGGACTGGTTGTGTTTTTGTTATGGGGGAGATTTGGGAAAGAGGCGTTTGGATCTGGCGGGGAGCGGGAGCGGGGGG
>Ga0194056_10001202_pt1 | contig 14143 bp, 15 predicted proteins | sample SepL4413m_MetaG_FD_155458 | JGI IMG/M metagenome (GOLD analysis project Ga0194056, IMG submission 155458) | Anoxic zone freshwater microbial communities from boreal shield lake in IISD Experimental Lakes Area, Ontario, Canada - Sep2016-L442-13m | ecosystem: Environmental > Aquatic > Freshwater...
CCTTGCCCTTCATGTCAGCGGGTGAGAAGGTCTTGTCGGGGTCCGCCAGTTGCGGCAATGTGAAACTCGGCGCCGGCTTGTCCTTCAACGGCGACGGCAAGTCGCGCGGATCACGCGTGAGCCCGATGGCGAGGAAGATCACCAGGACGAAAAACCCGGCCAGCGGAATGAGGAAGCGCTTCATGCCGGAACTCCACCGGGAATGCTCACGGCGGCCTTGACGCGCAGGCGGTAACGCCGGTCGAGCATGGCGATAAAACCGCCCAGAGCCATAAACAGGCAACCGCCCCAGATCCAGTCCACGAAGGGCTTGTAGTAAACCCGCACGCTCCAGGCGCCCTTGTCGTCAAGCGGTTCGCCGAGCGAGACATACACGTCGCGCGTGAAGCCGGCATCGATCGCGGCCTCGGTCATGGGCATCTGCGACGAGAAATAATTGCGCTTTTCCGGATGCAGAGTCTTCAGCACGCGGCCGTCCTTGGATACCTCGACCTTGCCGACGGAAGCGCGATAGTTGGGGCCGGGGGCCAGTTCAACGCCGAGCAGGCGAAAGCCGTAACCGCCGACATGCACGGTGTCGCCCGGCTCCATGCGCACGTCCTTCTCCTCCTGATAGCCGCCTACCATCGACACCCCGACGACAAATACCGCAATGCCGAAATGGGCCAGTTGCATGCCCCAGAACGAAGCGGAAGGCTTGCCCGTCTTGCTCCGCTCGATGATCTGAAAGACGCCGCTGGCAGTGATCCACACCGCCAGCAGGCAACTCATCGCGGTGAGCGGCGTCCAGGCACCCATCAGCAGCGGCAGGCCGATGCCGGCGATGACGGCCAACACCATGCTCAGCCTCAGGCGGCGGGCGATGGCCTTGAGGTCGGCGTGCTTCCATTGCGCCAGGGGACCGACCGCCATCAGCAGCAGCAGCGGCACCATCACCGGGACGAAGACGGCGTTGAAATAGGGCGGCCCGACCGAGAGCTTGCCCATGCCGAGCGCATCGATCAGCAGCGGGTAGAGCGTGCCGAGCAAAACGCTGCCGGCAGCCACCACCAGCAGCACGTTGTTCATCAGCAGCATGGTCTCGCGCGACACCAGGCCGAAGCTGCCGCCGGCATTGACCTTGGGCGCACGCCAGGCGAACAGCGTCAGCGAACTGCCGACCACGATGGCCAACAGCACCAGGATGAACACGCCGCGCCGCGGATCCGAGGCGAAAGCATGCACCGACGTAAGCACGCCGGAGCGCACCAGGAAAGTACCGAGCAGCGACAGCGAAAACGCCAGGATCGCCAGCAGCACGGTCCAGTTCTTGAAAGCCCCGCGCTTCTCGGTCACGGCCAGCGAATGGATCAGCGCCGTACCCGCCAGCCAGGGCATGAAGGAGGCATTTTCCACCGGATCCCAGAACCACCAGCCGCCCCAGCCAAGCTCGTAATATGCCCACCAGCTGCCGAGCGCGATGCCGAGCGTGAGAAAGACCCATGCCGCCGTGGTCCACGGTCGCGACCAGCGCGCCCAGGCCGCATCGAGCCGGCCTGAAATAAGCGCCGCAATGGCGAAGGCAAACGCCACCGAAAAACCGACGTAGCCCATGTAGAGCATGGGGGGATGGAAGACCAGGCCGGGATCCTGCAGCAGCGGGTTGAGATCGCGCCCTTCTGCAGCGGCCGGCAACAGGCGGTCGAAGGGGTTGGAGGTAATCAGAATGAAGGCCAGCAAGCCGATGCCGACCAGTCCCAGCACCGCCAGCACCCGCGCCACCATGACTTCGGGCAACTGGCGCGAAGCCAGCGATACGGCGGCGGCCCAACCGGACAGCATCAGCACCCACAGCAGCAGGGAACCCTCGTGGCCGCCCCATACGGCAGCGAAGCGATAGAGGGTCGGCAACTGCGTGTTGGAATGCTGGGCGACATAGTTCACCGAAAAATCGTTGATGAGAAAGCTCTGCGTCAGGCAGACGAAGGCGACGGCGATCAGCAGGAATTGCGTCTGCGCCGCCGGCCGCGCCAGGGCGATCCATTGCGCCTGTCCGCGCTGGGCGCCGACCAGCGGCAGCACGCCCTGGACGATGGCAACGACAAAGGCGAGGATGAGGGCAAAGTGTCCGAGTTCTGGGGTCATGGCTTTTTCGGTGCCTGTTCTGTTGCGGGTTTGACTTCCGGCGCGTTCTGGCTCTGCTGTGCCTGCTTCAGCGCCGCGGCAGCTTCGGGCGGCATGTAATTCTCGTCATGCTTGGCCAGGACTTCGCTGGCGACAAAAACACCATCACCGCCGAGGCGGCCCTGCACCACCGCACCCTTGCCGTCACGAAACAGGTCGGGAAGAATGCCCGTGTAGGCAACAGGGATTTCCTTGGCGAGGTCGGTGACGACAAAACGCACCGTCATGTCCTGACGCTTGACCGAGCCTTCCTTGACCAGCCCGCCGATGCGGAAAGCCTTGCCCTGCGGCGCCTTGCCGGCAGCAACCTCCGAAGGCGTGACGTAGAGTGCGATGTTGCTGTCGAGCGCGTTGAGCGCCAGTACGGCGGCGATAGCCAGCGAGGCGAGTCCGCCGACAATCAGGGCGATGCGTTTCTGTCTGGGTTTCATTGAGTTTTTTGTTGTAGTTCGAGTTCGTCGGCAAGCCGTTCGCGGATCAGGCTCTTGCGAACCTCGCTAAGACGTCGCCTGGCCAGAAAAGGTTCCGTGAACATGAGCAGGACGCAAGCGCCGAAGCTGCCCCAGACGTAGAAGGCGTAGCCGCCCATGGCAAAAAACTCGCCGACGCTATTCCACTGCATGTTTCACCCAATCCGTGTGTCGCTCGCGCTCGAGGATGATGGCGCGCACCCGCACCAGCGCCACCGCGATCGTGTACATCCAGAAGCACAGCGCCATCAGCAGCATGCCCCAGAGCATGGTGTGCGCCATCGAGGGCGCCTTGTTCATGTTGATCGTGGAGCCCTGATGCAGCGTGTTCCACCATTTCACCGAAAAATAGATGATGGGAATATTCACCACGCCCACCAGTGCCAGGATCGCGCCGGCCTTGTCGGCGCGGCGCGGATCGTCGATGGCGGCCTGCAGCGCCATGAAGCCCAGATAGAGAAAGAACAGGATCAGTTCCGACGTCAGGCGCGCATCCCACACCCACCACGCGCCCCACATGGGCTTTCCCCACAGGGCTCCGGTCCATAGCGACAGCGCCGCCATCAAGGCCCCGGTCGGCGCCAGCGCCTGCGCCATCATGCCCGACACCCGGGTGTTGAGCGCCAGCCCGAGCCCGGCCCAGAAAGCCATCACCAGATAGATGAACATCGACATCCACGAGGCCGGCACATGGACGAAGATGATGCGGTAGCCCTCGCCCTGCTGCGCATCGGTCGGCGCGACGAAGAAGGAAAGCCACAGCCCGGCAATGCCGAAGGCGGCGGCGGCGGCCCAGAACCATGGAATCATGCGCCCGGCGAGCGGATAAAAGCTCTGCGGGCTGCCGAACCTGAACCACTGAATAATCGACTGTCTCACTCCAGTGCAATCCTCACAGCAGCCGTGGTTGCCCACGGTGCAAAAAATACAGCCAAGGCCAGCATCGCTGCCAGCAAAGATAAATGCCCACCTGCACCGAGACCCGCAATATGGGCTTCCACCGCTCCCGCGCCGAAGATCAGCGCCGGGATGTAAAGCGGCAGGACCAGCAGCGCCAGCAACACGCCGCCGCCGCGCAGTCCCAAGGTCAGCGCCGCACCTATCGCCCCGATCAGGGACAGTAGTGGCGTCCCCAGCAACAGCGCCAGCGTCAGGATGCCCAATGTCGAAGCATCGAGATCGAACTGCAATCCGAGTACCGGCGCCAGCAACACCAGCGGCAAGCCGCATAACAACCAGTGGGCCAATATTTTACCTGCAACCAGCAGACCCAAGGGAGACGGCGACAAAGCCATCTGCTCAAGAGTGCCATCCGAATGATCGGCGGCAAACAGGCGCGGCAAGCCGAGCAGTGTCGCCAGCAACGCGGCAACCCAGAGAATTCCCGGCGCAATCTTCTTCAGCAGCGCGGGTTCCGGCCCTATTCCCAGGGGAAACAGGCTGGTGACGATGACGAAGAAGAACACGGCCGTCAGCACCTCGCTCTTGCGTCGCAGCGCAAGCAGCAGATCGCGGCGTACGGTGGCAAGGAAGGCGTTCATGCCACCTCCGCCGGGCCGCCCCAAGGAGGTGGCGAGCCAGAACAAGGAAGCCGCGTCAGCGGCTGAACCGTAGTCATCCCTTGCCACGGGCAGGGGGGCGGGGGGATGGTCTTCATAGCACCAGTGCCTTGCCGCCCGGCACGGGCAGCGGCTGGTGGCTGGTCAGCACCGCCATGCCGCCCGTGGACAGATGCTCGGCAATCAGTTCGCCCAACAGCTTTACGGCAGCGACATCGAGTGCATTGAAGGCTTCGTCGAGCACCCAGAGTATCGCCGGCCGCGTCAGCAGCCGCGCCAGCAGCACGCGCCGCTTTTGCCCGGCTGAAAGCACGCGCACCGGCAACTCCTCGCGGCCGCGCAGGCCAAGCCGGATCAAGGCGGCCAAGGCCGCGCCTTCGTCCAGTTCGATGCCGTCCAGCGCAGCGGCGAGGCGCAGATTCTCCAGCGGCGTCAGATCCTCCTTGACCGCGGCATGGTGACCGAGATAAATCATGTCGCGGCGGAATTCCACGGAAGGCGCCGGCTCATTGCGCCAGCGTATCTGTCCCGCATCTGCCGGCGAAAGGCCGACCAGCAGCCGCATCAGGCTGGTCTTGCCGGAGCCGTTTTCGCCCTGCACGTGTAGCCACTCGCCTGCGGCGAGCGCGAAGCCGACGTCGGAAAACAGGCGGCGTTCACCGCGGGAACAGGCGAGACCTGAAACATTGAGCATGCCCCAATTGTGCCCGAAAGCGCCGCCCCATGCCTTGCGTCGGGTCAAGACGACGGTGGCTCCGGCCGCAAGACGCCGGCAACTGCTGTCAAAACCAGCAGCAGAGCGGCAAAATCCTGCCAGCGCGGCGCCTCGCCGAGGAACACCATCCCGCTGAATACGCCAACCACGGGGATGATCAGCGAGCAGAGGGAGGAAACACCGGCCGGCACCATCTGCACCAACTTGTTCCACGCCCAATAGCAGAACAGCAGGCCGATGAAGACGTTGTACCAGAAGCCGAACATGGGCCAGAAACTGATGCCGCCCCAGTCGACGCTTTCCAGCGCATGGCCCGACAGCGCAATGGGTATCCCGCCCAGCAGACCCTGCCAGGCTGTCAACGACGTTATCGGCATGGGCAACGGATCGCGTTTGTAAATCACCAGGCCACCAGCCCAGAAGATGGCGGCGATGATCATCAGGATCACCCCGACCGGGGCACTGCCGAGTTTCTCGAACTCGGCACCGATCAGCAGCGCCATGCCGCACATGCCCAGCACCAGTCCGCCCAGCCGTCGCCGGCTGATCGGTTCATCGAGCAGCCAGACCGAGAGCAAGGCGCTCCAGACCGGCATGGTGTAGCCAAGAATCGCTGCCCGCCCCGAAGGCAGCAGGCTCACGCCCCAAATTGCGAACATGTTCCAGCCGACGATGTTGCACGACGCCATGCCGATCAGTTGCGGCCAACGTCCCCGGGGAACCTTCAGGGACTGGCCGGAAAACCAGGCGACGCCGAACAGACCGGCGGCAGCCAGCAGAATGGCATCGCCACGGAATATCCAGCGCGGAATCTCGGTGATCACGACTTTCATGATCGGCCAGTTCAAGCCCCAGCCAAGGGAAAGCAGGCCGAGCAGAATGAGCCCGGCGCGCGGGATGCGAGTGGCGGACATGGTGCGCGAGTGTCGCATGGCGATAGCGCGATTACAATCCATTGCGGCCTACCCCGGTGTCATGACCTCCTGCATCAGCGCGCTGACGCAATCAGGAATGACGCAAGCAGCCAATCTCCCTATTTGCGGGCCGCCGGTGGCAGCCCGGATCGGCGGAAGCGGGAATCACAAAAACACGATAGCATAGCGGCCTGACCACCCATCAATAGGAGAATGTCATGGCCCGCAGAAAGAAACTTGATTTCAGTGACATCGCGACAGATCGCAATAAGGAAGACCTCAACCAGAAGGATTTCTGGGCGAAATATGGCGTCACGCAGTCGGGTGGATCCCGATATGAATCCGGCCGCAATATCCCCAAGCCGCTGGCGATCCTGCTCTGGCTGCACCGCTCGGGGAAGATCAGCGACAAGGATCTCAGCGACGCACTGAAGTAAGCGATTCCCCGCTTGGGAGCGGTTCGACCGCAAGGCATTGTGGAGCGATCCCGGTCGCCCCCTGCTCCGGGCACAGCGTCGACAGACTCGTCCGCTGCAGTAGATCCATTCCCGGGAAACTTCGCGCCGGGCGGGAAAGAAAAAACTCCACGCTGCAACCGACGGCGGATATCCGTAGCGTTTCTTCCTTCGTGACATCGGCTGTCATCCGGCACAAAGAAAAGCGGCCTCCATCGCTGGAGGCCGCAGTATTACTGGTGGGCTGTGAGTGGCTCGAACACTCGACCTACGGATTAAGAGTTCTGGGGTGCGGCTATACCCACGGATATATGGACCTTAACAAACCTTGATAATACAGGCATTACAGCCTATCATGACCTTAACGGGCTAGCACGAAATATAGCAGAATTTGATAGCCCGTGCTAGCCCGATGCTAGCCCGATAGTTTGCGTTTGGGAACTCAAGCGGTGGCAAAGAAGATCAAATTCACCAAGACAGCACTGGAAAGATTGCCGTTGCCTGCGACTGGCAAGCGATCAACCTACTACGATGTGACGGTTCCGAAACTTGCGTTGCGCGTTACATCGGCAGGAAGCAAGACCTTCTACATCGTCCGGCGCACTGGGCATGAGATGGTCTGGTTCAAGCTTGGAACGTTTCCTGATATGACGGTGGAGCAATCGCAGAGAACCGCTGAGAAGGTATTAGGGGCCTTTGCCGGAGAATCAAACCCTGCCGTTGCTCGTCGTGCCGCTAAGGGTGTGCCGACATTGGCTGAATTCTTCAAAAAATACGGAATGCGCTATGGGCAGTACAAGAAGTCGTGGCGCGACGATCAGCAGCGTTACCGTGATTATCTCGATAAACCACTGGGCAATCGTAAGCTCCACACTATTGGTAAAGAAATGGTCGGGCGGATTCTCGCCGACATGGATGCCGATGGCAAAGCTGGCTCTACAGTAAACAATGTCCGTGCGCTGGCATCTAGTCTGTTTAGCAAGGCGATTGAGTGGAACGACTTATCAGTAAATCCTGTTAAGGGCATCCCGACGAGAAAGACAAACAAGCGCGACAGGTTCATTCAGTCAAACGAACTACCAAGATTCTTTACATCCCTTGCCGACGAGGCGAATATCACTATCCGCGACTACTTTCTGTTGTCGCTCCTTACAGGGGCGCGGCGGGCAAATGTCCTCGCCATGCGCTGGCGGGACGTAAATCTCCAAGAGGGCATCTGGCGCATTCCAGTCACGAAGACTGGCGATCCGCAGAATGTGACTTTGTCGCCAGACGCGATTACCGTCCTTCAGCAACGCGAGGAGGCAAAGGACGATTCGCCCTTCGTATTCCCCGGTGGCGGCAAGACTGGCCACCTCGTCGAACCAAAAGCAGGATGGAAGAGGATATTTGACCGAGACGAACTAAGGCAGCTTACTGATGCCATAGTTGCCGCTGGTGGCAATTTCCCCGTGAAGGAAGGTGAAGCTCCAGCCAACACTCTCAATCGCGCCAGAAACACTGCCGAGCGGCTGAAGGTGGTAACTGAAGACTACCGCTTGGACAACTTACGAATCCATGACTTACGACGTACCTTGGGCAGCTGGCAAGCGAAGACAGGCGCCTCGCTAGTCGTCATTGGCAAGAGCCTGAACCACAAGAATCAGGCGACTACGGCAATCTATGCTCGTCTTGATCTGGACCCTGTAAGGGCATCTGTGAATACCGCTACGGCGGCGATGTTGGAAGCTGGCGGACTGAAGCCGCCGCCGAAACGAGACAAAAGCTAATCAGGGGTGACACATGGCACAAAAGAAGGGCATTCAAAATGGGTCTAAGAGCCTTCCAATCGACAACCTTTTAGTTGAGCTAGCAGTAACAGGACCAAAAACTACAAAGACGGATGCCCCCACGGGTGTGAAGTTGAAACCCAAGGAATTCATGAGTTTGTGGAAACTGCTCAAACATCCCCGAACCGTTTCCGTAGCGACGCTTGCCACAGCGATTGAAACTGGAGGCGTGTATACGTATGACAAGTATGGTCGGTATATGCCTTTCACTAGAGACACACCAGAGGCACAACGTGCATTGGCTCTTTTGGCTGATATCTATGAGTTTGAGAGTAAGTATTGGGAATCGCACGATGACGTGGAGAACGCTGCTGGTGAAGCTGGTGGCGATAATGGTCAGTATTACGACATTAGCGAAGGACTCCACCCGCTAGATATTCCCGACGATCACGGTGACCCTTACGACGACTTTGGATGGGCAATAGACGCTCTGCCGAATTTCGAGGCGATCCGATCAGGCCAGCATGAGCTTCCACCCAAGAGTTTAGGTGGCGGCGGGAGGCTTGAGAAAAATTACTTGCATATCATAGGTGCGCTTCTGGAGTGTATTGCTGGCAAAGTGCCACCTGCGGAGAAGCATCCGTCGTTTGCTAGCGAGGCGCAGTTGATCGAGTTCTTGGACGAAAAGTTCGACGGAATTGAGGGACTTTCGGCTAGCAACCTACAAAGGAAGTTTCCAGCCGCAAAACATTCTATCGGAAGCTCATAGCGGCACTGCTACTCAAGAGTACCGCAACTAAGTCCATCCACCGCAATTGCGGTGACTGGCCAAAACTCTTGTTTTAACTTGCTTTCCCATACCGCCCCGTAGCGGAGATTATTGGGAAGGCATTATGACGATTCAAGAAATTTTGCATGCAGCACGCGATCTGCTCGACGAGCGGGAGGCTGCAAAGCTGCTGGGTTTAGCACCTGGCACACTCTCTGTATGGCGTAGCACCGGGCGCTACTGCATACCGTTTATCAAGGTTGGCAGCAAGGTTCGTTACCGCCGCTGTGATCTTGATGCGTGGCTGGTGGCCCGCACACGCACCAGCGGCGCGACCGCTTAATCCCCAGCATGCATTACTACCGAACTCGCCCGCGCTGACAGCATTGCATGCTGTCACAGTGATAAAGAATCCCGTCCGACAACGTGGGCGGTCAGTTAAGCGTTTTTATAGGAAAAATATTATGGCTAATGCCATGAAAGTACTAATGAAGAAAATTCAAAAAAGTGCCAAATACCCAGTTGGCCTACCTGCCTTCAAAGATAAGGACATGAATTTGTATCTTTCGTTCGCACTGAATGCTCGCGACGATGATGGGGAGCTAATTGGAGAAGTGGAGGGTGATGGAGATGCCGTGGCTATAACCCTTGGACATGGTTTTGACGACGCTGACGTTCGCCTATTTGTGAAACTCGGCACTGGAACTGAAAAGACAGCGGTCCTTCTTCAAAAGGTGATCGACCGCGTGTGTATGGGTAATGGCTTGACCGCGTAACCAGCCTTACGGCGTGGCAATCCCGCAGCGGCTACAGAGCCGAAATTCACTGTGTAGCCGCTGCATCTTACCCAATCCGGCTAGCTTGGCAGATGAGTAAAAGCAGTCGTACCGCATCAAACGAAAAATCCCGCTTGCAGGCGGGATTCGTCGAGAACCTAAAAGCAGTAACCATCGAACAGGTAGCTCTCTTTAACAGGTCGTCACGGCCTAGAAAGCAGGTTAATTATGGAACATGCATCTGAAAACGTCAAGCTGGTGGACGCCCCAAACTCCCAGCAAAGCACCACAGGGACCGCGAGTCTCGATCTTAAGTCCCTTCGCCTTCCGGCAAACTATGGCGTGACGCTTGGCGTCAAAAAGCTGCTGACCAACGTGCTCGTGGGCAAGCCGAAGAAGTCCAACTTCTTTCGCACGCATCCATCGGACGAAATGACCTTCCCCGCCATGATTCTGGAAAACAAGGAGGCTCGCGAATCCTACGTGGTGGTTCCAGAGGTGGCGCAGGAAATCAGCGAGTTGGTGCGCCCGGTCATGCTGCATGCCGCCATCGACCGCCAGAACAACGTCTCGCTGATACCGGTTCCACTGCCGGGGGAGGATGGCACCCGCAACCCGTGGCATGAGTCGTTGGCGCAGGCCGTTGAGCATGCCAAACTGCACTGGATTCGCATCACGGCGAACATGCACACGGGCGCCTATGACGTTTATGAGGCCGAGGGGGACCTGCCCGAACCCGAATGGCCGGCGCACGATATCGATGCCCTTGTTCAGGTGGCCTTTCGCGGCAAGATCATCACCGGCCTTGAACATCCCGTCGTGCAATCGCTACTGGGCTGCATCTGATGACTCTCGACGATTTCACCGACGGGGTTCGGTTTGTGGATTTTGAGTTTCATCCGGAGCACGGTCGTGAGGGTAATCTGCCGGTGCCGGTCTGCATGGTAGTTCGGGAATGGCCTTCGGGCCTGACCCATCGCTACTGGCAGGGTGAACTGCACCAGATGACTAGGGCGCCCTTCCCGACTGGCGACAAAGCTTTGTTTGTTGCCTATTTCGCCTCTGCCGAAATGGATTGTTTCCATGTGCTGGGCTGGACACCGCCGGCCAATGTGTTGGATCTTTACGTAGAGTTCCGCTGCCGTACAAACGGGCTGCGTTTGGCCCACGGCAATGGGCTGCTCGGTGCGCTGATGTACTACGGCCTGCCAACCATTGGAGGTGAGCAAAAGGACGCCATGCGGGATCTGATTCTTACCGGCGGCCCGTGGTCGCTGCAAGATCAGTTGGCCATCCTCGACTACTGCGAAACCGATGTGGTAGCACTGGCCGACTTGCTCACTGTAATGCAGGCCCAGCTCGATTGGCCCCGCGCCCTGCTTCGGGGCCGCAGCATGAAGGCGGTTTCGCGCATCCAGATGAATGGCGTTCCGCTGGACGTTGAAGCGCTGGCGCTGCTATCGGAACACTGGACGGCAATTCAGGATCAGTTAATTGCCGACATCGATCAGGACTTCGGTGTCTATGAGGGGAGGACTTTCAAGACCAGTCGCTGGGAAGCGTATCTTGTCGCCAACGACATTCCTTGGCCGCGGTTGGAAAGCGGCCGGCTCGACATGAGTGACGCCACCTTTCGTGAAATGGCACGCACTTACCTTCGGATCGCGCCAATCCGCGAACTTCGGTCAGCCTTGTCGGAAATGCGTTTGGCCAATCTGCACGTGGGTGGCGACGGGCGCAACCGCTGCCTGCTGTCGCCATTCCGGTCAAGAACGGGACGTAACCAGCCGTCGAACTCCAAGTTTATCTTCGGCCCCTCGGTCTGGCTGCGCGGTTTGATTCGGCCGCAGGCGGGATGGGGTTTAGCCTATGTAGATTGGAGTCAGCAGGAGTTCGGGATTGCCGCGGCGCTGTCTGGAGATCATGCAATGATGGAAGCCTATCGCAGCGGTGATCCCTACCTCGCATTTGCCAAGCAGGCTGGCGCAGCTCCGGCGGATGCCACCAAGCAGACCCACAAGGCGGTACGGGAGCAGTTCAAGGCGTGCGTACTGGCGGTGCAGTACGGGATGGGCGAGGCTAGTCTTGCCGCACGCATAAATACACCGGTCGCCCGTGCGCGGCAGCTCCTCGACCTGCATCGCCGCACCTACCGGACGTTCTGGAAGTGGTCTGACAGCGCTGTTGATGAAGCGGTGCTCGGCGGCCGGCTTTGGGCAGGCTTTGGGTGGCAGATTCATACCCGTGACGAACTCAACGATCGCAGCCTGCGCAATTTCCCGATGCAGGCCAATGGTGCCGAGATGTTACGCATCGCCTGCATCCTGCTGACAGAGGCAGGGATCAGGGTTTGTGCACCGGTGCATGATGCACTTCTGATCGAAGCCCCGCTCCATGAACTTGACGATGCCATCACCACCACGCAATCGCTTATGCAAGAAGCTAGCCGAATCGTTCTCGATGGCTTTGAACTTGGTAGCGACGCAAAAGTAGTTCGCTACCCTGACCGTTACATGGATGAGCGCGGGGTGACGATGTGGAACACCGTGATGAATTTGGTTGGTGAGCCGGGTCTTACCTGCGTCAGCTAGACGCACCTACCTGCGTCTTCCCACCGCACCCGTACATTCTCTTATAAATATGTTTACTAGTAGTACACCAGATGCCCAGATCCCTGTGAAACGATTGCAGCTTAATCGGACATCCGGAAAGTTTGTGGCAGCTCCCAAGAAGGATCTGTTTCTTCGGGGACCGATACCCCTTAACTGGCTGAGTAAAGCTGCCAGACTCCCCGGCAAGACGCTCAATGTTGGTCTAGCACTGTGGTGGCTAAATGGCATGACCACTACCCCATCCGTCAAACTTACCCGAAGGGCATTGGAATTGTTCGAGGTGGGTAGGGACGCCGCGAGCACAGCATTAAGTCGATTGGAACACGCTGGCCTTGTCCAAGTTGATCGGAGGATTGGTCGGCGCCCTCTCGTCGTGATTCTTCAACAGGAATCAGGATGACAGTATCGCCTGATGGCTTCCGCACCCTTGCAGGGGTGACATTCAGTTGATGCATTTACTGTTGTGACCAAGGAGCCATTTTTTACTCTGCGTCGACAGGTTTATTCCGTACCTTTTGCTTAAGAATATGGTGATTATCACGGACGCTCAGTACGATGGCATTAAAGAGTAAATTAATCAAACTCGGGCCGTAATCGCACCTAGAGTAAATTCCTCAGCACTGAGCGGCTACCACCAGCAGAACCGGCGCTGCGGTGTTACTGCCCCCGATCTAAATTTGCAGGCGATTGCAAAGCTTCGCTCACCGAAAGGCGTTGACATAGCTGCGAGGGGGGGTAGGTCCAGCTTTTGGGCTAGCGTAATGCGGCTCATCGTGCGCGCCCCATTTTGTTGCCTCTGATTCGTACCGTAATACCACCGTTTGTCAATACGCTAACGAGTACAGCACGGATGTACCGATAAACACGGTATTGACAAAAGAGTACAGTACCGATATAATAGTCCCCGTTTAATAGGACATTAGGGAGCAAATGGCTACCTTCGCTTACTTGAGGTGCAGCACGAGCGATCAATCGCTGGATCAGCAATTGGGGCAAATTCGCGCCGCCGGTTACCAAGTTGATGATGACAGGGTGTACAGTGAATTTGCGGTAGGTGGGGGGGTTCCCGCGTTACAGCGCCCACAGTTCAGCAAACTCAACGAGCGACTTGCTGATGGGGCGGTACTCGTTGTCGCAAATATTGACCGATTGGGGCGAGATGTTCTGGATTGCCTAACCACAATCGACAGTCTCGTTGCGCGGGGAATCTCCATCGCAGTATTGAATATTGGCGGAGTTATAGACAACAGCCCCGCGTCGAGGCTGATGCTGACTCTCTTAAGCGCGATTTCGGAATTTGAGAAAAGTTTAATCAGTCAGCGCACCAAGGCGAAGCTTGCCCAACTCAAAGCTGATGGTGTGAAACTTGGGCGGCCCGTGAAGTGCAATGATGTTGCTCTTAGGGCAAAAGCGGTTGAGCTTTTTGGAAACGGCCTAAGTTGGCGGCGGGTGGCGAAGGACTTGGGGATCGCACTCAGCACATTGCAAAGGGCGATGAAGCAAACAACCTCAAACAGGTCAGGGATTGCGGCGACGCCACCATGAACAAATCGGTCGACAGCGTGAAGGCGCTAAGCAACTTTCTGAAATCTCTGAACCACACTGGACCTATCTCAGGGGAAATCTTCAGGACGTTGCCGGTTCAGAATCTTGAAGCTAATGCTCCAGAGCCGACGCTCATAAACGCCGCTTCCGGCCATCAGCGGTCACTGGGAATTGTTCTCCAAACCGGCCACTCAACCCGGGCCGTTCTCCAGACCGGCCATTCAATCGGCGCCACTGATCGGAGCCACCAACTTCGCCACCTGAACTTCGGCTGTGCCGCGTCACCAGCGCGCCTTGCCCTTGCTGAACCAACCGCTGTGGCTGTGCTCCTGCGTCCGAGTGCTGTGGATATATACAGTATCCTGTCCCGGTCACCCGACCAGGATGGGCCTACTC
>Ga0194056_10001203_pt1 | contig 14128 bp, 22 predicted proteins | sample SepL4413m_MetaG_FD_155458 | JGI IMG/M metagenome (GOLD analysis project Ga0194056, IMG submission 155458) | Anoxic zone freshwater microbial communities from boreal shield lake in IISD Experimental Lakes Area, Ontario, Canada - Sep2016-L442-13m | ecosystem: Environmental > Aquatic > Freshwater...
GCATCATACCTGCGTCGCTCATTACTCATCGCTTTATAGTCCTTCCAGTGGCTGTTTTTGCCCCCGAAAAACTATCTTAACATACTGTCTAAAAAACGGGGTTCACTATAGCTTATGCAGCCAACATGGCTGCAACATATGCACACGAACAGTTTGCACTAAGTGACGATGAAAAGCAGGCGATGGAGGAGATGACCATTCTATGCCGAGCGGCAGAAGACAAGACCGAGCAGGCCATGATCCTGGCCTGCGAACAGAATCCTGAGGTGGAGGGACTTCGGCAACTGGCATGGGCATACATCGAATACGGGCAAGTGTCAGTGGATGCCGATGCGCTGATAATCAGTCCGAGCTCCGTCAAGGACAAGTCTGTGGCGCAGGTGGCCGTCATACTGCTACATGAATGGCAGCATGTTAAGCGTGACCATCATGCCCGGTGGAAGGTCTTATTTGCCGGCCTCAACGAGCCTATGAGGCAAGTCATCTGGCACACTGCCTGGAATTATGCAGCGGATTGTGAGATCAATTCGGCGCTCATCAACGAGCACGTTTTAGTCGGACTTCAAGACGATAGCGTTGTACCTGGCTATGGAGACTACAAATGTCTCCCAGCTGGGCTCACTGCCGAGGAGTATTTTGACCTCATCAAGTCGAACCCAGCGTTATGGGCAATCGTTGATCGACATGTCATCCAGAAATACGGGATAAAGCCATCTGATGCTGTAATCCTCAAAACTGAGGCGGTATAAAAACATCACAGGTGTAAGGGGGATATATAACAAGTACCCCCCTTCACTTCTCCCCTCCCCGGGGGGCTTATTTTTCCTGGTGGGTAGGCTTTGCTTAAAAGAATGCTTATTTTATCTGAGCATGGTTGGCACCGTCCAACGAAAGCATAGCCCATGCAGCACGTCGCAAGGCGTGCTTATTTCTTTTGGCAGGGAGACGGTGTCTCTCGACCACGATATTCAACATCACAACGAAAGGTTACGACAATGGCTATTCACTTCATTCATTCAGGACGTATTACGGGAACACCTGCACTCGCGGCACAGATCGCAGCTTGCTCCGAGACTGGCTTCGAGATCCGCATGGTTTCCGGTATTGTGCAGGTCACCCCTGCCAGCGCCGAGAGCCTGGCTTATCTGGAAGCCCGTACCGTTGGCGACAAGAAGTACGAAGCTCGCCAGATCAGCGTGCGTGAATTCACGCCGGACGTTCAAGCGCCCAAGGGCAGAACCGCACCTGCTGGCAGGTAAGACCGTCGAGAGTAGCACAGGGGAATGATATCCTGTGCGCTCTCTTTTTCTTTTTGCAGACCTATCACTTTCAGACAATCATTTGTCACGTCCGCCGAGCGATTGTTTCATCTCTCAAGCATTCGCGTTGTCTGTAGAGCGATTTCTCCCTTACCAGTTCTGGCTGTAGTCTGAATACCTGGATGGCCTTTTATAACGTGAGGGAGGAATTCATCTTTTATTCACTAATTCTATTTGGGTTCTCTTTGCTCTGGCTGTCCGGCCTCCCGTCCAGAGCATCCTGTTTTGGGGCAAGGTGCCGGCATCCCGTCCGGTGTATATCAATCTGGAGGATTGAGCCTTGCCAGCATCTTCAGTTCCGGATCTCTTTCTCCCTGCATGTTGTTCCTCGGATCCAGGAACCTCGCTACCCTTCGCCGGATGCCAGGCATACTGTCTCCCACAGCCATCATGCAGGGCTCTATTTCATCCATCCATGCCACCTTATCGGGAAACCGGGGCCGTGGTCGGGCGTGCCTGTATCGTAAAACAACTGCCCGTGGTGAGAAGCATACCATGGGATAACGGGGTATTCTGCCGCTTCATAGTTCCCCGTATCTGCAATACCACAACATTGGTGTTAGCTCCCCCCAAAAAAATCATGACAATTTTCCCGTATGGTTGTGTCAATGGTTTGGGTAGACGAGATTACTCGTGGCTTAACAGGTTGGTCAATATACCTTCAGATGCCTCAGCATTATTTACAAGAAAACCTTCTGCAAAAGCGTAACCTGCCTGCCAGTTCGGATATGCTGACCTGAAATGACCAATCTGTTGAATTAGTATTGCCTTACACTCAGACGTCGATATGTTACGCTGAATCAACCCATCCGCGACCATTGAATCAATTGTCCGTCCTAAACACACAATGACCTTGGAAAGCAGTTCTTCACCAATATTCTTTCCAAAAAAGCTTTTCTTATCGTGGTTCCGATAATACTTATCCATTGCTGGCACAAGCCAAGTTAAAGCATTGTGAGTATTGGGATAATCCGTCTTGAAGTTATTCGCAACCGTGTAGTCGGTTGTTTTGGGAGCGACTCGATCAATTATTGATTGCGATTCGGGGAACCATCCCCCTTTATTATCCTTCACCTCTTGCAATATCTCCTTCAGTCTGCTCAGGGACGACTTGTCACCGTTTCCATATTTCTTAAGCGTGTCGTATGCCTCCCTCATCACTCTTTTCCCAGTCTGTGTGCCAGCCATTTTACACGCTTTGAGAGCAACCTTCTTGGCGTGATCCGGAGTTTCATCACCTAACAAACCTTGTAAAAGCATCTCATACACTTGTACGCTTTCAGCAATAGACAGTTTTTGCAGTTCGCAAAAAAAACTCGTTGCACTAAACAAATATTGCCTGATAATGAATGCTGCTTCGCCCCCATCAGTAAGATCGTCCTCCACATTTGACAATGAAGTATTAACAAATATTTCCATCTGCTTGAAAATTCTCTCGTATTTTTCAGCCATGGTCTTGTTATTGGTCATCGTTGAACCTCGTTGATTCATCTTGTTCGCTTCCTCTACGTTTACAGGACAGACTAAACATGCAGTAATGTTTACGCCGAAACGAAAAAGTATCAAGGGTTTTCATAATAGTAGATCGTAATAACGACATAACGGTCTTGGTTTCACTCAGGCATGGCCCCGATAATTCCTCTTCTTATCGAAAAACTGCGCGGTTCCATCTTTCTCGGTCGCCATGATCTGGTCACCATTTACCTGAGCACTTACCCAGTCGTTCCCAACGAGATGACTCCCTTCATAATTGCCCCGCTCGTTCAAAATCTTAACATACCCATCCTTGATCGTTATCCAAACACCATCATCTCACCTGTGACTGAGGAGGCCGAAGGCATGCCCGATGGCAAGGGCTGGCGTTACAGAAGGAGCGTTATGCGAGCGTGCCGAGCCGTATTCCGGCGAGGGCATTTCGGGAGGGACCCTGAAAGGGAGGGTCCCGAAACATGTCGCATAACGACGACTTCTGTTGAGACAGGTGAGCGGAGCGAACGAACCCAGCATCGGGCATGCATGAAGGCCGACCTACTCCCTTCTATCTTGTTACCTTGGGGTTAATCTTCAGGTATTTCTGAATGGCGTCAACTCGTTGTGAGGCTGCTTCCCACTCGGATGTATTAGACAGACCCATCAATTCAACTGATGCATTGTCGGGTCTTTCTTCGATCTTCATCAGGTAAGAGCGGTAGAGACAAGGAAGTTCGTGAAAACAGGCCGCCAAATCTGCTGAGTGACGCCTGTTGGCAACCATCCGATCTAATACCCTCTGTTTGAATGCATCGTTCATCCCATCGGCTTTTACGGCGTTAGCGTAAAAGATTATGTCTGAGATGATCTGGCTTCTAATCTCACGATACTTGAGGATTGGTTGAAACCAGAAAGTGGCAAGAAGATAACCGCCTGCGCCAGCTACAATTCCAATAAATGCGGCGACCAATTCAATCATTTTACGCTCCATTCCTTTGAGGCCTCTACACTTGCACATTGCCAGAAGATCGTGTTATCGCCGCATTTTGGTCTTATTGTTGCGCGGGAAGAATGACAGGTACATCAAAACTAATCCGACTGACCATGCTTCGCTCTTTATCGCTTTGCCCTTGTGATCCAAGCCCAAAAGCTCCGACAAATATGCCGACGCCACCTTTTGTCTCGGTACCTTCGGTTGCCGTTACGGCAATGTCAAAATGAATATCCTGCGCAATCAGACGGGTCTCAGCATCATACAATTTCACAACTCCTTGGTCTGTTCTGAAATTTAAGTGACTTGGATTTACGCGAGCACCTTTTGTCTTCGCATGTGCCTGTGCAACAACAACACCGTTGATAATCTCTGTTAGCGTCTGGGATACAAATGCTTCGAGTGTGATCATGTTTATCCTTTAATAACGGCGATATTTATCCTGCCTGATGTCTGCTTAAAACTTTGCTACACGCGATGCCGACCACTTCCGGCGAATGTCGTGAACTATATTCCCGCCCCTTGTGGCAGTCCACCCTTTTCCGTGATCACCCATCTTCCTCAAACATTTCAACCTTGGAGCCCCCATGCACATTATCTATGCCGAGAAGTATGTCAGTCCCCGGGAACGACCACTCACCCCTGAGGAGCAGATGGTTCGCCGTATGGCCTATGCACTCAAGGTGCCGACCACTGAGTCTTTAGACCTGGCCAGCAGGGCTCTGGCGCCACTTGTGGACGCTCATGCTTACAAAGGGGCCGCCATTGTACTGATGCCGGTGCCGTCCAGCAGTAATACCTTGTCGGCAAATCACGCTCTGGCGACTGAATTAGGCTACCAAATCCGGCTTTTGTCGGGTCGGGCGGTATTCATCAAGGCTTCCGTCAGTCGGCGGTATCCTGTGGAGAGTTCCTGCTCCAGGCGAAGGGCTGGCCAGTTAGGTCTGCCTCTGGCTGATCACGTAATGGTCCGGATCTCCGGGCCACTGACTGCAACAAATACCTGTTTCTATTTCGTAGACAACGTGGCCACCACGGGCACCACCCTCGAAGCCTGCCGTCAGGCATTGGGTTTCGGGGATGGCATCGTGTACGCCGATCAAGGGAGGAGGCCACAATGAGCCGTACATGGTGGCGGAGAAGGCGACGAGGCCGATTCATCCATCGCTGTAAGGGCGGATGTGGCGGCTTCCTGAAGACGGGAGACGCCCACTGCTATGGCTGTGCGGCGGATTTACTGTCAGGACTCCCGGCGGGATCCTGGCGAGAACAGGATCGGGATAGGCCGGAAAGCCCCATTCCCGCGTACGAATTGAAACTAATCGCAATGTTCACATGAGAAAACTATGAAAAAAAGATCTGACTTCTTCCTGGGCTTCTGCATGCAGCCGGCCCCGGAAACGACCGATGTCTTTGTCCGGACACCGGAGGATTGCTACAGGACCTGCGAGGAACAGTCAGGCTATGGGCAGGAAGCCTTTACGGTTCTCTGCCTGAACACCCGGAACCGGCTGATTGCCGGCGGCATTATCTCTATCGGTATCGCGGATTCCACCCTGGTTCATTCCCGGGAGGTCTTTCGCAAGGCCATCGAGGTTGGTGCTGCTGCCATAATCCTAGCCCACAACCACCCCTCGGGGGATCCCTCGCCATCCACGGAAGACGTAAAGTTGACAAAGCAACTTATTCAGGCTGGGCAGGTCATTGGGATCAAGGTTCTGGATCACGTCATCATCGGGCGCAGAAGTCCGGGAATGCTCCGTGGGTTCCAGTCATTAAGGGAAAGCGGGGTGGTGGTGTTCGACCCATGAACCTGAATGAAATGATCGAGTTGGTAAATGAAGGGTATCCCGATGATCTGGTAGCAGCCCAGTGGGATCCCGAGAACGAAGTACTGCCATTGGCGCCTCAAGGCGATTCTCTGGCCTACTTCATAGCATCTGAGCTTGCCAGCACATTCGACAAGGATGCGACTGACGGGATTCAGATTGCGGAAGCGATCCGGCGCATGAAGGTTGCGATCGGAGAATTAGTCGATTTAGTGACGTATCTGGAAGATCAACAAAGCAAGGCCATTATTGGTCGTAATGAAAGGGAAGCATGAGCATTGAAGTGAAGATTGAGGGAAAGCGGCTGGTTATTACGGCCGACCTGGAGACTCCTACGCCGTCAGCGTCAGGCAAGACCCTGGTCGTAGCCTCCAGCCGTGGGAATATGGCCTCCACAGCCGTTGTAGACGGCAAGCCGGTCATCGTGGGACTGAACTGTTACATCAAGAAATAGGAGAAATCAGATGTCCGCAAACATAGAGTCATTATTCAGCGTCCGGGAAATCCCGTGGCACAAGCAGGGAGTCATCCTGCAAAACCCGCCGACCTCGGAAGAAGCCATTGTTCTGGCCGGCATGAACTGGGAAGTAACCAAGAATCAGACGTTCTATGCCCTGGAGGATGGGACCAAGCTGGGTGAAGTACCCGGTCGATACGCCATTGTCCGGCAGGATAACAAGAAGGTGATCGGCAATGTCGGTCGCCACTTTGAGCCGTTACAGAATATCCAGGCTTTCAAGTTCTTCGATCACTTCGTTCAGGAAGGACTTGCCTCATATGAGACAGCCGGAGTCCTGGGTATCGGGGAGACGGTCTGGATCCTGGCACGGTTCAACGGGCCGGTGAATATCGGGCGTGATGATGAACTGCGGTCATATCTGTTGCTGGCCAATGGCCATGACGGACAGACCAACGTCCTGATCCAGCCTTCGAACATCAGGGTATGTTGCCAAAATACCCTCATGGCCTCCCTGGGTACAGGGGATGTGGTCAAGGTGCGGCATACACCCAGTATGACGGTCAACATGAAGGACATTCAGGACCAAATCGTCCGTCTTCATGCAAATCGGGCGGGGATCCACCTGGCGTATGAGAACATGGCCAAGACGGTCATCAGTGAGGGTGATCTGGAGAAATTCATCCTGTCACTCTGGCCTTCGCCGGAGAAGTATGCCTTGGACAAGAACCGGTTGACCATTGCATACCAGATCTGGGAATCCAAGCGGCTTGCCTTACGGCGGCTGCTGGAGCATGGCCAAGGTACCGAGAAGACCTGGCTCAAGGGCACGGTCTGGTGGCTCTACAATGGCGTTACTGAGCTTGTGGATCACTACATGGCCAACCGTAGCCGGATCAAGGACAAGACAAGCTACGTCCTGCGGGGAGATGGTGCAGCATTAAAGGATGCCGCCTTCTACCGGGCCGTTCAACTGGTAAATGACATCCATGGAACGGAAGTCATCAGCGACAAACAGGTCGGGATAGACCGGGAGCGATGGCGGTTTGCGGCCTGACATGTATGGGATGGCCCGCTGGGAGGACTTCAAACTCCCAGCTATGTGTTCCCATACTGAAATGATTTCGCAAAAATGATAGACATTAATCGGTGGTGGAAGTATATTTTGTCTGTGACTATTCAACAGAACCTTTGGTTTCGCCCTTAAAAAAGGTTGAAAACACATGTTGACGTTTAGAAAACTGGCACTATATTGCTGGTTTAGGAGTGAGTGTTGGTTACTGTGCGTTGACAACTGAAATATGGAACGCGTAGTTCAAGCATGAAAAAGGTGAAGCATCCTGTGCCTTGATAACGATGGCACAAGAGATGCTTATTTGTTTTTGTGTATGGGTATCGAAAATTTCATACCAAACAGAAAAAGGAGCGATTCCATGAAGCTGGAATTCAAACAAGGCGAAAATGTGGTTTTTACGGCGGATGATGCTGATATTCTTGCCGGCACTCGTAATACTGTTATTTTAAAAGAAGCATTGCTGGCGGAAGACAACGGAAGACTTCTCGATTTCAGTTATGATCAACTTCGCGTCATGCACAATGCAGGGGGATCATTCCTAATGGATGATCCTAGCAAAATAGATGTTGGGCGCATGTTTAAGCAGATTGCGTGTAAGTAATCGCACGAACAACAATGGAAGAGATGACCGGCACACTGAAAAAAGCCGGTCATTTTTTTTAGGAGATCATGACTTATGGCGGAAATACCTTTTAAAACTTTCCTGACATTAGTGGTGAAATGGTCTGACGAATATTATTCGGCAGACAATCCCGATTACGAGTGCAGTCTTCCAAGGGCACGAATAGCAAATTCCCATTATCGCAGTTTCAGGTGCTTGAGCTCCATTTATGGTAGTCTCGATAAGCCCAGCCCTTTCAAGCAAGTTGCATGTCTCTGCATGGGCATAATGGAAGCCCAGCCCTTACAGCTAAAAAACATTAAAAGCAAAACGATGACGGCAGGGACTGCCGAAATGTTGACTCTTAAAGATAATGCCAAAATGGCAATTGGAATTAGTCTTTCTCTGCTGGATATTGCAACTTTTGACTGTGCCCCTCAAATTCTTCCGCCTCATAATGTGACAGTTCCGTCTGCTCATTTTATCGCCGAGTTCACGGAAGCACTGGCCGGACAGCAGTTTAAAGTTCAAGGAATAGCACTTGCTCTAGAACTTGTTTTTTACCTGTCCGAAAATGGCAAAAAATTGAAGGGATGCATTGACTGAACACGAGGTCAATGCCGCCTGATTGTATCAACATAGCCCTGTTAATGTTAACTGAGGATGGACAAGGATGCCTTTTTGCTAGCCTTTGGTGCTATGACGACCAGATTTAAGGGGTGTTGGTTTGTCAGCATGGTTTACATCCTCGTCTGTTACATCGAAATCTGATTCACATCCAGCCAGCTTTGTACGGCGATCCATGCATCTTGCGTGGCCACCTTGTTTTCTGCCCGTCTGAGTTCACCAACCTGCCAGCAATTGCAGCCCCGCTTGACTATTGAAAGCGTGTGCCGATGCGGAGCCATTACTCTGTAAACGTAGAGTTCCCCCATCATAACTCGATCCGCATAGGTCCCACTTTGACCAACACAATTATTCTGCGCTGTGGATTCATCCTCAAAATCTTTGAATGATTCCAGCGGCACAATGCTTGGCGTCCCCGGAATTGGAGGTCGCGGAAATACCAGTGCCTTGAGGCGTGACAGATCGGCGGGCACAGGAATTACTACTGGCGGCCTCACAATGCGGGGACGTTCAATTCCCCTGCGCCGTACTTGATCAACAGGTGCAGTTGTTGCTGCCGGCAGTCTCAACAATCGGTGAGGGCGATCAGCGCGAAGGACTTCAAGCTCGTTATACTCCTGCGCGAGACGTTGCATTTGCCCAGCCTCCTGCTGAGCCATGCCGGATTCATTCAGTCGTTTCCAAACTCGCTCGATCTGATCCTGACGACTGATCCGTTCATTGAATTCCTGCTGAGCCTGCGCCATCCGCCCATGCCAGTCTTCAACAGCACGTCGGGATTTGAATGGTCGTAGACTCTTTTGTATTCCGAGCTTCTGCGCCATCATGATGATCTCATTAAGAAGATCGGCGGTTGGTGCTGCCATCTCTTCATTCGGGGATTCAGCTACCTCTCGGATTAACTTGGATGTCAGCAACGGGGCCATATCCGGATGACTGGCAAGAAAGATCACCCCAGTATTGAGTTTGGGTAGATGTCCGAATATTTTCAGGATCTCCGGAAAGCAGCAACACTGCCTGAGTATTCGGAACAATCCTGGATAGACAATTGCCACTGGCACCTTCTTGAACATCCTGGCCATTGCTTCTGTATCGGGGAATCCCAGCCATCCCAGAATCTCGCGCTGCTTCCGCCTGCTATAACGGGTTGCCTGTGTGGCTGCGACTTCTGGCCCTGCGCATGGTCGCAGTTGCTCATTATTGGCAAGAGCGTAGGTCAATACCGGGTTGGCCTTCACCATGTCACGCGCCGCATCTGATTGATTGAGGAGCGTCATTAGCGGCCACTGGTGACTGGTAAATGGCTCAACAGCCTTTACCTGGTCTTCATCGAGGATCGCCCTGAATGCCCTGAATGCCTCGTACTTTGCCTGTAATTGCCTCTTACTTGAGTCGGGGAGATCCGGTGGCAGCAGTGTTTCTGGAGCCAATAGCCTAAATTCTGGCTGGTATGGCAACCATTTCCCTCCGACCAGTCTTCTTTCTGCCATTGGAATAGGATGCCACTGGATGCGTAGCTCGCCTATTCCGGGTCCGGACAGGAGTAATGACCCATCACGGAATTCAAATTGTCTACTGGTCACCATACAGTCAGGACTCTATCACGGTTGGGACGGGAAAATAGCGGCCAATAGGGTTTGTGAAAATTGTCTTGGTTATGGCTTCGTCAGACTTTGTGTTGCTGAACAAATAATGCCCTCAAATACGTCACAGAAAAACATGTAGGATGCCACATCACAGTAACCGGACAGTTGGACTTCATCCTTCTCTCTGATGAACGTAGCGGAGACCCCCTTCATGCCGCCACCTCCCATCACATCAGCAGCACTCATCGTCATCCAGAGAATCTGGCGTTTACTGTCATATCGCGATTCCCCCATCTTGAAACCTTGTAAAAGTCCTGACGATTTCTGCTCTGTTGTCTTTGAATATTCAGACACGGATTCCGCTTTGGGCATTGCTTCCAATGCTGTGCTTGTTATCTGTCGAGGCCGCACATTAATTAGCAGACTCCCCCATGAATCCCCTGAAACCTTGCGAAAGCCGTAGGCGTAATTGGGCGTTTTTATCCGTGGTGCCTGGGCTCGAGCCTGTTGCACCATGGCGGTAAGTTCCGATTCAGGTACTTGTGACCATTGATCGGATAGCGATATAGTAAGTCCCGCTTTTGGCAAGTCGATGTCTCGACCTATACAGCCCTCAGGGGTAGCAATGGCAATCCAAAGCAGGAGTGTCGTCGAAAGAATGCATTGATGGAATTCGTATTTAATCACGTGGCGGTCTCCAACTGACAACCTTTTCGCTAAGCCAACCACTTTTGAATGTGACTGTTCCTGGAAATTTGGAGCGGCTATAACTATAGGTCCACGTTGTGTACGAACCACTAGATCCGGTGCTTGCAGATGTGCTGGTTGGACTCCCCAAGAGTCCGGCGACCTGTTTTTGAGTCATACCGACAGAAAGTCCATTCCAAGCGGTATAATCCGGCATCCCCAATAGATCTTCAAGAAGTGTCGATGAGTAAGCAGTTGTAAAAGTTACGCAACTAAGCGCGACAATCATAACCACCACACCTAATCCCGCCAGTCTTGGTCTATTCAAGTTTGCTTTCATATCTTTTCCCTTTCTAATTTTTGCCACTAGTTTGGGCTTCAAAAGTTACGCCTTTCCTCAACTCGACTTCAACGACCTTGTCTTGCTTCAACACTATAAGCCCCTGGTCGTACATAAGGATTTCTTCAGACGGTTTTCCTTTGGTATTGCCAGTCGGCTTACCCCAGGCGGAAATAACGGCATCTTTGGAGTCCCCGATATTGACTGCGGGAGTTGCATATCTTTTATTAAATCTTGCGTCATTCTGAGCTTGCGCCTTGTTCACCGCTGCTTGGTGTCTTGCGCGTTCTTCTGATTCACGGGCCTGTGCTTGCAGTCTATTTTGCTCTGATTCACGAGCCTGATTTTGCTGTCTAAGTCGCTCCGTTTCGAGTTTCAGTTTTTCTTTTTCGATTTCGAGCTCTCTTCTTGCATTGTCCATCTGCATCTTCTGTATGGCTGTCTCTTGATTTGCTCGTGATGCTTCATTCGCCTGATACTGCTGGTCATTCGCAATCTTTATTAGTGAAAGACGTTCGTTCGCCCGATTGGCTCTGCCCTGTTCAGCAATGCTGGCACGAGCATTTTCAATTTCCGAAATGCCTTTCCAGTCAATGACATCAACCTTACCCCTCATTCCTCCTTGATATGTATTTCCCGCTTCGAGATATCCGGCGAAAGTCAGCACCATAATCAGAACGAATAATGCTTTCATATTTTAGTTACCTCCATTACAACGCTGGCCATGGTTCCGATGCACAAATGCAGCCCAAAAATGAAGAGGTGCGGACTCCTGGCTTGAATCTCAGCCGGAGGGCTGGCACACCCTGTCGCAGAAAAAGTTGATTCGCATCCCAAATAGAGTACGCATGGTTGTAGTTGTCATTTGTCATTGGCCGTAATCCGGCCTGAAAATGAATAACCCTTTCTCAATTTGACCTTAATTACTTTGTCATACTCAATCACTACAACGCCTTGGTCATACATGAGGGTTTCAATTAATGCCTCGTCTTTCATAAAACCTTTCGGATTACCCCAAGTAGAAATTACGTTTTCTCTGGAGTCCCCGACATTGATATTAGGTGTCGTGTATGTGTGTAAAATTTGGGAGTTTTCTTTTGCTGGCTGTGGCGTATACTGCCTTGTCTCGCGTGATTGTTGTTGAAGTTGTTCTCTTTCGCGCACAAGCTTTCTTTTTTCCAGTTCCAGTTCTTGTCTTGCGGCGCGCATCTTTTGGTTCTCTAGTGAATTCTCTTGGTTTGCCCGAGATGTTACGGGTGTATGATTTTGCTGATCATTCTTGATCTGCAATTCCAATAGACGTTCAGTCGCTTTATTGGCTCTTTCCTGTTCATCAAGTTGGGCGCGTTGGAGTATTAATCCTGTTATTCCAGTCCAGTCAGGACCGATATTCGGGGCTGGAACTCTTGCAGACCGAATTGGGGGATACCGGGATATATTCACATTGATTACCGGCGATGAAATAGGATGATAAGTATCAATAGCTTCCAAGCTCCCTGCGAGAGTCAGCACCATGATCAAAACGAATAATGCTTTCATATGTCGTTATTCCTCCAATTCTGATTGAGGCACATTGACTTTAATGGATGCAGATCATTACCGTGAACTTGATATGCTTAAATCCACTATCCGCCAAACGCGGTTTTTCAGCAGAACAGAATCTGATTCTTCTGCGGCGAGAGTGAACGTAAAGGCATAGCCCGGTTCACCGGCGAGAACGCTGTCATCATTTATTGTGACTACAAGAGCTGGGTTAGATCCATCGCTTCGGCTTATTGATCTGGCTTTATGGCTTCCGCCCATGCCTTTAAGATCATCGATGTCCCAGTTAAACCATGATTTTTCAAACAAAGACCGATACTGATTCCTATAAGACGACATAAACTCATTTAATGCCGTCGGCGAAATGAATGGTTTTAGGTGATCTGTAAGGGATTCTTCTTGTCCTCTGGTATATCCACTGTAACCGCTCATTTCGTCGCAATACTTGAGAACGCGGTAACATACACGGACGGCATCTGAGTCTGAGAGTGAATCACCCAGCATCCCGCATAGGCCGGAACTCACGAATAGTGTCGAGAATGCCAAGCCAACAATCGCTACAACCGACATACGTGTTCTGATCATAAATCCCTCCATTTGCTATTTACAAAGTCGGCTGTCCCAAAAAAGAAGGGGCGCGGACATCCAAGCCTTGAGCCCCCGCCGAGGGACCGCGAAGCCCCACACAGGAAACAGCAAAACGAGGAGCCGCGCCCCAATGGAGCGCGTTCCCGAGCGTCTTGCTTCCTGTGTTGAAAATTCGCGGTTTTCGGCGGAAACAATACTGCGCGTTAACGCATTAAATTATTTTGAAATCAGGTATTCTGTCGTCGATCAATTCTCCTTACATACGGACCGCATTCATGGCTGCCGGTCCACATATGGAAACGTACCCCTGGGGATGCTGGGTGTCAACGGTTATGCAGATTCAAGTTGCAGGCGCAACAACCGGCAAGCGTTACTTGAAAAACATGCCGTACGGATCGTTTTGATGGCCTGTAGAGCCCGATCAGACGCTGGGCCATACCACGGTGACCCCCTGGTCGAAGAGAGCCTCGCACATCAACAAGGAGGGATAGTGTCCATTATGGGGTGGTTATGAAAGGAGTCTTAACAAGATGAGGCAAGCCCTGAGGAGAACTGGTTGATGCGATTCAACTTCATAAAAGCCTGGATTTATTGGGCTTTTTGTTGATTTTCAGGGGATTTGAGTGGAGCCAACAGTCGGGATCGAACCGACGACCTGCGCATTACGAATGCGCTGCTCTACCAGCTGAGCTATGTTGGCCTTGATGAACGGCGGGGTAAAACATATCGAAAACTGGCTTGCTGTCAACTCCGGGCTTTGATTAGGTCATCAGCCGGATCAGCAAGAGCTCCAAAACCGTCTGATTGGGCACACTGCTCGTAACCAGGGTCTCATACGCTTCCGTCAGCAAACGCTGGTTGCGACGTAACGCAGGGGCCGAATAGCGCTGGGCCTGCAACGCCATCTTGGTCACGACAAAAGGATGCACCGTATCGGGGGGGCGCTTCAGAATAGCGGTAATGACTTCCACGGTATCGCCCGGGAGTCCCGCCCATTCCGCCGTCCCCCCCCGCGA
>Ga0194056_10001204_pt1 | contig 14127 bp, 1 predicted proteins | sample SepL4413m_MetaG_FD_155458 | JGI IMG/M metagenome (GOLD analysis project Ga0194056, IMG submission 155458) | Anoxic zone freshwater microbial communities from boreal shield lake in IISD Experimental Lakes Area, Ontario, Canada - Sep2016-L442-13m | ecosystem: Environmental > Aquatic > Freshwater >...
CGTCGACCTGTCTGAGTCGGATCTGTTCGGAGTTAAGTCGGGTGGCATCATTGCCCCTGGTCTTGAGCTCCCTGAGGACTGGACGTTCAACAACGGCGTTCTGATTGGGCTCGGAGCAGATGCCGCCAACACCGACCTGACCGGGGTCGACCTTAGCGACCGGATGCTCAACGGGGTCAACTTCACCAACGCGATCATCGAGGGCGTCGACCTGACCGGCGCGTCGCTGATCCTCACCAAGTTCGACGGTGTTGGCGGCGGTTCCGTAACCGGCGCCGGTGACGACTTAAACCCCGTTAACGGCCGCCTGCTCGGGGTCCACGGTCCCAACCTCACCAATGCGAACCTCGAGGGCGTCGACCTGTCCCAGGTTGACCTGGTCGGTACGAAGTCCGGCGGCATCACTGGCACCCCGTCGGCCCTGCCGGCGAACTGGCACCTCGTCTCTGGCTTCCTGATCGGCCCTGGCGCCGACCTTTCGGGAGCAAACCTCGACGGCGTCGACCTGAGCGATGTATTGCCGGGCCAATCGGTTGATGACGATGGCTACAGGCCCAGTTACCCGCATGGGCCAGCTACCACGCTGAAGTCCGGCGGCATCACGGGAACGCCGATTCTGCCGACCGGCTGGAAGGTCGCAAACGGCTACCTCGTTGGGCCCTACTCCGACCTGACAGGTGCTGACCTGACTGGGATCAGCCTTACCGGGGCCAACCTGACGGGCACCAACTTCACAAACGCAAACCTCAAGAACTCGATCCTCACGAATGTCGACTTCGGCAGCCGCCGCGATGCACCAACCGGATTGGAAGGCCTTCAATCCGGTGGCGTGACGGCGACTCCGGGCACGCTGCGCCTGCCCGATGGCTGGGCGCTCATCAACGGCTACTTGATCGGCGCCGGAGCGCATCCGACCGGCGAGAACCAGCTTCCAATTGACCTCGGCGACTCACCTGACTTCTCTGGCGTCTCCCTGGGGGGAACGCTGATGGGACCGATCCTCGTTAACGGGTCCGCGCCGACGAACCTTCCTGCTGGGTACGGCTTTGCTGGCCCGAACCTGCCTTTCCTGGGCAGCAACAATCAAGGCAGTGGCGTGAACAGCCGCTTCGACGCTTCGAGGCCCACGGTGTGGGGGTACCTCGCGGGTGGCGCATCCGATCTGAGTGGCGCAGTCATCGACTGTCGCGCGTCACCGCACCAAGGGGAATTCGTCGAATCGATAGACAAGCTGACCGGAATCACACTCGTGCCGCCGAAGGATTTCAACGGCATCAGGGAGATCTCTTCGCGAATTAGCCTGCGGGCCGCGAACCTAAGCGGGGCGAAGATCAGCAACTGCGACTTCGGTGGCATGGACCTCGCCTACAGCAACTGGACTCGAGCCACGGCCATCAACCTCAGCTTCAACAATGGATTTTTGTCCAACCATCCGGCGGACCTCACTAACGCCAACTTCACTGAGGCGGACTTCACCAAGAGCGACAGAATCAACTCGGCTGCCCTGAATACGGCGAAGCTCGACGGAATCCGCACGCTGTACTCGCGGTTGCCGCTGATCTTTAACTTCGGTCCGTGGAGCATCGGCACCGGCGGCTGCCCCGCCTGGACTGACGGCATCAAAGATAACCTGGCTCTTAATGTGCTGCTCCAGCCCGTTTTGTTGGCACTGTGCAGCGACTGGTACACCGATAACCTGCCGACAGGTTGGCGACACACTAGTCCGGGCACCCCGACTCAGCGCTTCATCGATACTGCGCTGGCAGTCCTTGGCGGAGGACTCGACCTCGTCAACCTAGTGTTGAAGCAGGCGAGCTCGCTGGTTGGCCCCACGCCTGCCCCAAAGAACCTGACGGTGCTGCCGGCACGCAACCCCGACGGGGCTGACGAGCCAAGAGCGTGCGACTGGGAATCACAGCCCTGGGGGCCCAGCGAGATCAACCCCGGTGACTTCAGCTGCGGCAGTTGGGACAAACGGACCTCCAGCGTCGCCTCCATCCACTTCGATCTGCCGAAGACGACCCAAACTGTGGCCTTTTACACGGTTCGCATCTGCGGAATCTGGGGCGACACGAGGCCGGTAGCCAACTACGACGGAACGCTTGTACAAGGGCCGACCGGCGAGAAGGGGCCGGCCAGCGAGGTCCTCCCTGAGTACGAGAAGCCCGGTGGCGGCGCTGTCGAGCCCGGCACGTACGCATGCGACATCGTCCGGGTGCCCGAGGGATCTAGTGCGGTCGACGTCTACAGCCATGTCTGGGGTGCCGCCACGGTCACGGTCAGCACGACGACTGATGAATTTGGTGAAGGCCCACGCTCCGCGCCGGTATCGACCTACCTATTCGCGCCGCTGCCAAAGGCTCCACGGATCGTGAGCTGGCCCGCCGGCAACTCGTTCCTAGTTGGTCTCAAGCAAGCATCCGCGCCGCGCACGGCTCCGATCAAGAGCTACACCTTCACTGCCCGTGACTTGACTGACCCGACAGCTGCACCCCTGACCGTCACCGGGATGCCTGGCCCAGGCAGGCCAGACTACGACCGAGCAAGCACCGGATCCGGGCTGGATGACAGGTCGACCAACTCATGCCTCGAGCAGGTTACGTGGACGGGCAGCTGCCCCGGCACTCTGCGCATCAATGGTGCAATCCCGGGCCACCGATACGACATCAGCGCCGTCGCCAACTCGAACGAGGGACGCAGCCGGCCGAGCCGCGGAGCGTACGAGAACGCCTGGGGGCCTGGCGGGGATGGGATCCCAGTCGCTCAAGGGCCTCCAGGGCCAGCAACCGGGTTCGCTGCGACTGGGCACACCGCAGTCCAAGAGGTCAGCACTGCGGCTACCTCGGTGCCCGCAAACGCCCTCTGGGGCAAGCCCGGGCGGTACTTCATCGCAGCCGAACACTCGACTGCCACGGTCGCGTTCAACTGGCCTGCCCTCGATGGCGGCAAGAAGGTCAACCGTTACAAGCTGACTTGGGAAGACCTCGCCGACTCGACCAACAAAGGTCAGGAGAACGGCTCCAACGGCGACTCCCCGAACACCTTCGAGGTTGGAGCAAACAGCACGGGTGGGGCCGGCAAGGGCCTGCTGCCCGGACACAGCTACACCTTCCGCCTGACTCTCTACAACGACTGGCCGGGGCTGGACTACTCGGGCGAGGGCAGCAGCACTGTCGAGACGACAGTCCGGATGCCGCTCAACCCGCTTGCGCCGACCAATGTCGCTGCTGCCGATCAGACCAATTCCTCGATGCTCGTGTCGTTCGATCCAGCCGACGCTCGCGGCAGCCCTGTAACCGGCTACAAAGTCACTGCACGCAACCTCGATGACCCGCTTGCCGTGCCCGTCAGTGCGACGGGCAGCTCGAGCCCGCTTGCCGTGCCCGGCCTTGTCGTCGGCGACGACTACGCCTTCAGTGTGACGGCCACCAACGAAGTCGGTCCGAGCCGCGAATCTGCCGAGTCTGCACCGGCGGCCTTCACTGCCGGACCGAAGCTCGCACCGACCTCGGTTGTGGGCACCACTGCCGATCAGTCAGCTCGCCTGCGCTGGGCTGCGCCGTCGAGCGGACGTTCGCTCGTGACCGGCTACACCGTCACTGCCACAGACCTGACCAATCCTGCACGCGGCGGTCAGACCGTCGACGTGGGTACCAGCCAGTCGAGGGCCACGGTGACCGGCCTGACCAATGGCGACAGCTACACGTTCACGATCACCGCGAAGAAGAGCAGTGGCGGCAACGTCACTTCCGAGTCGTCGAACACTGTGATCCCCGCCGGGGTTCCGCTGGCGCCGCAGGTCACCGCCGACGCCCAGAGTGACGGATCCACAGTGTCGGTTTCGTTCGGCGAAGCCAACGCAAACGGCCGTGCGATCGCCAAGTACCTCGTCTCGGCCTACAGGACCTACGACCTCACTGCCGGACAGTTCACCGACCCGACAGCGTCGGCGGTGCTCTCGGAATCGCTGGCAAACACGATCACGACCGACTCGCCGGGGAGCGTCAAGTTCACTGGCCTGACCAAGGGCGCCTGGTACCGCTTCAGCGTTCAGGCTGTCAACGCGATCGGTACTGGCGTTGCCGGGATCTCGGGCAGGGTTCTGCCGGCCACCGCACCCGGTGCTCCGACCGGAGTCGCGGCCAGCTCGGCCTATAGCGAAGTGAGCGGCACCCGGGCGTCGGTCCGCTTCACCCGCCCGGTTGATGACGGCGGTGCGTTCGGGGGCATTGAGGAGTACACCGTCACGGCAGTCGACACCACCACGCCGGCCAACGGCGGGCAGGTCGTCACGGTCTCGGCCGGAGCGATTGGTTCAAGCAACACGATCCCGGTCGACGGGTTGACCGCCGGTGACTCCTACACCTTCACAGTTACCGCTAAGAACAGTGTTGGCACTGGCGCATCGTCGCTCGCTTCAGCGCCGGTCACGGTGACCGGCGCTGAAGCGAGCGACGATGCGCCCGTCGGCGGCTCCAACCGAAGTCGTTGCGACTCCCGCCATTGGGTCGGCCTCGGTCGAGTTCGTCGCACCGAGCACCAACGTATTGCCGATCACCAGCTACACGGTGCAGGCGCAGGATGCGGGCGGCAACGGCAACACGGTCACCGGGGCAGGGAGCCCGATCAAGGTGACTGGCCTTGCAAACGGCACCAGCTACAAATTCAGGGTTCGCGCGACCAACTCGGTTGGCGACGGGCAGTGGTCGGTCGAGTCGGCCGCCGTCAAGCCGTTCACCGTTCCGGGAGCGCCGTTGGCCCTCGGCCTTCTGCCAGGAACCTCACTTGACGGTCAGGTCCGCCTGTCGTGGACCGAACCGACCTCCAACGGCGGCCGCGCAATCGCTGCCTACACCGTTACCGCCACAGACCTGACCGACTCGTCGGGGAGCAAGTCAGTTGCGTTCACGGCATCCAGCAACGGGTCGGTCCTCACAGCGGGAACGGTTACCGGCCTGACCAACGGCCATCGCTACCGCTTCACGGTGAAGGCTTCGAACGCCGCCGGCGATGGTGACGAGTCAGCCGCGATCACAGTTGCACCGGCAGGCAAGCCCGCTGCCCCGACCGGAGTGGTCGCCACGCGTGGCGATAGGTCGGCCTCAGTCGCATTCAACGCTCCAGCTTCCGGCGGCTTGCCGATCACCGGATACACCGTCACCGACGCAAACAGCAACAGGAAGATCGAGGGAACCTCGTCACCGATTGTCGTCGGCAATCTGATTAATGGCCAGAGCTACAGGTTCACCGTGTCGGCCACCAGCACCGCCGGCACCAGCGATGAATCGGCTGTATCGGACCCGGTCGTGCCGGCCGGTGAGCCAGGTGCGCCCACGCTCGTCGGTGCGACGCGCGGTGACGGATCGGCAACGGTCAGCTGGCAGCCCCCAGTAACCAATGGCGGCCTGCCGGTGTCCAGCTACATGGTTGTCGCCAACCCCGCGGTTGCGACCCCAGCAGCCTGCATGGCCCCGGCGCTCACCGGCTCCTCGAGGAACTGTGTATTCACCGGACTGGCGAACGGCCAGAGCTACACCTTCACCGTCATTGCGACCACTGCCTTCGGGCAGAGCGCAGCCTCAGAGCCATCCAGTGCAGTCGTCCCCAACGGGGTGCCGCTCGCTCCGACCGGCGTCGCAGCGGTCGCCGGGGTTGGGAGTGCCACCGTCACATTTACTCCGCCTGTCAGCCGCGGAACCGCCATCACCAGCTACTCGGTGGTAGCCCGCAACCTGAGCGATGGCTACGACGCCAGCACGACCTTTGGTTCAGGCAGTCCCATCACCGTTGACAGCCTCGTCAACGGCAAGCGCTACTCCTTCACTGTGCGCGGCACGAATAGCGCCGGCCAGGGATCCGGTGCAACCTCGTCTGAGGTCGTAATCGGTTCGCTTCCAGGTGCTCCCGCCTCGGTCGTCGCCACTGCCGCCGCAGGCGGTGGAGCGAACATCAGCGTTACCGCTCCGACCGTCGTCTGAGGTCGTAATCGGTTCGCTTCCAGGTGCTCCCGCCTCGGTCGTCGCCACTGCCGCCGCAGGCGGTGGAGCGAACATCAGCGTTACCGCTCCGACCGACGCCGGAAATCCCGCGGCCACGAGCTACAAGGTCACGGCCATCGACCTGACCAATCCGACCAGAGGCGGCCAGACGGTTACCGGTTCATCACCTGCATTCATCGACGGGCTCACCAACGGCGATCGCTACACCTTCGCTGCCAGGGCAGTGAACGCCGTCGGCGCTGGCCCCACATCGGCACCATCGGCCGAGTTCACTCCGGCCGGCAGGCCGTCGGCTCCGACGGGCGTCAAGGCAACCGCAGCCGCCAACGGGGCGAGCGTGACTTGGGTTGAACCGGCTTCGACCGGTGGCGCGGAGATCACGAGTTACACGGTCACGGCCAAGGACCAGACTGATCCGACCAAGGCCAACAAGACAGCCTCGGGCTCTTCAAAGCCGATTAGCGTGTCGAACCTCACTGCCGGGCACAGCTACAGCTTCACCGTTGCTGCGCGCAACCGAGTCGGTCTGGGTACTGAGTCAGCAGCCTCGCCCGCAGTCGCGCCTCTGACAGCACCGGGCCAGCCGACCAGCGTCGTTGCGACTGCTCGCGACGGTTCGGTCAGTCTCACTTGGGAGACCCCAGTGTCGGACGGCGGTTCGGCGATCACTGGGTACACCATCAGCTCGTCACCGAGCGTGACGACTCCGGATAACTGCAAGCCGCCGAAGCTCGACGGCAACTCGACCGGCTGCGTCTTCACCGGGCTCGTCAACGGCCAGAGCTACACGTTCACAGTCAAGGCGATCAACGCTTCGGGCGAGGGGACGGGCTCAACTCCGTCAACAGCGGTCACGCCAGCAGGCAAATCGGCGGCTCCCACCTCAGTCTCGGCTGAGCCGGGCGATGGGGCGGCCACGGTCTCGTTCGCGGCGCCTGCTGCCAGTGGAGCGTCGATCACCGGCTACACCGTCGTTGCCTTCAACCTTGACCGGCCGTACCTCGGTCTGCAGTCGGCCGATGGCTCGCACAGCCCTATCAAAGTCGAGGGGCTGACCAACGGTGACAGGTACGCCTTCACCGTCGCAGCAACCAACAGTGCCGGTCTCGGTGCCGCCTCTGAGCAGTCCAGCGCCGTGATTCCATTTGGAGCTCCGGACGCACCCGGCTCGGTGTCGGCGACTGCGGGAGTCAGGTCGGCGACGATCACGTTCACGGCACCTGCTGCCAACGGTTCCCCGATCACCGGCTACAAGGTCGTCGCCGAGGACACGACCAACTCCGCACGCGGCGGCCAGACGAGCGGTTACCAGGCCGGTACAGCAACCCGCCTGAGCCTCAACGGCCTCACCCCAGGTGACACCTACATCTTCCGGCTCACGGCGTTCAACCTGCGTGGCGAGTCAGTTGCGTCGTCGCCCTCGAGCGGGATCCAGCCGACCGCGGCACCCGATTCGCCAAGCGGGATCAACGCAACTGCAGGTGATGGCTCGGCCAGCATCGAGTTCACTGCCCCGGCCGCGAATGGGTCGGCGATCACCGGCTATACCGTCACGGCCACCGACCTGACCAATGCCGGACGAGGCGGCCAGACCGTGACCGGCACCGAAAGCCCGATTAGCGTTCCGGGGCTGACCAACGGCGATGTCTACTCCTTCCGGGTTAAGGCTACAAACTCGGCGGGTACGAGCGAGGACTCCTCCGGGGTTCTTGCCACGCCTTCGGGCAAGCCTTCAGCGCCCTCGAATGTCGTCGTAACTCAGTACGACGAGACGAGTGTCGACGTCAGCTTCGACGCCGCGGATGGCAACGGCTTGGCTGTCACCTCGTACACGGTCACCGCAGATGACGGTGACTCCGGCCCGTCGGTCGAATCTACGACCACCTCTGCTCGGGTGTCTGACCTGATCGCAGGCCACGAATACACCTTCACGGTCACGGCGACCAACGGCAACGGCACCGGTGCTCCGTCGATCCGGACCGCAGCGGTTTCAACCGCAACTGAGCCGTCGGTGCCGACCGGGGTGACAGCAACCCGCGGCGACGGCTCGGCGACAGTCTCGTTCACTCCGTCGGCCCCGAACGGGTCCGCGATCTTCCTCTACGAGGTTATTGCCACCGATGAATCCAACAACGAGAACGGCGGACAGAGCGCATTCGGTTCGGGCAGCCCGATCAAGGTCGAGGGGCTGACCAACGGCGACCGTTACTCGTTCCAAGTCCGGGCGCTCAGCGAAAACGGCTATAGCGAAGTGAGCGACTTCTCGAACGCGATTTACCCTGCTGGTGTTCCCCAAACGCCGGGCGACTTCAACGCCACGCCGGGGAACCGTTCGGTCAACCTCACCTGGTCGGAGCCGGCCAGCAACGGTGCGGACCTCACCAAGTACACGGTCGTGACGAGGGATTCACGCGGGGCCATCCAGTCGACGAAGGACGTCGCAGGGAGCGCTTCGACGAGCCCGGCCACCTACACGACCGTCAGCGGCCTTGACAACGGCGAGACGTACAGCTTCACGGTCACGGCGATCAACGCGGTTGGGAGCAGCGCTTCAGCAGACGTTTCCGCAGCCCCACGGACGACTCCCGGCGCGCCTTCGATCACCTTGACCTCGGCGGGCGACGGATCAGCAACTGTCTACTTCACCCCGCCCGCCTCCGATGGTGGCGCAGAGATCACGGGCTACAGGGTCAGTTCGTACTCTGGTGAATTGTGCGACGCGGCCGCCTCTGCGCGCTCCTGCAAAGTCACGGGGCTCACGAACGGCGTCAACTACCAGTTCAAGGTCGCAGCGAGCAATGCCGCAGGGCGCGGCACTTACTCAGGTTGGACTGATTACGTCACACCGAGGGGACTCCCCGCCTCCCCGGTCGCGACCGCTTGGGTTGCCGACGGAAGCCCGGAGTCAGTCAACGGCGAGATCGTCTGGCCGACTCCGCGAGCCGGGGTGTCATTCAGTGAGCCGGCCAGCAACGGCTCGCCGATTAGGTCGTACACGATCACAGCCCACGACGTGACCGATCCGGCCAACGGCGGCCAGACGGTGACGGCCCAGTCGATCAGCGATCTCTCGACGCACAGCTATTTCACGAACCTCACTGAGGGCGACGAGTACTACTTCACAGTCGTTGCTGTAAGCGACGTCGGCGAGAGCCAGCCGTCGAGCCCGACCGCGACCGTCCTCGTTGCCCGGGTCCCCGATTCACCGCAGTCGGTGAGCGCTGCCCCGGGCGACTCTTCAGCCGTCGTCAGCTTCAGGCCGCCAGCTCCGCGTAACCACGGTGCCGGAGTCACTGGCTACACCGTCACTGCGACCGACATGGGCTACATCGACGAGGAGGGCAACTGCGCAGCTCCCGAGGGCAAGGAGTGCGTCGTCACGGCTACCGGCAGCTCGAGCCCGATCACGGTCGAAGGGCTCGTCAACGGACGCAGCTACCACATTGATATCTCCGCATCGAACTCGATTGGGGTCGGAACCCCGGCCGCAGGAGTCGACGTAGTCCCGGCTGTTTCGCCTGCTGCGCCGGGCGCACCAACAGCAGTGACTGCCACCAGCGGTGACGGCTCGGCGACGGTCAACTGGACGCCGCCTGCCTCCGACGGTGGTGCAGCGATCAGCGGCTACACAGTGATCGCAACCGACCTGACCAACGCCGACAGGGGAGGCCAGGCAGCGGAGGTCGACTCAGCCAGCGGCTCGAGGCCAGCAACCGTCACCGGGCTGACGAACGGCGACCACTACACCTTCAAGGTCTCTGCCAGGAACGCGGCGGGCGATGGAGTCCAGTCCAGCGCCTCCAACGAGATCACTCCGGCCGGCAAGCCCGCGGCACCCGCTGACTTGGTCGCGACGGCTGGTGACGCGTCGGTATCAGTTGCGTTCAGTGAGCCGCTCGCCAATGGATCGGCGATCACCGGCTACACAGTGACTGCTTACAGCCACGGCGATGCGGTCAAGAGCGTTGAGGGTAGCTCGAGCCCGATCGCAGTCAGCGGCCTGACCAACAACGAGGACTACTACTTCAAGGTCACGGCGATCAACTCAGCCGGCGAGACGACCTCGCAGTCGTCAAGCACCGTGCGCCCGGCTGGAGTTCCCGCAGCTCCGACTGGAGTCGCCGCAAGCCAGGCCGGCGAGACCAGTGCGAGCGTCCGCTGGACTGCGCCGTCGGACGGCGGATCGTCGATTACCGGCTATCGGGTGGTCGCGACTGACACAAACAACCCGGCCAATGGTGGCCAGGTCATCTTGGCCGTCGGTGGCTCACGGTCCGTGGTCATCCCTGACCTGACGAAGGGCGACAGCTACACCTTCACGGTCGCTGCGATCAACGAGATCGGTCGCGGCAGCGCTTCGATCGCATCGAACTCGGTGACACTCGCCGGGCCGCCTTCGGCGCCATCGGCCGTGGTTACAACAGCGGGGAACGGCTCGGTCTCGATCAGCTTCACAGCGCCCGCTGCGAACGGCCGTGCGATCGCCGCCTACGAGATCGTGGCAACAGACCTCACGTTCAAGGCTTGGTGGAAGGACGTGGTCGGCGGGGACATCTGCGCCTGCCAGACAACCACCGGCTCGGCAAGCCCAGTCAACGTCGATGGGCTCCAAAATGGCCACAGCTACTCCTTCAAGGTGCGTACTGTCGACGACAGTGGCACCCGCAGCGACTACGCCGACGCTCAGGACGAAGCTGTGCCAGCAGCTGTTCCGTCGGCGCCGGCGCACGTCAACGCTAACGCTGAAGCCGCAACATCGGCAACGGTTGATTGGGTGGCCCCGGCCGCCAACGGTTCGCCGATCACCGGCTACACGGCCACTGCTGATCCGGGTGGTAAGACTTGCGATGCCGGCGCGGCAGACAGCTCCTGCACGATCGATGGGCTGAGCAGCTCCACCGCCTACACCTTCAGTGTCATCGCCAAGAACTCGCTCGGTAACAGCGAGCCGTCCGATCGGTCGAGCTCGCTGACACTCGCCGGAGTCCCCGATGCCCCGACGGCGGTCTCGGCAACTCCGCAGGACGGCGCCTCCCTCGTGCGCTGGACTTCCCCTCCAGCTAACGGCGCGGCGATCACGAAGTACACGGTCGTCGTCGAGAACGTAACTCACCCCGATCAGGGTGGCCAGACCAAGTCGAGAACCGATGGGGTCACCCAGATCCAAGTCCTCGGCCTCAACAACGGCGACCAGTACAGGTTCACCGTTCGGGCAACCAACCGGCTCGGTAACGGGCCCGACTCGGCTGCGTCGAGCGCCACGACCCCAGTGGCCAAGCCGGGAATTCCGATCTATCGCGGCGAGCCCGGTGACGGCTCGGTCAAGATCTTCCCATCGGCCGACGCCAACGGTTCAGAGATCACCGGCTACACCGTGATCGCTTACGACTGGAGCGACGGGCGCACGGCAGGGCAGACTTTCTCAGGGGCAAGCGGCCCGATCGTCGTCACAGGATTGACCAACGGCCACCGCTACCAGTTCGAGGTCACGGCGACCAACGCTTTGGGAAGCGAGACGAATAACCCCGGCCATGGGGCAGAGATCGGTGCCGAGATCACTCCGCAGGGAGCCCCGAGCGCACCTACATCGGTTGAGGCGACCGTAGCCGGAAGCAATGCGGCATCAGTCAGCTTCACCGCGCCGGCCGCCAACGGAGCTGCGATCACCGGCTACACGGTGACGGCGACCGACGTAACGACCAACAACGTTGCAGATACCGTGACCGCCACCGAGGTCGCAGGCCCGATCAAGGTCACTGGTCTCACCACCGGGCACAACTACAGATTCCGCGTCGCGGCTGACAACGAGGCCGGAACCGGCCAGAGCTCGGTCGCGTCAGTCGCGTTCACTGCGATCGGACTGCCTGGCAAGCCGACCGCCGTTTCAGTTCGAACGCCTTCGGTTGTGTTCACCGAGCCTGCCTCAAGCGCAGGGTCGCCGATCGACCACTACGTCGTGATCGCAAGCCCGACCCCCGGATGCACGCTGGCAACCATCGACAGCTGCGCCACCGGCACTGAGCAGGTCACGGGCGACTCGAGTCCGATCGACGTCAACTGGCTCGACCCCGCTACGAACTACTACAGCCCGACCCCCGGATGCACGCTGGCAACCATCGACAGCTGCGCCACCGGCACTGAGCAGGTCACGGGCGACTCGAGTCCGATCGACGTCAACTGGCTCGACCCCGCTACGAACTACTACTTCACCGTCGCGGCAGTCAACGCTGTCGGTTACGGGCAGGCTTCGGCATCGGACCTGATCAACCCCGGCAGGCCAAACGCGCCGATCGAGCTCACCCCTGTTCGCGGCCCGAACGGGATCACAGTCTTCTTCACCTCTCCGAATGATCACGGCCACGAGATTTCCAAGTACGAAATCACAGCCACTGACCTGACCGACTCTGAGGCTGCGGCACAAACGATCGAATGGACCGGCACTCCAAGCGCCTACGCAACCTTCCCGGTCTTCATGCACCTCACCAACGGCCACCGCTACAGCTTCACGGCGACGGCGACCAACGACCGTGGGACAGGACCGGCTTCCGAGCCGACAACGCCGGTCACGGCTGCCGGTGTGCCCGACGCGCCTGAAGGCATTGTTGCCACCCCGGCCAAGGGCTCAGCTTCGGTCGCATTTGACACTCCTGCAGGCAACGGCGCAGCGATCACTCAGTACAAGGTCACAGTGACCGACATCGCTCGACGCGCCGACTACCAGAGCCACGGAAGTGACTCATGCGCCTGCTTCACCGTGACGGGAGACAGCAGCCCGATCGCCCTCGACGACCTCACTAACGGAACGCAGTACGCGATCAGTGTCACGGCCGTCAACGCGATCGGCGAGTCTGCAGCAAGCAACAACTCGATCAGGGTCGTCCCCGGCTCGCGTCCCGACAGTCCCACCGATGTGAGCGTCGAGGCCGGCCGGCTTGCAGCGACCGTCAGCTTTGCGGCGCCGGCTGCCAACGGATCGACGATCACTTCGTACACCGTCACGTGTCGTGACCGAACCGATGCCAAGGCGACCGATATCGAAGTCAAGGCCGACCCGCGCGACGGAACGTCGGCCACGGTCGACGGTCTCGTCGAGGGCCACTCGTACACCTTCACCGTCGTCGCCAACAGCGCGAACGGCAACAGTTCCCCATCAGCCCCGTCGTCGCCGATCACAGCGGTTGACCGGCCCGATGCGCCGACTGACCTTTCGGTGACGCCGAAGCGTGGTGCTCTCGAGGTCGACTTCGCCGCCGCCACCACCCACGGCACGCCGATCACCGGCTACACGGTCACGGCGACCAACTTGGACGAACCCGCTTACGAGCCAGTGAAGGCCACCGGCAATGACGGCCCGATCACAGTTGGTTCGCTAATCCCCGGTGACGCCTACGCAGTGACGGTTACCGCTGACAGCGCGGTCGGTTCGAGCGCGGCTCTCTCAAACGATCAGTCCTACCTGCCGCTCGGTGTTCCGGCAGCAGTGGCGGTGTCGTTCGTCGAGGCCGGCGATCGCTCGGCAACGATCAATTTCGCCCGCTCGCGTGATAATGGCTCTCCGATCACCAAGTACAGCGTCGTTGCCCACGACGTCTCCAACCCGGAAGTCGACGGTCCGTCGGCCAACGGGGATTCGAGTCCGCTCACCGTCACAGGCCTGACGCCAGGGCAGATGTACACCTTTGACATCGTCGCCACCAACGCGATCGGCGACTCGATGGTCACGGCGACTGACTGGGTGATTCCGACGCGCACTCCTGACACGCCTTCGGCACCAGTGGTCACGATCAAGCCTGGTGGCGTCGCATCGCTCGCCTTCGAGTCAAGCGCCGCCAACGCAAGCGATCCCGACCCGACCCAGTACGAGGTGACGGCTCTCGACCGCACTGACGTGGGCAGCACAACCGGAGCAGTCGGTGACACAAGCCCGGTCGATGTGGAAGAGCTCGTCGTCGGCCACTCCGTCGTGTTCACAGTTGTTGCGAGGAACTCCTCCGGGTCGTCGGATCCGGTAGTGACGGGCGCAGTCACCGTCACCGACGCCCCGGGCAAGCCGACCGCCGTATCGGCAGCTGCCGGCGACGCTTCGGCTGAGGTTTCCTGGACAGCTCCAGCGTCTGATGGTGGCTCG
>Ga0194056_10001208_pt1 | contig 14103 bp, 15 predicted proteins | sample SepL4413m_MetaG_FD_155458 | JGI IMG/M metagenome (GOLD analysis project Ga0194056, IMG submission 155458) | Anoxic zone freshwater microbial communities from boreal shield lake in IISD Experimental Lakes Area, Ontario, Canada - Sep2016-L442-13m | ecosystem: Environmental > Aquatic > Freshwater...
AAGCAGCTTTTGCCTGTTTATGATAAGCCGATGATCTTTTATCCACTCTCAATCTTAATGCTGGCTGGCATTCGAGAAATTTTGATCATTTCTACACCTCACGATCTGCCAAATTTCAAAAAGCTTCTTGGCGACGGTGAAAATTTTGGATTGAAGTTATCTTATGCTGAGCAGCCTTCTCCTGATGGCCTAGCTCAGGCTTTTATCATAGGTGAAGAATTCATCGGAACAGATAGTGTGGCGATGGTACTGGGCGATAATATCTTCTATGGTAATGGCCTGACCAAAATTTTAGAAGAGGCCGCAAATAATGCCGAAAGAGCAACAATCTTCGGCTACTATGTAAACGATCCAGAAAGATTTGGGATTGTCGAGTTTGACGCAAAGGGCAAGGCAATCTCCGTCGAGGAGAAGCCGACAAATCCAAAGTCAAATTATGCGATTACCGGCCTATATTTCTACGACAACCGCGTCGTTGAATTCGCGAAGAATGTAAAGCCAAGCGATCGCGGCGAACTTGAGATCACTAGTGTAAATGATATGTATCTACAAGCTGGTGATCTAGATGTGAAGCTTCTTGGACGAGGCTTTGCCTGGCTAGACACTGGCACGATAGATTCACTAATGGAAGCAAACGATTTTGTGCGTATTGTCGAGGAGAGGCAGAACATCAAGATTGCAGCACTTGAGGAGATTGCACACAAGAACGGTTGGATCAACGACGAGAAATTACTAGAAATTGCTAAAAAGTATGGCAAATCTCCTTACGGTCAGCATCTTCTACGAGTTGCAGAAGGCAAAATACGTTATTAGTCGGCAGTTAGCGGCCGGCAGTCGGCAGCAGATAGTTAGCAGTTAGCGGCCTGCAGTGAGCGCAAATTAGTACTGCTAACAGCAGACTGCAAACCGCGTACTATAAGAAAGAAAACACATGAAAATTACACCTACAAAAATTGAAGGAGTCCTAATCGTTGAGCCAGACATTTTCGGCGACAGTCGAGGCTGGTTCTTCGAATCATATAGTAAACAGAAGATGAAAGATGCAGGCATAGATGTAGATTTTGTCCAAGACAATCATAGCTTCAGCGCAACCAAGGGCACACTTCGTGGTTTACACTTTCAGAATGCTCCGCACTCACAGTCGAAACTAATCCGTTGTACCCGAGGTGTTGTTCTCGATGTCGCTGTTGATCTAAGAAAAGACTCGCCAACTTACAAGGAGTGGGTTTCCATAGAACTAAGCGCAGAGAACAAAAAGCAATTTTTCATCCCAAAGGGTTTTGCTCACGGATTTCTTACGCTTACCGATGATGTCGAATTCCAATACAAAGTTGACGATTACTACGACAAAGAAACTGATAGAAGCATTCGTTTCGACGACCCAGAAATTGCTGTCGACTGGGAGTACGATCAGCCTATTCTTTCAGATAAAGACAATAACGCTCCCTTTCTGAAGGATTCGGATGCAAATTTTTAAATTTATTGTTAACAAATAATTCAAAGGAATATAATGACAGATACTATCGCTTATACCCTAAACCCTAAGTCGCGCATCCTAGTCACGGGTGGTGCTGGATTTATCGGCTCAAACTTCATTCTGCATATGATGGACAAATACCCGGATTATGAGATTGTAAATCTAGATAAGCTCACTTATGCTGGCAATCTAGAGAATCTCAAGACTGTCGAGAATAATCCTCGGTATACCTTTATCAACGGCGACATTTGCGACAAAGAAGTCGTACGCAAGGCGATGGAGGGCTGTGACGCTGTAGTGCACTTTGCCGCTGAGTCGCACGTCGACCGGTCGATTACAGGTCCAACTATTTTTGTCGAGACAAATGTAATTGGAACAGAAGTTTTACTAGAAGTAGCAAAGGATCTTGGAATCAAGAGATTTCATCATGTATCGACAGACGAGGTATTCGGCACCCTCTCTCTCGAAAATCTGAACGAGAGATTCACCGAATCAACCCCGTACTCTCCACGCTCCCCTTACTCAGCGTCAAAGGCTGGCTCAGATCACCTAGTACGAGCATTTATCGAAACTTACGACTTCCCCGCCACTATTTCAAACTGCACGAATAATTATGGTCCTTATCATTTTCCAGAAAAAGCCATTCCGCTTTTCATTACAAACGCGTTTAACGATAAGCCTTTGCCAATTTACGGTAGTGGTTTAGCAATTCGCGATTATTTATACGTCACTGATCATTGTGTCGCCATCGATCTGATTCTGCATAAAGGTGTGATTGGCGAAACATACTGTGTCGGCGGCGACTCAGAAAAAAACGGGCTACAAGTCGCAGACACCGTCCTTGACCTACTAGGCAAACCTCAGACTCTCAGAACCTTCGTCGAAGACCGCAAAGGGCACGACATGCGCTATGCGATGGATCACTCGAAAATTACCAACGAGCTGGGCTGGAAGCCTTCAGTGACCTTCGAAGAAGGCATGAAGAAAACTATCGAGTGGTATAAAGAGAATGAGGCTTGGTGGAAAAATATTATCTCCAAAGAGTATTTGGATAACAATAGGTCCAAAGCTAATCGGGGAGAGTAGGACATAGTGGTTAGGGCGTAGGACTTAGGTCCTCGGAATTAGGGAGAACTAATAAGGACAGTCACGAATGCAAAATTTTGAGAATTTAGATTCTTGGAAAAAAGGAAAAGAGCTTTGCATTTTATGTTATAGCGCTGTCAAGAACTTTCCGCCTAATGAAAGATTTGCATTGTCAGACCAAATTCGCCGAGCAGCTGTTTCAGTACCATCAAACATAGCTGAAGGCTATTCAAGAAGATCGACTAAAGAATTGTCTCATTTTCTTGAGATTTCGATTGGATCAGTTTTTGAAGTCATGACTCAAGTCTCGATTGCAGAAGAACTCGGATATATTAGCAAAGATGAAAAAGAAAAAATTTATGATAATTGTGAACACGTTGTAAGGCTTATAAGAGGTTTTATTAAATACAAAAAAGGAATAAATGAATAGCCCACTGTCTCCCAACCTAAATCCTAAGTCCCAAGCCCTAAGTCCTAAGCTTCGTGTATTGGTTACGGGAGCCAAGGGTCAGCTTGGTAAGAAAATTATAGAGATTCTAGGCAAGAAGCACGAGCTCATCTTGACCGACTCAGACGACATGGATATAACCGACATCGACGCCATTCGTACAACTGTATCAAAAGAAAAACCTGATTACATTATTCACGGCGCAGCCTATACTCAGGTAGACAAGGCTGAAGACAGTGTTGAAATATGTCGCAAGGTAAACGCCTTCGGCACAGAAAACATTGCGAAAGTTGCAAAAGAAGCCGATGCCAAACTGATCTATATCTCAACTGACTTTGTTTTTGATGGCGAAAAAACTTCTCCATATACCGAGGAAGATATGGCAAATCCTCTATCAATTTATGGCCTAACAAAGTACGAAGGTGAAGAATTCATTCGAAAAATTTGTGATAAATATTATATTCTCCGAATCGCTTGGCTTTTTGGCGAGTTGCCAGAAGGACATCCTGGCACAAATTTCGTCGAGGCGATGCTTCGTCTAGCTGGCGAAAGAGACAGTCTGAATGTCGTAAATGACCAAGTCGGCTCACCTACTTATACTGGTGATTTAGTTGAAATGCTGGCCAAGGTTATTGGGTCTAAGGACTCAGGACTTAGGACTCAGAATTCCGACCTAAATCCTAAAACCCAAGACCTAAATCCTGTCCCTTATGGTACTTACCATTTCTCTGGTTCAGGCGCCTGTTCTTGGTATGATTTTGCAAAAGAGATCTTCGCACAAACGAATACTAAGATTGACCTAAAGCCAATCACTAGCGATGAATATCCGCAAAAAGCGAAAAGACCAACGTACTCATACATGGATAAGTCAAAAATCGAGAAAACACTAGGAATCACTGTTCGCCCTTGGCAAAAGATGCTTGGAGAGTATTTGTCAAAAAGAAAATAACAATATCCAATCTCATATCAAAAAAGACCGAATATTCGGTCTTTTTTGATATCCGCACTACAGAACAATCTACTTTTTATACGTCCAAAATTTATTAGAAAAGAAGTTCCAGACGATCGCGGCACCAGATGCAACGACTAGAGCCAGGATGTCGGCCTTGCCAAAAAGCTGATATGAGACCTTTGTAGAAACAAGATTATAGAAATAAACATTTATACCCCAACCGACGATGCTTGCGAGAGCAAACTTGAGAAATACTGCGCCCTTTTGTTTCTTTGCATCCGCGCCGCCTGTAACGTTTTGATATTCTTTTTTAAATGTCCAAATTGTATTCCACAAATACGAATTAAGCATTGCGGCGAAAAAAGAGATCGCCTTACCAATGTTTTTCTCCATCTGAACGTCGGGATCAATGAGAGTCGCCTTCAACAAGAAAAATACAACCCAATCGACAGCAGTATTAGAAACGCCAACGAGAGCAAACTTGAGAAACTGAAGAAGGCCTGCGGCAGATTTATCATTTTTCATTTTACATTTCTCATTAATTTTCCATTTAACAATTTGGGAATGCACTAAGCTAACCAACTGGCGCCGCATTCACTCGGTATCGATTAATTCTTTCAATTGCCCAACCGATGCGCTAGCAATCAATGCTTTCATTTGCGTTATAGCAATCTGATTCAATTTAATTATTCTGTTTTTCTGTGGGACGTTATCCGTAATAAGTTGTGCATTAAACGACTCCAGATTTATCAGTACCACGAGCTGCTCAACACTGGCGTAGTCTCTGATATTCCCATCTTTACCTTTGTTTTTGTCACGCCACTCTTTGGCAGTAATACCGAATAACGCAATATTTAGAATATCTGCCTCGTTTGAATAAACATGACCTGAGATTTTTGATGATACATTGCCTGGTATCAACGCTTTTTTAATCGCGTCCGTATGAATACGATAATTGATTTTGGTAAGCAGACGTTTCATGTCCCACCCTGTCTCAACTCTCAGCTTCTCGTCATCCTTTAACCTCTGAAACTCTTTGATCAAATATAGCTTGAATTGAGGGCTAATCCACATGCCAAACTCGAAGGCAATATCTTTGTGCGCAGAAGTGCCGCCGTATCTGCCTGCAGTTGCGCTAAGGCCAATAGCATTTGTTTTCTGCACCCATTCCTTGACACTAATCTTATAACTGTTTAGTCCTGCTTGACTTTTAATTATGGCGAATTCGCCATAATTAAAGTTTGGATTATTTATGCCCTCCCAAATACCTAGAAATTCGATTGTATTTCTATTCCTTAGCCAGTCTGAAATAAAAAAATCGCCATCTTTTGCCTTCAACATATTCGTGAGAGACAAATAATCTTGGCTTCCCTTTGAGATAACCGCGATTTTTGTTCCTTCAACTATAATTGTTTTGTTTTTCACCATATTACCGTTTCGACAGAGGCTGCATTTTCAATTTATAAATTTAGGAACATAAACTACAACAATTCTACTTGTTAATAATAACACTTGGGTTCCAAAAAATATAGTTTTAGACTACAATTTCTATATGGATAGCAAAGAACAACAATTTGAGAAGCGTTTGCAAAATTTCTCGCTTGAGATAATCGGTCTATGTAAAAAGATAAAAGAAGATACCATTTCAAGACCGATTATTAGCCAAATTATTCGCTCAGCGACAAGCATCGGAGCAAACTACTCTGAAGCGAACAACGCAAGTTCACGTAGTGATTTTCGTAATAAAATATTTATTTGTAAAAAAGAAACTCAGGAAACAAAATATTGGTTGAAACTAACAACGTCCGTCTCAGACGAGTCGGCTAAAATTGATGAGCTTTGGAAAGAATGCAACGAATATTCCTTGATTTTTCAGAAAATTATTTCGACGATGGCAGCAAATAAATAATTAAATGATAAATTTATTAAATTAATGTAAAATGAAAAATGTGAAATGAAAAATATTATTTAATTAATCCTCGGAGGCCTTATGTTAGAAGTTGATATTGAAAAAATTATTCCTGTTACTGACGCACGCGATTCTCTAAATCAGATTATTGAGACAGTCGAAGGCTCTGACTCGATGTATGTGATCACTAAAAATGGCAAACCATCAGCAATCATCGTCGGCGTACACCATCTTGAGAAGCTGACTGGCATGAAAAGCGATGAGCTCTCTGTAGATGAAGAGCCAACAGCTTCTGTACCAAAGGCAGATGAAAAAGCAGAAGCAGCAGCAACAACCACCGAAGAAGAACCATATAAGCCTGCCGCAGTTGCTCAAGCACCATTCACACTAGAGCCAGAAGAAGATGATATCTTCGCCCCATTACCTGAGCCAGAGGAGCCAGCAACACCTGTACCGACTCCAGCTCCAGCTACAGAGCCACTAGTTGATCTATCCAAGGCATCAGCCCCTATTTCTGCTACTCCTGTAACGCCAGCTGCCCCAGCAACCCCACCAGCACAAGCTCCTGCCGATCAACTATAAAATAGTATCTATCAAAAAAGACTTCGAAATTATCGAGGTCTTTTTTTGATTGTCATTCTGAACGAGAGTGAAGAATCTCCGGAGATCCTTCGGTTCCTCAGGATGACAGAATTATTATAAATTAGTAAATTTTAAACTCGCGAAGTGATTTATCCTTCTGCCCTGCGATGTTTGATGTGGCGTAGCACATACCAGACGATAAACAGCACAACCAAGACAAGTATGGTCATATCAAACGTGTGCAATTTTTGTCGTATCAACTCCCAATTTGCGCCCATTTTGATACCAAGCCACGCAAATAGAGCCGTCCATGGCAAGGCACCCATCAGGGTAAAAAGAGAGAAACGCTTAAAGTCCATCTTGGCGATACCTGCTGGGAAGGAAATATAGGTTCGAACAACTGGCAAAAGTCTGCCGAAGAAAACTGTCCAATCGCCATATTTCGAGAACCATCGATCAGCAAGATCGAGATCGTGCTTTGAGATGAGGATGTACTTGCCATATTTCTCGATCAGCAGTCGACCGCCTTTGTAGCCAATCCAATATGCCAACCAAGATCCAAACAAGTTCCCCAATGCGCCGATGATAGTAATAGCCCAGAACAACATCTTACCGTCGTAAACCAAGAAGCCAGCAAAAGGCATAATCACTTCAGAGGGCATTGGAATACCGCAGCTCTCAAGCGCCATCATGAAGAAGACGCCGGCATAGCCGAGATGATCAATTGTATTGATAACAACGCTTGCCAAAAAATCAATTATTGTCGAGATCATTTATCTTTCTTTTAAATATTATCTCATTTAATCTTAGCGAATTATCATATATAAGAAAAGCCCTGCTGAATTGTCTCCAGCAGGGCCATGATTTACTCGACTATCTCGTCGACTTTACCCACGTCCTCGCAACCAGGAAATAGATTGAATCTCTTAACCCCAATCTTTTTCAAGACATCCTTGCGGACTGTCTGCCACTCTGAGTTTAATATCTCACCGATCCAGACATCCACCCAGCGACCATTTTTCCAGAGCTGATCTCTCTGAACCCCCACTGTCCTGAAACCAAGTGACTCGATCGCCTTTTTGCTGGCAAGATTGCCACCGTTCCCATCACCATGGATATATACTTTGCAAACTATTTTGTGCAATCCACCAGGGATGTAAATGCGAAATGCATACTCGAGCACCATTGCTTCGAGTACTCTCGCGATTCCTTTGCCCCAATAGTCTTTGTCACCAATCACGATACCGATTTCAGCGTGCTGATTGATCACGTCGACAGCATGGAGGGCAACGCTACCGATCAACTTACCATCGACCGTTGCCATCCAAGTAACCACGTCAGGATTGGATGCGGCTGATTTGAAATAATCCGCCTCATTACTCTCTGCAAATGGGAAGTTTGGGCTCAAGTAAAAACGTGTTCTACTGTCTGCAAAAAACTCTGTAAATGTCTTTGCTGCCGCCTTCTCATCTATTACTGGACCCATCGATATTTCGATAGGACCCTTTCCTCGGTCAAATGTGACCGAAATTTTTGGACCGTACATAATAGTACTCCTTTTCTCGCCGTATAATTTTAGTTATTTCTTAGTATGACCGACGAATCATACCAAGGATAAACAAAAATCGCTCGAGTTTTCGGCTCGGGCGATTTTTTGATAGTTCTGTTTGACTTTATATTTATCTATAGAGTTTCATATTTACCAAAAATCGCCCGATCGGATCGGCTTCGCCTAGTTGCATTGGATTTTTGGATATTGTGTATTTCATAACAATTATAATATAGGTATTTTCTAGCTATTTGTCAATAGAAGGTGACAAATTATTGGACCAGCTCCCAATTTGAATCTACTTTGATCTCGTCCCACTCTGAAATTTCATTATTTTGAATATGGTAGTAGGCGGCGATCCCAATCATTGCAGCATTATCGCCTGTCATTTTGCGCTCTGGTGTTAAAAATGTAATTTCGTCATCGGACTCATCAATCATTTTTTTCAATCTTGAAACTAGATATGGATTAGCTGAGACTCCACCAGCGAAGATTACGGATTTTGGTTGATGATTTTCAATCGCTCTTCGGGTTTTGGTACAAAGAACTTCGGCGACTGCCTCCTCAAAAGCAGCAGCAATTTCTTGTTTCTGCGAGAGCGTGAGATCGACCGTCGTCTCCTTCCGTAAATTTATTACTTCTTGCAGAACGGCAGTTTTCAGACCAGAAAAAGAAAAGTTTAAGCTGCTATCATTTATGATAGGGCGAGGGAAGATGATCGAGTGACGATCAATTGCTAAATTGCTTGATTGCTTGATTGCTACATTTATTTGATCATTTTCTGATTGTCTAATTTCTAAATTACTAAATTCATTTCTAGATTCCTGTGCATATTTAGAAATGATCGGTCCTCCCGGATAGCCCAAGTTTAGCAATTTCGCGACTTTGTCATAAGCTTCGCCGACTGCGTCATCTAGCGTTTGGCCGAGCTGATGATACTCTCCATGATCCGACATCAAAGTAAGCGATGTGTGACCGCCAGAAACAGTCAGCGCGAGCAGAGGAAACTTGATCTTGTCAGAAGATAAATTTACAAGACCAGAATAAATGTGTCCTTCGATATGGTTAACGGCGATAATCGGCAATTTCTGGGTATAAACTAGAGTCTTCGCAGCATTGAAACCAACAAGTAGCGATCCAACGAGTCCAGGACCGGCAGTGACCGCAATGTGGGTAATATTTGCAAAAAGTTTGATCGCCTCCTGGTAACTCTCAGCTCCAATATTTAGATCGGCGTTCTCAAAATTATCAGCAGATTGCGTGTTTTTTGCCTCAAGCAGTGCAAGTGCGATTACTGGATTGATCGCCTCCATATGAGCTCGAGAGGCGACCTCGGGAACAACACCACCTGTTTTTGCGTGAAGGTCGATTTGAGAAGAAATAACGTTTGATATTACTACGGGCTTACCATCAATTTCCTCAACCACAGAAGCGGCTGTTTCATCACAGCTGCTCTCGATCGCGAGTATTCTAATTGTTTTATTTTCACTTTGTTGCATTATGTTTTTTTACCATTTTTTGACTTTATTATCAAGGAAGCGTGCTCGAAATATTTTTTTAAACCTGTTATGATATAAATATGGAATCAATCTTTCAATCAAAATACTGGGAAGAGTTCAAGCTCAAGACTGGCTACCAGAAGAGCTACTGGCTTGATGGCATTTTGATTTTGCGCAAAGATCTACCTTTTGGCTACTCGATGCTTTACTCTCCGCTCGTAAAAGAATCGCAAATTGCGGCTCTCTCGGACAAAGATTTTAACAAAACGATCAAAACTATTTGCGAAGATAATAACGCAATCTTTTATCGACTTGAGCTCGATATACCAAAAGATCAGTTTGAACCGCCAAAAACGTTTATTCGCGCATTTGAAGAAATGCAGCCAGAGCACACGCTCACTCTTGACCTGACAAAATCCGCTGATCAACTGCTTACCGAAATGAAGCAAAAAGGCCGTTATAATGTCAGACTAGCCGCAAAGAATGAGCTCACAATAGTCAAAGAGGTTGATCTCCAACACGGGATTGATGTCTTTTTCAAACTCTACTCGTTTACTGCCAAGCGTCACCACATTACTTATCGAACGAAAAATTATTTTGACAATTTTGCACAAACTATTGGGCAAAATGATTTGATGAAAATTTACACTGCCTATAAAGTTATTGACGGCAAAAATACACCGCTCGCTTCTGCTATCATTGTATACTCTGGAAAAACTGCTATATATATGTTTGGAGCCTCAAGCGACGAATACAAAAATTTGATGGCACCATATCTCCTGCATTGGGAAATTATACAGGAGGCAAGAGAACTTGGCTTTGAAAAATACGACTTCTTTGGCGTCGCTCCCGATGATGACCCAAAGCACGCTTGGGCTGGCGTGACCCGCTTCAAGAAGCAGTTTGGTGGCGAAGTTGAATCGATCATGGGCAGCTATGATCTCGTGACGAAGCCTATTCAGTATAAATTATTTAAATTAGCAGAAAAAATAAGAAGACGCGGCTAAGGCGTTAGCAAGATACAATAATCAAGAAACCCCACTTCGCTCGTAGTAACCGAGCTATGAGGGGCAAGCAAGATACAGTGACTCTGTCATTCTGAACAAAGTGAAGAATCTCCCTGCGGCTATTAAATTCGAAGATCCTTCGGTTCCTCAGGATGACAAACAATTGGAATTTGATCATTGATAATTGAAAATTGGTTATTAACTGGTGCTTGTCTCTTGATTATTGGTTATTGAAAAAAAATTAGTAAATTATAAATTTTAAATTATTAGGTACACTATGCGCAAAATACTCTCAAAAATGTTTCCTCAACAAACAAAAAATAAATTCCACAAGATGGAAGCGAAATTAGCTTGCCTTAAATACGGCTACCCTGCAAAAAAAATAAAGGTTATCGGCGTCACAGGCACAAAGGGCAAAACGACTGTTTGTAACATGATCGCCGCCGTCCTTGATGCAAACGGTATCAACAATGCGATGGAGACAACGATCAATACCAAAATCAACGATAAAATCATTCCTCATACCACCAAAGCTCGTTGGGTCACAACCCCACCAGCATCCGTCACCCAAAGTTTTCTTGCAAAGGCGGTCAAGGCTGGTTGCGAGTACGCGATTCTAGAAGTTACCTCCCAGGCGATCGACCAAAACAGGATTCACGGGATTAAATTCGATACTGTTGTTTTCACAAATATTTCACATGACCACCTCGACTATCACAAAACCAAAGAAAATTACGTAAATGCCAAGGTAAAGCTTTTCAAGAGTAATCCGGACGCAAAATTTGTGATAAATGCCGATGACCCAAATTGGAACAAGTTTTATTCGCATCCTGCCGCCGAAAAATTTCTCTATTCTGTCAAAAAACCAATTGATCATGGTGTCGTCGCTCGTAAGATTCTTACTTCGCCAAGCGGCTCGACTTTCACTGCCGCGTATGACGATGGTCAACTAACAATGAACTCTCACTTACCTGGGATGTTCAACGTTTTAAATTCGCTTGCGGCTTTTAGCGTTGGCTTAGCGCTTGATCTCGATCCAGACAAAATCAAAAAAGGTCTTGAAGGTATCAAGCTGGTTGCTGGCCGCATGGAAGCAATCCGTGTTTCGAAAAATCAGGATTTCACCGTCATCGTCGACTACGCACACAACGCCGATTCGCTAAAAAATGTTTATGAGACGATCAAGGATGGCATGTCAAACACGGGCGGCCGAATCATCGCTGTGCTTGGTGCAACTGGCCGACGCGACAAGACGAAGCGGCCAATCATGGGCGCACTCGCTGGCCACTATGCTGACTTGGTTTATTTTACTAACGAAGATCCATATGACGAAGATCCTGCCACCATCATTCAGGAAGTGGCTGATGGAATTTTCAAGGGCTCAGAAACTAAGAACAAGTGGCGACTTGATCGAAATTATTGGAAAATTGCTGATCGTAGCGAAGCGATTCATCTTGCCATCAACGAAGCGAAGAAAAACGATGTTGTCATCATCACGGGCAAAGGCGCAGAAGAAGTCATGGCCGTCAGCGCTGACAAATTTATCCCATTTTCTGACCGTGATATTGCAAGATATGAGCTCACAATTCGCTTCGGCAAAGAATAATCTTCTTTGAATTAATTCCTTTTCTCGCGTATTATATGTTTATGAACTTCATCGACAAATTTCGATATTACGACTATCACACCTATCTCTACTTTCACGCCGCAATCGTCAATCGACCGTGGCTGAACGGGACTTATCTTTTCTTTTCCAAATACGTGATTGTGCTCTTTTTTCTATCTTTCATTTACCTAATACTGCGTCGCAAGATCAATGCTTTTATTTGTACTTTTGTTGCAATGTCTATCGCTGGCATTGCCGACTTAGTAATTACCTATTTCTGGAAGAGGCCCCAACCATTTATCTCCCATAGCTCAGAAGTCATGACACCGATTATTCAAGGCCTCAGAGTCGAGTCGACATCTTTTCCTTCTGTCCAAACTTATATCGCTTTCGCTATTGCGACTAGCGTTTTCCTTTATGGACACAAGAAATTAGGCACTGTACTCTTCATCCTTGCTGCTGGCATTGCCATCGGCCGAATGGGTGCCGGTCTGCACTACCCTTCTGATGTTATCGCTGGAGCACTTCTCGGTATCAGCTCAGGCATAATTGCCTTCCTCCTCGTCCACAAGCACGAAAAAGAGTGGGAATAGCTGCTAGTTTATAGTCTATAGTTTTTAGTTTGTCATTTCGACTTTGTGGGCAAGCTCACACAACGAGAAATCTTCAACTTATTGCAGCAATTTTTAATAATATTAAGCAGAAGATCTCTCGCCTTGGAGCTACTCAATGGCTCGAGATGACAGCTATTATATTTCAAATTTGATCTTAAACATTCATTTATCCTGAGTCTGTTGAAGGATTCTAAATTGTAAATTTTAAATTAGCGTATGCTCAATCTATACGACCTAAAAAGAGAGTTCCTTGAATACTGTGAGCTGGACAAGGGCCGCTCGAGTTTGACGACCCAGAATTATGATCGCTATATCGACCGTTTTCTCGACTTTCTCTCAGGACAAACTCCTGGAAAGCCAAATCCGGAGAAAAAATATGTGAAGAATAAAAATATTTTTCCTGCTGATATTACGCAGGAGCTTGTTCGACGATACCGCCTCTACGTAAACAGGCTAAAAGATCAAGAAGGTCATGATCTCAAATCGATAACCCAAAACTATCATATTATTGCTTTGCGTGCCTTTCTTCGCTACCTGGCTTGGCGTGGCATCGAGACACTATCAGCAGAGAAAGTGCCGGTGGCAAAACAAGGCGACCGCGAGATCAATTTTCTTGAATCTGCCGAGATTAATAATATTTTGGCCATGACAAATACTGAGACAATCTCGGGCCTTCGAGATCGGTCAATGATGGAAGTTTTGTTCTCTACTGGTATGCGCGTCTCCGAGCTAGTAAATCTTGATACTGATGATATAAATTTCGAGCGTGGGGAAATTGCCGTACTCGGAAAGGGTAAAAAAATTCGTGTTGTCTTCCTTTCGAAAGAAGCGCTGAACTGGATAGATCAATATTTGAAAAATCGTGGATTCAAGCGCCCAGAGCACACGCCTGGTGGTGCGATTTTCGAAGATCCACTCTTTCTATCGAAAAAAGGTGATCGAATTACTGTGAGATCAGTTGAGCGTATTGTCAAGAAATATGCTGAGCTTGCAGGCATCACGAAGTCTGTCTCACCACACACACTGCGCCACTCATTTGCCACGGATTTACTAATTGCCGGCGCGGATATTCGTAGCGTTCAGTCCATGCTCGGTCACTCCTCGATCACAACGACTCAAGTCTATACTCATGTAACTGATCAACATCTGAAGGAAGTCCACGACCGCTTTCATGGCAAGAGCTAGGGTGTTGGGCTCAGGACTCAGGACTTAGGATTTAGGTCGTAGGCGATAGAACTAATAATCTATCATCCCAGCGAAGGCTGGGATCCAGGCGAAATATATAGATTCCACTCCTAAATTAGGAGGGGCTAGGGGTGGTATTCTTCATTCTGAACTGAATCATACCCCACCCAACCTCCCCTTTCTAAGGGG
>Ga0194056_10001212_pt1 | contig 14063 bp, 13 predicted proteins | sample SepL4413m_MetaG_FD_155458 | JGI IMG/M metagenome (GOLD analysis project Ga0194056, IMG submission 155458) | Anoxic zone freshwater microbial communities from boreal shield lake in IISD Experimental Lakes Area, Ontario, Canada - Sep2016-L442-13m | ecosystem: Environmental > Aquatic > Freshwater...
CTGACCGGAGTTTCAAGTGCCTCTTTTGCGGATTCTGCGGCTCTGATGGAGTTTTCTAAATTGGCGGAGCCGAAGTCGGCTGGTTCCTGTTTCATAAGAGGTGGCAATTGTTTGGGGGATGCTGGACTCGTTTTGTCTGTGGAATGCGCAGAATGCTCTGATAACGGAGCAAGATTCAGAAAGCGTTCGGTTAGCGTCAAGCTCCAATTACGGAGCAATGGCAGCCAGACAACAAAATCTCGTTGGACCTCAGGTCCGCCGCCTTAGGATGGCGGCCGGTTTGTCGCAGGAGGCGCTGGCGGCGAAGCTGCAACTGGCGGGATGGGACCTGAGCCGTGGCGGCCTTTCGAAGATCGAGGCCGGGCTGCGCTTGGTCAACGACGCGGAAGCCTGGCTGCTGGCCAAGGTGCTGGCCTATCCGCTAACCGACCTGTTTCCCGCTCGCCCGAAAGGCCTGGCTGGTGTGCTGCGTCAGGGGCGTGGGTGATGGTCAGGCCTGCCAATTTCCACGCGAAGACCAGTGTGAACCATGTTTGTTCCGGGCATGAGTTGCCTGGCGGCAACTCAAAAGAAGCTCTCAGAAAAGGCGCCTGTATCTCAAACATGCCTGCCCGCAGGCTGGCTCGGGTTAGTTGGGATCACCGCACGTCTGCTCCCTCGGTTTCTGAGGGTTGGCAGGGATCCGCATCGAGACATTTGAAAACTGGGACCTCATCCCCCACGTATATAACGGCGAGGTGATTGGCCAGCGCCGGCAGGACGGCTACGTCAACGCGACGGCGATGTGTCAAGCGAACGGGAAACTGTTTGCGGACTACATCCGGCTGGACGGCTCTCAGGTTTATATGGTCGAACTTTCGAGGTCTATGGGAATTCCCATAGACCTCTTGACGACCGTCAAAACGACAGGCAGGAACGAGGAGCGAGGCACCTGGATTCACCCGCGGGCCGCTATTTCCTTGGCCCGCTGGTGCCCGGTCACAGATCACCGGAGGATCTGCAGCACTCATGCCTGACACATCTGCTCGCGAAGCCTGAGACGGACCTTCGGACTCGGCCCGGCCAGGATAACAGGGAACTCGTTGTAGATCCGATTGTCCAAAACCTTGCCTGCCTTCTTTTTTTGCGTGCCGCCCCATTGCTTGAAAAAGAACGGGACTTTGGCAGCGAGACATTGGTGGCGGATGGAACGGACCCAATCCGCCTCAATCGGCCGTGCCCCAGGTCCGCTTTCACCGCCAACAATCACCCACGAGATTCCGGCCAAATCAATCTCACCCAAATCCTCCAGAAGGGGTTCGATGGACAGGAACGTGTTGGTTGCCCGGGTTTTGCGGAGAGTGGCAATCCGTGGGACTCCGTACTTGCGGTCCTCCACGCTGACTCCCCACAGGATGTTCCTGGCCCTCGCCGCCTCTTTCGCTTTCCCTTCAGCAATGCCGCCATGCGGTCCGGGAGTTTCGTCAGCACTTGGAAGGTGTGCCAGTTGGCCGCCAGCATCACCCGGCTAACATTCTCGATGTAGTCGTCGGGGATACCCTCGTGAAACAAATCCGACATCGAGTTCACGAAGATCTTCTTCGGTGTTTTCCAGCGGATTGGATCCGTGAGCTTTTTCCGGGACCAGCCGCAGATCGAAGCCGTATTCAAACGGGTGGCCGCGAATCCCGCGCCAGCGTTCGGCAAAGGTTTTGGCATAGCAATTTTTGCAACCTGGACTGACTTTGTCACAGCCCCGTGCGGGGTTCCAGGTTGCATTGGTCCATTCGATTGTGCTGGTTGCGCTCATACTATTTTGTTGTTGGGCTGGGCAATCTCACCATGGGGCTGACGTGTCGGAGAGAGGTTTGCGCGGGAGCCGCCCGAGGGGTGCCGGACGGCACTGCACCGCCGGGGCGGAATTCGTCTGCTCGTTCACAGCCAAACCAGCGGAGGGTTTTGGGGTTGAAGAGGATTGCCCTTTTGCTCCTGGCAGAGTGAAAGAACCCGATGGCTTCAGCGCGTGAGATTCTGCATCGTTTCATGATATGGCTGATCACCTCGCTGCTCGCGTATCCAAAATGTCTGGTCCGGTCCGGCCAATGTGAAAGCGCCGGCATCAGCCGGAGGTATTTCCAGCAATAGCCCGGAAAGCCGGGCTGCTTGTACTTCGTTCGCATGCTATATGTTATTCAAGGTTGTGTGTTTGCGTCTGTCACTGATACCGAGGCCGCCCCATGCGAATGAACTAGTCGACGAGTGTCAATTCCGTCGGTGTATCCCGGCATGAGGCCGCCCGATGTTCAGTTATGAGTGTTCATCCGTGAAAAACGGATGGGTCGAAGTAAATGACAGGTTGGCGATGCCGATAATGAGTACCGCTCCCAGGAGTCGCGTAATGTTTGCAAGCGATTTTCGTCCAGCGTGAAGCACCGAGTCTTATGGCTGCCGTCTGCAACTCTCTTATCCTGTCTTGTGGCCAGTCAAAAGTTGGAAACCAAGCCTCAATCAAGCTATGATTGGCTCTTACAACCATCCCGAGCCGGTAACGCCGTGAGAGCCGGATGATGGCCTGCGCCTGGTCGTTAAGTCCAACATTCCGCTTGCGGAAGACAACGTAGCGCAAGTGGCCGGTGTTGGCATTACAGCGCGGACTCAAATGGGGAACCTGGTCGATTCTTGTGTGATTCATCGACGTCATGCCGGACGTCGCCGTCATATATGCGGGTACAATATAGCGAAGAATGCGGCAAGACCCCAATAAATCATCACGATTAGCCGTGCGGAAACGCCGGAGAGAACTCCCGAGGCTTAACAAGCGGTTCTCCGGGAAAAGCATATTGATATAGTATTCGGTTCCTAGCCGATCCAGTTCTGGGCTGGGCATGGGGCTTGCATCGAGCAGTCTGGAATATTCATTCAAGCCGAAAATAGTCTTTTGAATATCCTGTAGCGCAGGCGTAGTCGTTGTGAAAGTATTGCGGCATGGTTTATCCTGCGCCAATTGAAGTGCAAGTTGATCGGTCAATCCAACGAGGCCAGAGGACTGGTCGACGGTGGTGTTGCCTGAGGTATTGGTTCCGAAATCTAAGGAACCCGTTTTATTCTTAACTTTGTTCATGGTTGTTGTTGGGGTGTATTTTTGTTTGTCCGCCGCAAGTGCAGCGAAGGTGTGTTGTCGCTCAGCTCCGCGACGGGTGAGGGAGGGCGGTGCTGGTAGGTTGCCCGTTGGAGGGCGTTAGAATGTTTCGGTTTGAGATGGTCTGCGAGGTGAGGGAGATGCTTTCGTACGCGCCTGTTTCGTCCCCTGCGATATCAGGCGGTGCGGTGCATGGTGCAGTGCACATGCCCCCTCTATAGAGGGGGTACATGCACCACTGCACCTCCATGCGCCAGCGGTGCACCATGCACACCAAATGCACCAGATATGCACCACTGCACTCATCATGATTTTATGGGGGTTATCCGGTAGCTCCCGGAGGGTTCCTTCCGCACGACACCCAGCTCAGCCCATTTTGCCACGCGATTCTTGGCCGCACGCTCCTTGATGGCACAAACCTCGCAGATGCGACTCACCAGATCCGAGTATGAGAGGGTGCGGGCGTCCTGATACACACGCTCCGCTTCGCCGGCATGTTTCTCCTGCTCCGCCGCGCCACGCAGGTCTCCCGCTTTCCCAAGGGTGACGTGCATGCCGGCGCTCAAAGACCAGGCGAAGCAGACCCCTTGCGATTGCGGGATCTCACCGTGCCGTGCGTGCGGCACCCACATGGTCGTGACACCTGCAGCATCCTTTGCCAAGCGCAGCGATGCCTCAGCCTTCCGGGCGAGCTGACTCCCAAGGTGCCCCCGTGTTTTTCCGACGTCGGAGCCGGGGTTTTCATGGAGCACCAAGATGATGCAGCAGTCGTGGGTGATGGTTAGAGTCCGGATCCAGTCAACTATCTCGTTGGACTCTTTGGAATCGTTTGGCTCGTGCATCAAGTCGGCAATACCGTCGATCAAAACACAGAGGACACCGTGGTGCAAAGCGCTCGCGTCTCCCATAGCAAGTTCAAGCGCCGCCCGTCGCTCGGCGGTGGTGAGGTCAGCGAGTGACCAAGAGTAAAACCACGATGGGGGCGTTTCGACCTTGCAACGGGACAACCCGGTCCGCACCAGACAATCGTGATCAAATCGTGATTGCTCCGTGTCAAAGTGAAGCACGGCCTTGTTGTCCCGGTTGTCAGCGAAGAAACCGAGTGTATCGGCTCCGGTCTGCAGATTCCCGTTGATGCAGGCGGATAGTATTGCCCCGACCACTCCCGTTTTGCCCGCCTTGGGTGCTGCCTGAACGACAACGATATTGCCGGGGGTGCCTATGGGATGCCCGAGGAACTGCAATACCGGTGCCGGCTTCACAGGCTTTACGTTGACCTTGAAAGCACGTTCCACGAGTTTAGCACGCAGGTCATCTTGAGCCTTCCCGGATGCGCATCCAGCACCCTCCGAAGGCGGATCTTGCGCGGCATCCTCGCAGGGGGGCGGTTCCTTCCAAGTGTCAGTCACAGCTCTACTCCCTCTACCGGCAGCACACCGGGGTTGAAATAATATACATTTTGCCGCACTCCCTTGTCAGCCCTCCATCCCTGTGGAAGCCGCACGAACTGGGACCTCGTCCATATGGCTGGATCCGCACCCAGGCTCACTGCATAACGGAAGAATTTCACGTAATGGCTTTCCTCGACTCCAACACAGGGCCACCAGCAGTGCAGCGATTTACCGCCCGATGACAAGACCATTGCCAGCGGTGCGAACGCGCTCAGATGATCAATAATGGCCGCCTGTTCATCGAAACTAGCAGAGTCAAACTCGGTAACGAGGTAACGGCGCGGGCCAGTACTGGCGAGGGTGTGCATCGAACGCTTGCCGGCCTGCGTGAGGCCCCAAACGGACGTCATAGGCGAAGGCACAATCAAAGAATTTTGCGCGACCCTACCTCGAAAGTCCTCACGTGGCGCCGTCGTAAAACGCGATTTCGAGTGTCCCAGACACAGCAGGGGATTTCCGGGGAAGAGAAGATCGAGGTACATCTCGGCGTCTGTACCATCGTCGCAGCGCCAGGGGGAGGATTCCCACAGATCCGCCACGCAGGTGATGCTGGAGTCTGCTACGGCCGCAGCGCGCGCCTTGGAGTTCCCCGCAGGCCACTTGCTGACGGGCTTGCTGCGAGCACGCGACTGCCTTGGGTGCCAAGCGCAAGCCTCTGAGTCAGCCACGGCAGCCAGGATTTCGCGGTCGGTCACCTCTCGCCCACAATCGTCAACAGCAGCGCGGAGGAGGTCCGTGATTTTGTCAGGTGTGCGATACGCATGAAGATGGCGTGCCACGTTGAACAGCCACTGGTGGACACCATCACCGGCCTTGGGGGGGCAGGCGACAAGGTCCCTAATATATTGTGGGAGCGTCGCCATGGCACGGCGCTCGGTGGCAGAATTGTTATCGGGATCGGAGATCATGGCATTCAGCAAAAATTTACTTGCTGGCCGCCTTATTCTGGGATACGCTCTGGGCAGGTTCTCACACCGCCGGGTCGTTCCAGAAATGGGCGGCCCGGTTTTAGTTAGGGGAGGTTGGGATATGAGATTTCATGGAATTTAGGGAGCGACGTTTGAAGTGGGGTGAAGCGCTTGTGGGAGCATGCCTAACTCGGGCAAGGCATCCACTTAGGAACTGCCATGCCGGAGAGGGGTTCTCCACCTATAACCATATTCGTTGATCGAGCTGTTTGGTTATTGGTGATCGACTGATGGGGTCGGGATGGTCGTATTTATGCTGAGCGCTGCTGCGACAGCCGCAGGATCGAATCTAACGACCTTGCCAATTCGGAGGGCAGTCGGTATTTTCCCGGCCTCAGCCCAGTTGTGCACCGTTCGACCGGTTACGCCGATCGGTTCTCCGATTTCTTCAGCGGTGACGAGTGGAGTGATGTCGACTTGCGGTTTTGGGGAATTCTTGGGCGGCTTGCGCATACTGTGAAGGTCGCGAAAACCGACTTTTTCGCTAGCTTTCAGGTTCCAAGCACGCTCACGGATAGCTTGGAAAAAGATGACTTGACATGCTTCAACGACTGAACGGCTTTCATGCCCGAAGGATTCGGACGTCGCAAGTGGCGCTTCACACACAGCTAAATCAAGGCCCCTGCCGAGTGCATGGCTCCGCCAAGCGCGTGTTGGTTGTGCTGCGCGGCGCGGCCTGCGTACATGGGACGAAAACGGTCATCCACGCAGTGAGGAGAATATTCCATCCGGAACGATGGGTGATCACCGATTGCATCATTCAGCCCCAGTCGGACTCAATGTCTGATACGCCACTGCCTCATACGACTCCTGCCCCATTCTAGGCATCTCTTCCACCGGGTCTTGGCAACGCCCGCCCAAAGAGCACCGTTCTGGCGGTTCGCACGGTTCCAGCCACTAAACAGAATCGGCCATCAGGCGCGCTTATGGCCAGGCAAACTTTCACTGGGCTTCAAGATTACCTTGAAGCCGTTTCTTAACTTCTCCCTGACAACGCTCTTGAAAGTCTTGTCGGCCGCCCGACCTGAAAAATAGGAATCCCAATTAAAATGCTCAAAAGCCTGGGCTACGCCTTTCTCCCATTTTTCAAGCAACCGAATCTCTCGCTGCACCCAATCGCGGTATTGAACATCAGCGTCAAGTTTCAGCGCCTCACAGGCGGGGCATCCCGCATCTTCGATCCTTTCTGCGCAATTGCCGCACTTCTTTTCGAGGCGGTTGAGAAGTTCTTGTCTCTCGCATTCCCTGACAATCTGCCCATTTCTAATTAGTTCATTGTAACTCTCTTGGGCAGCAAGGGATGTCAGATACGACATGCCCGCCTCTACCCATTGGTCGAGGTGGGCGATTGCTGGCTCGGGAAGTAATGACGCTTTCCGTTGCCAGTGGGTTCGACTGTTCAATGTCTGTAACTCCCTGAGTCGCAGTTTTTCAGGGTCCACTTCTAGGCCACTGGGCTGTGTCATCATGCCACCTTGCTCATAGGCTCGGTATTCCGCACGGTGGCTTTGGCTCATCGTGAGGGCTCTTGTTCGTTCCCTATTGAGGATCAAGAAGACACGATTTGTTATGTCTCTTACTCCTTCTTGTCCGGGTGTATTCCTCCCCAAGTTGTAACCATGCTCTTTGCCGAGGCCAAGTTCTTGAATTCTCCTTTCGATATTCGCGGTTCTGTTGCTGTCGTGGGCCAACGATGGAACGACGATCGGCCACGATGTGGACATGGCCAAAACTCGTCGAACCGTCTCTCTTGCCAGATGCTGCGCCCGATGCTCAAGGAGCCTGTTGAACAACAGGTCAACTTCGATCATTTTTGCTTCAGAAGCGAAGTCCGCCTTCAAGGAGGGATCGCTTTCGCTCCCGGTTGGCGGGCAATCGTCGACCGAGACCACGGGTTCCTGTTTGCGACGACGCCTGCGAATCCTTTGGGTGAACATGCCGGTCGCCGCCGGAAGTCGGAGAGGGGTCGGCCTCATCGCATCGATTGAGTTTACCACCTTTTTCAAATCTTCGTCTGAAGCGTCGAGGAGGAGCACCACCGCCTTGGACATTTCCCGGTACGAATCCCTGCATGCAATATTCGGGTCCATGTCACGATGGGTGAACTTGTTGGCGTTCACGTTTTCCTGCACCCTGTCCGATTGCTTCCCGGCCAGGTCTTCAAGGAACTTTGAGATTCCAATTCCGATTTCTACCAGATTTTCCATTGCTTCCTTACTGCCGATAGCAGCCATTTGCTGCAGAACGTTTAAGTGTGGATCGATTTGGAATGCGACCAAGTCAGGATTGAAGCTAATTCCGGTGTGGTCCTCAAACAGCCTGATCAGCCATTCCTCGGGGCTGTCATTGATGAGCTTCTTCAGGCTTCCGAAGGCTTTCGCCTGAGCCTCTTCTGTGGGATTTGGATTCATGCGACCTGTAGGTTGGGAACCTTCTTTCCATTAGGCCCAATGGAAAGAATTGCAATCGCGTCCTCTTTGGTAAGTCGTGAAACGTAATGGCGGCGCAGCAGGTCGTGACCGCCGCTGTGCCCGAACTTGAATGTCAATTCTTCCAGCGGTGTCCCGATCGCAACCTGTACACTGGCGCAGGTGTGGCGGCAGGCGTTTGTGGGCCAATTACCACGTGTCACTTTCGGCATTTCCTTGAGCTTGCCCGTTTTGACCACTTCGGCAAGTAGACGCGCGGCTACGTTCCACCCGGCCCGGCGGCGGACGGATTTAGAAATATCGGCCCAGTTGGACGGAACGATAGGGGAGTCATCCTCGGCATCGCCACGGGTGGCATCAAGCCAGGCCTTCAACGATGGACAGACCGGGACGAGACGGCGGCTGTGCTTTTTGGCGATCGTCTTTCCGATTTCAATATGCGCTTCGCCGACGTTCCCCCACGTTAGTTTTTCCAACTCGGCCATGCGGACACCGCCAAATACGGCTATGGCATAAGCGGCAGCGGCAGCAGGGCATTCTGCCTCGGCGGCCTTTAACAGCGCCCTGACGTCTGCTGGGCTAAGGATTGCAATGTCTGAATCGTTGGATACACGAGGGGTTTCGAGAGATTCAACCGTATCTTTCTGGCACCAGCCACGGGGTGGCTTTGCCGCCCACCGCCAGAAGGCACTTAGATTCGCCCGGTGCATCCGGGCCGCAGCTGCGCCCTTATTGGCAAGGACGGCATTGAGTTCCCCGGACGTGATGGACGAGAGAGTCTTGGGATGGAAATCCGCACAGACTTTTTCCAGTGTGTAGCGGTAACTGGCGAGTGTGGTATCGCGCAGGTCACTGCGGCTTGTCAGGTAATCGGCGATAGCAAGCCCGAACGCACAACTTGCGTGAAGCGCATCCCAGTTTTTGCGGAAGGCTTGGGCAGCCTCGATAAGGCTCGCGCCAGTTGGGGTCAGGATTTCCTCAGCGCGAAGGGCGGCCTCGGCAAGGCTTGGTTTGATGGTCAGCATGTTGGTGCCGAGAGCCCGGTGCTTGGTCTCCATTTCCTGGGCGTAGTCCCTGGCCTTGTCGCGGGTTTTGAAGAATGCACGCTCCCGTTTACCCGATTGGGAAAGGGTTGCAGGAATTTCAACTTTCCAACCATATGGGGTTTGAAGGTAGGAGAATGATGGTTTGCGTGGCATGGCAGGGCGGACAAAATCTATGAATCACATTACTGCCCATATTGACACAAAAAAGCGAGAATATGCCGAATTTGATGTTTTTTGAAGAATTTGGAGAATTGATTATCAAAGAGTTATGACTTCCTTGCCGTTCTAAGGATCTAGTGGGGTAACCCGTGGAGGTTCGAGTCCTCTTTCGAGCACTTCTTATTGGAAATGAACGACTTAGGGAGCCAAAAAGGCTCCCTTTTTTGTGCCCTAAAACCGACTTCCGGCCATTTTTCGGCCACTTTTTTTGGATGGCCTGGTTGAGGGCCTGGTGAATGGCTGAAATTTAATCGCGACTTCTTTGTGAGATTCTCTCCATTCCTCCATTTGGAAAGAACCGTTCAGTCCGGGTGTCGGAGTTGTTCAGCGTTGACCAGATCATCTCTGCCAACGAGAACGCCGCGCCGGGCTTCATGCTGACGCGACCAACTGGTTTGGTTCAGCGGACCGCTGCGGGCGATTTTCAGAATTACTCCCTCGATCTTTTGCCGGACTGCGCTTCCTGGGTCGTGGCAGCAGCCTTGCGCTGCTCCTGCAAGCCTTCCACCCACTCGAGGATTTCAGTAATCGGATTCGCTCCGCTTGGCAGTTTGACACCGTTGTTTAGGCAGGCGAAGATCTCGTCCTCGACTAACTTTGCCACGGCTTGGGCAAGTTGCCTGTAGGTAGAATCCGCCGGATCGAGTTTCGGATGCACCTTTGCCAGGTTCATGGAGATCTCCTTATGGATCCTCGTCAATACGTCGCTGTGTTTCAAAGGCCCCCCTTCAGTCGAGGGAATTTCCTTCCCGTCCACATCGTCGAGCATCAACCACTCCACCGAGGCCCCGGTTATCGCCGAGAGCAATTTGGCAAGTTTCCTGCTCATCGGGAATCGTCCGCTCTCAACTGCACGTATCATGCTCTCAGACCGGCCGACCAGTTGAGCAAGCCCAAACTGGGTCGAGGAGTCACGCAATTCCTTTTTCTGCTCCAGAAAGTTTCTAAGTACCTTGATTGGCGTCACGCGTATGATTTAAGCAGAAGCATCAAAGGTGTCAACCGATAATTTGTGGAATTATTGACAATTCCAAACCAGAAGCTCCCCAAGAGGAACCCTGTTCCAAGAATCTCCACATTTGTTCTCTGTCAAAATGGCCTCCCCTCTGAAGAAGATTCCATGAACATTTGGCCGTTATTTCAGCAAATAACACGGGCCTGAACGAGGTCGAATACTTTCTTTCCCCTGTCAGTAGGGTCCACTGAGGTCCAAAAAGGACCAAATAAGTCCAGTAAAATTAGCGCGAATAAGCGACGATTACAGTTGACGGCGTCCAGGCATTGCGGCATTTTCTCTTCGCCATGCTGAAGAAACGATCTGCACCAATCACCCACCAGGAGCTGGAAACTGCCACACAGAGCCCAGAGCAACAGCTTACAACCGCCGAAGGGGGGCCACGACCGCCGGCCGACGAGCCTCCGTCTTCCACGACAGTGTTCCTGAACCGCAAGCGGCTCAAGAAGCGATGGCTCTGCAGCGATAGCTCTATCAAGCGACGCGAAAAGGACGGTCTCAAAGCCACCCGGATCGGGCCCAGGGCTGTCCGTTACCGGCTCTCTGATGTCGAAGAGTTCGAAAGCTCCCACTGAGCCAATGCCTCCCACCTCCCTAACCAACATCTCCCCTACGGCTAAAAATGCTGTGGCTATCATGCGCTGGTTTTCTGAACGCCAACTTGAGATCCTCGCATCGGGCCGGCATGAAAAGCTCCAAAGACGACTTTCGGCACTTTTGGCAGTTTTGGCACAAGGCACGGGAGAAATGACATTTCGGAAACTACGCCGGTCACACTCCTTCACAGAGTCCGAAATCAGACACCTCAACGTCACCTTCCCCAATGCCTTCAGCATCGAAGAGCGGAAACCCGAAATCGGTCGCCCATCTCCGGTGGTAACAATAAAACCTCACTCGAAGATATAATTCACAGTTTTTTTTCTTTCTAGTTTTTGTTTCACCCATCAATCCCCTTGCCCAGTGCCAAAACTGCCAAAACTGCCAAAACCCAATTCCACAAAAGACAAATCTTCACACCCGCATCCTTGAGCAACCCACAAATAGAAAATCAGAATATGAATCATGAACTAACAAATAATGATCAAACCATGAACACGACACCGCCAAAAGCGCCCCCTGATTCCCAACCCCAAATATATTTTAAAAGCAATATCCTTCAGCCCGTCCCGCGCTTTGAAACCGAAACCGAACTGGAAATTGCGCGCCGGGAATTAGAAAGGTGCATCGATCACCCGTCGTCGATATTCTTGGGTGAGCAGCCTGGTCTGGACACCGAGAACGAGGCTGTTTACTTTGTCTACGGAGGCAGAGCAGAACCAAGGATAGTGCTTGGCCGATGGCTTGCCGCTGCCACCTATCTGAGTCACGACGCGCGCGTCGCCCTACAATGGTGCCTGCGCCAAGGACCACTCGCCCGTATTACATTCCCGGCGATGGTCTGGGAGAGAGCCTTTGATTGGAGCCAGGAAAAGGGCCACGTTGTGTTAGACGAACTCAAGGCTGCGGGTCACGCGTTTGACATAGCGTTCCAAAGGGACTATCGCCCCTACATAGAGACGCTCTGGAAATTCAGTGAGCGTCCTTGCGGTTTGCCTGCTGACGAACTGCGATACAAGTATTTTCCAACCCGCATGCTGCAATTTGCAGTTCACAGACTGAGCAGGCTGTTAAGTGACTTCCCGTGCAACCAGACAGACGGATTGCGGCTGGGTCACGAGGTTCCGAGACTGGATGGCATCCTCCCACCTTGGGCCATCGACTGGTTTGCAAGGACGCCGATAGCGCGGCGCAGATTAGTAATGAACAATAGATACGAAACTTATTAGACCCCATGAACAATAATACAACACCCGAAGAATTGGATGCCGCATTATGTGTCGGCCTCAACAACCCCGATCCCGGTGTGAAATCCCAGGAATTTGATGAAGCGTGCAAAGTCATTGCGAAAATCAAAGGAGCTGGCACCGATCTTGCAATAGCCACAGATGCCGCCGGGATACTGGCAAACGAAGTCAGGCGATTGCAGGCAGACAACGACAGATTGGAGAATTCTATAGCAGAATGGCAGAATGAGTTCTTTCGGTTGAATTTGGAACTGGCAGGCATCGGTGTCTGCCCCGCTTGTGAAACGGAATTCGTGCAGCAAATCGAGGAGACGGTTGTGTCCTGCGGATGCGGTTATGGCACATGGCAGGGTGCACTGCCGTTTATTCACAGGTTGCGACAGGAAGTAGAAACCGTGATATCCCGACTATGAACACCAGCTACGACATCCTGTTCCAAATTCAGCCCCGGAGTTCCGATCACCCGGAGACCTACGACGCCAAGCTTATGGAATTTGGCCACTACCTGATTCCCTTGCTGCCTGCGCCCGGCACGGTAAGGGACTGGACCATTGATGCCGTCTGCTGTTTAGCCGAGCGCATATACAGACCTGTATTCATGATGTGCCGCCAGGAAATCGCTGTGCTGCCGCTGGAACCGGATTTCGTCAGCAACGCACCGGGCTTGGCCAATTTGAGAAAAGCGTTGTGGGAAATGATTGAGGACGCCACCAGGCTGCGATGGATTATCCTCACACGCCTCCCGGAGAATATCGTTCAGTCACTGCCACCCAATTGGGGCGGCAAAGGATACGGCAATGTTTGCCTGGGAATTGTCGTCGACAACACTGCCGGGTTTCCCCGACAGCTTAATGAGCTGAGAAATACAGTGGCCCGATTCCGCATGCTTCTTATTACGCCGTCGGCCCAAGGCATCAACCTTACCGGGTGCTTGGATAAAATCGACTGGGTTGTCTTTGCAGGGAATTCAGGTGATGTGCAGCAGGCTGCGGCCATGGAGGCGGTGTGCCGCGCAGAGGGTGTGGCGTTCTATTTTCATGAAATGGACAAGACGCCCAGCACCTTTGCTCATGATGAGCCTCAGCCCGATGACAATGAGATGCAATGGCCGAAGCACCCATTTGGCACGGCGGTGAAATTAGACCGCCCTGCGCATCCCAGCCTCAAGCCCGCGCTAGATGCGCTTCAGGAATTACTTGTCCCCAGGACAACTACCAGCCCACAACTCGAAAACAAACCAACCCACACTATGTCAGAAGCCGAAAGCCAATCACCTGCCCCAACTATTATGTCAGAATCCACCGATCACAAAATCACCGCCGAATTCATAATCAATCATGCAACCCCGGGAAATGGAATCCCCGCCAGCATGACACACGAGCATCAGGTCCCAGTGCAACTCGGTATCCCGCCGCTGCCTGAAGAAGTAATGCGCCTGTCGTCAACACAAGTAGCCGACGCCACCGAGACATCCGAAGCCCTGGTGGTAACCCCGGGGGCAAGGCCGCAGGAGCACATCGCTGTACCTGTATCGGGCAGCTCCATTGAGCATCTCAAATCACCTGCAAAACCGCCGACCAAGGATGCCAGGAAATATTCGCCCCGGCGAAATGCAGTGGTTGACATTCCGGCGCATGACCTCGAAGTGACAGAGATCATGGCACCAATAAACCCGGGTGAGCTTAGCGTGGATGATCTGGCTTACCGCAAGGAGCGCGAGGCCGTTGTGACTGCCGGCGTAAATTCGTGCATCGCCGCAGGTAGAGCGCTATTCGAAATCAAGACCTACCACGACGGATCATTGTGGAAGGAATTCCATTCCTTTGAGGAATACTGCCGCGCTAAGTGGAACTATCAAAAATCCCAGGCGTATCGCCTGGTCGATACCGGCGAATTTATTACCGACCTGGAAACCGGTCACTCCCCACGTGGGGAAAATATGCCGGCGAACGAAGGGCAGGTCCGGCCGCTGC
>Ga0194056_10001214_pt1 | contig 14059 bp, 11 predicted proteins | sample SepL4413m_MetaG_FD_155458 | JGI IMG/M metagenome (GOLD analysis project Ga0194056, IMG submission 155458) | Anoxic zone freshwater microbial communities from boreal shield lake in IISD Experimental Lakes Area, Ontario, Canada - Sep2016-L442-13m | ecosystem: Environmental > Aquatic > Freshwater...
GGATATGGGCGGATCGTATGGATATTGAATCTGTAGAAGAGTATGTGCAGAGCTTGAGAAAAGGCAGGGGGTTTGATGCTTGTTGATACGGATGTGCTGATCTGGTATTTAAAAGGCAACAACAATGCACGGCAGGAAATAGAAGCATTATCAGGTTTTTTTATTTCGGTGGTGACTTATATTGAGCTGGTTCAGGGGATGAGAAATAAGCAGGAGCTTATTGCCCTAAGGCGGGCGTTAAGGCTCTGGAATGCAACCGTACTGTATATTTCCGAAGATATTTCAGCCAAAGCCCTGTTTTATGTTGAGCACCATTATTTAAGTCATTCAATGCAACTGGCTGATGCTTTAATTAGTGCAACCGCTGTGGCTAATGGACTTGATATTTTTACAGGCAACGTAAAGCACTATCAAGTTTTGAAAGACCTTTCAATAAAAGCATTTAAGCCTGTTTAAACAATGAAAATCCTGTACCCTGAAATACCCCCCTATCACACCTTTTTTCTTGAAACGGGCAGCAAGCATTCTGTTTATGTAGAGCAAAGCGGTAATCCTGACGGCATCCCCGTGGTTTTTTTACACGGCGGACCGTGTTCAGGAACCAAGCCCGATCATCGACGATTCTTTAATCCAGAACATTACCGTATTATTCTTTTTGATCAGCGCGGTTGTGGCTTGTCTTTGCCTTTTGGTGAGCTGGAGAACAATACCACGCAGGATTTGGTTGATGATATGGAGCGTATCCGGCAGCAATTAGGCATAGAACAATGGCTGGTGTTTGGTGGTTCTTGGGGCGCTGCACTGGCATTGCTATATGCCCAGCAGCATCCAGACAACGTCATCGGCATGATTATTCGTGCGGTATTTTTGGTTCGGCAACAAGATTTGGAGTGGTTTGCAAAGACCGGTGCCAATCTGATTTATCCGGAACAATGGCAACGGTTGCTTGAAAGCATTCCGGAACACGCAAGGGAAGATTTGGTGCAAGGTCTCTGTGACGCGTTATGGGGCAACGATGAGGTGGCCAAAAGACGGGTCGCCAAGGAATGGATGGCGTGGGGTGGACAGGTTGCTTTAGGTAACGATTATAAACCCGACCGCCCCGGCGAGCACGTAACGGATAAAATGGTTAAACAAGTGCGCATGGAATTACATTATGCCAAGCACGCTTACTTTATTAAGGAAAACCAGATTCTGGAAAACTGCCCCATTTTACAAAACATTCCAACCCTTATCATTCATGGACGGCAGGATTTGGTTTGTCCCCTGGAAGCGGGGATGAAGCTGCATCAGGCGTTGCCACATGCCGACTATATCGTATTGCCCAATGCCGGACACATTGCCCAAGGTGCGGAAATGGTCGACGCGCTGGTTTCTGCGACTAACCGATTTGCAGAAAAACTGACTTGTTGACCTGTTTTCAGCGTCAATCTTTTTAATATAAAACCCCGAGTTATTATGACTAATCAAGTGATGAGTATTGCAAAAAGAGAAGAGGAGTTATCTTATTATTTGGATAGACAGCCCTATCTTACCGAGTTGGATGGTATAACCCTGACTATTGCAAAAAATGTATTTCCCTCCGACTTTGGTATCACCAGTTCATTTTTTGGACATTTTATACTTCAGCAAAAGCCGGCCGACATGGGCTTGGATATGGGTTGTGGCAGTGGCTATTTTGCGTCTTTATTAAAAAAGATAGGTTGTAAAACGGTGTTGGGAGTCGATTTTAATATCGATGCCGTCAAGTGTGCGACTGAAAATATCAAGCTTAACCCTTCATTGGCACCGATTGATTTTATACATAGCGATTTGTTTAATGACGTGCCCTTAACAACATTTGATATTATCGTATTTAACTTTAACTATTATCCTTCCAACGGTGATTTTGGTTTAAACGAAGACGGCGGACGTCAAATATTACAACGGTTTTTTACTCAAGTGACTGCTTTTTGTGATGCCGAAACCAGAATTTATATCCCGTATTCCGAGTTTGTCGGTATCGAGCATGATCCCAAAATGATTTGCCGGGATTTTGGTTTTGATTATGAAGTAATGGCTACAACGGTAAACAATACCGGTGAACATTGCATTTATAAGATAATGAAAAAATAAGGTTTTAGGAGTGACCCGTTACGCCTGTTTGGGCTTTGTGGGAGCGACGCCCACGTCGCGACTAACATTTCTAATCGCGACGAAGGCGTCGCTCCCACAACAGAGCTACCCATTGGTAAAATCAGTCCCCCTCTTTGAAAAAGAGGGGTTAGGGGAGATTTTACCAGACGGGCTTAACCATCCTGGCGATGCACCCAGTCGGCACCTAATGTCCCTTGCAGGTTCTCAAGATAAGACGGATGAGTGGTCTCGGCCAGCATTCGCTCAGTCGCGGCAAGCTTGTCAATCAATGTCTGATGCAATGAATCAGTCGGTTCGGTTTCACTGAGTTGTTGCAAAATATAGTCGCGGTGTTGTTGCCAAAGCTTACCATCTCTTTGCTGTTTAATTTTGAGCCGCTCTTGATACCAGTCACTTTGCATTAAGTAGTCGTGAGTGAACATAAAACGAATGGCGGGATCAGTGATGGTTTTACCTTCATAGTGACCGTTGGCCATAATATGGAGCAGGGCTTTTAGCGGCGGACACGCATCATGGATTGAACCATCCTGAAAATAGAGCCTGGCAACCCGTTGCTGGGCTTCATAAACATTGTTGACACCATCAACAAAACTGTCCATATCCTGCGTTTCCGGCTTGAGCATGGCTTCATCAAATACGGCCGTCGGATAATCGAATACTTTACCAAAATTGGTATGTACAAAGCGTTCGGTGATGCGATAACCCAATCGACTGGCATAGACCGTCTTGCCCTGATATTCAAAATCATCCAGTTTTTCGAGTTGCCCCTGCTTAATAAGATACTGCGGGTCGCGGTGATTTACAGGTAAGCGTGACCATATTTCCGGAATCAACAGACTAATATCATGATCTATTTTGCGTTGACAACCAATATAACCCGCCGCCGTGGAATAACCGGCATAGCCGCACAAGATATAAGAGACCAGCGCGGTATTAAGATCAGCCGTGGTAGACAAGGCATTAAACGGGCCTTTGGTTAGCGCCCCTTCGGAACCGGCACCCGTCGTTGATGGTGATTTTCCGGTCAGACTGCAAATAAAATCCATAAACAATTCTGGAAGTTCTTGATAATGGATAGGATTATAAATAGCCAGCGGCCTGATTCCGGCGGCACTATCCCGTGGATTATTCCGGCGTCCGGGTAACACGGCATTAACCGGAAAATGAACGGCTTGATCGGCACTGATTCCGCGTGCCAGGCGTGTTGACAGTTCTGAAAGATAGCGCATGACCGGGTTAACAATATCCGGGCGAAGTTGCAGATAACGCACATTTAAGCTGGGCTTGCCATCGACCAAACGCGGATGGGCTGACGAGACAAAATATTCACCTTCCCGGCCTTGTGCTGCCTGACTAATGACATCCCGCATCGGCTTGCTGAATTCGTCAAAGTGAATGACGTCTTCCATGAGTTCGCGGGCATCTTTTGGCGTTAACGGCTCAAAGTTGGAAATAAAATTATCAGTACCCGACAAATCCAGTTCTGTCTGTAAATCGCTGCCCCGGTGGACGGCATCATCAGGACGCTGAAAAAAACTGTGTTCGCAGTTATCGACCAATTTAACGCTAGGGTTTTTATAGTCGGGGTTAAGTCCGGTAAGGGCAGAGGCGGGTACGACAATGGACGCGGTTATGTCATCTTCCAGTTGTACTTTAGCCGATGCTATAAAGTCCTGTCTTAATTTAAAAACACGCCAGGCACCGTGAGCATCAAAACCGACCCGCAGATAGCTGGCAATCAGTTTGCGACCATGAAATTTTAATTCGTTACCTGGATAACCATTGACCAGGTCGACGGAAAAATGCTCTCGCCAGTTTTGTCCCCATTCCGCTTTGTAAAAACGTTTTATCATCAGCACCATTGCCCAAATATGCTGGGGAATTTGCTTTAGCCAATGATTATAATCATGAGAATACTCGGTGATGGACGGTGTCAGCAGCTTGATAGTCGAACCTAGCGTGCGTTTATTGCTAAGCAGTCGGCGTTTGTCACTGCCATTACGCGCTTGATTCCGAAACCGGCCGGAATAATCATACTCAAAAATCTCGGCCACCCTGTCCATGTCTTTATCAAAATGATCGACAAAAACAGCACCGGAAATGATGGCTCCGGCAATTGATTTGGAAATTTCAGACTTGCCACCCCCTGATACGGTACTGGGTTTGTGGCAGAAAGTACCTTCCGGATAAGTACCAATCAGTCGCCAACTGGGCGCATTGGGATGGCGCTCCATGTGGACTCTAAAACCACTTGAATAAACATAAGTATGATTGATTAGCAGTTTTATAGAGCAGACAAGGCCATCATTTAGCCAGCTTATCTGTAGTTTCTGGATATTGATTTTTGCCGTATCCGGAATAAAAATGATACCGGGATGCTCTTTATCGACGGCATAGCCTTCATTTTTAACGTCTATGGTTGCGCCTAACAACTGACAAAGTTTGTCGAAAGAATAGCGATCATTCACATCAACACTCTGAGGCAAAAATATTTCCCCCAGAATAGCGCGTGGAAAAGCCAGTGCGCCACCTGAATGCTCTTCTTCGCAGCCGCCAAACAGGTTGGCCGAATAACTGATCTGGGATTTGATTTCTTTTTTGCTGTAACCAAAATAGTTGTCGGCAATCAGCGTAACAATCACGCCTTGCATATTACGACAGACCAGTTTAAACGGTTTGCCCTCGTTGTAGAGTTCATCCTCATGTTGCCAGCACAGACCTTCTTTACGCTGACGCTCGGTAGCGTCTTTATAATGGGGCAGGCCGATGGCCTTTTTACGACACTGCACCAGATGTGGCGCAAGAATGATGCAGCCGGTATGACCGGTCCATTGATCAATATCCAGTGCGGCATCGTTATCAGGTAAAAAGGGATCGCCCGCATTGCCAAAAATAGATTCTACAAAATCCAGATTGGCAACCAGTCCACCGGGGGCAAAGAAGCGGGTTTCCATGGTTTTTTTAGGGATCAAACCGGCAATTTCAGGTGCCACAATCGGCCTGAGCAATAACGATAGCCAGAGTTTTGCAGAATTTTCCTGGCGGCTGGTAAAAGGCAGGCATAACAGATCGTCTGGAGGTGACAGCGCAATACGCAATAATTCTGCATAAGCCGCCACGGGGACTTCGTTTTTATCGGCGGGCACGGGAAGGCCGCCAGCGACAATATGAAATACGCCTTTCGTGGTGCGCCGGTCATTTTGTGGATTATGCAGAACCCCTTGCCGCATCCGGTAAGAATCAATATAGGCAGAATGAAATTCATTATGCTGAAACGGCAATGACAGCTCTCTGGCCAGGCCTTTATGTTCCAGTACAAAAGTCTCTCCAGGCAACATAATGGACGCGTCCACGCCATTTTCAGACAAGTAGGCGTTAAGAAAATCCTGAATACGTTGATCAGCGGGACAGCGGTACTTGGCCAGCAGGCGACGTTGCTGCGAATAGTTTCTTAATAAGCTATTGGCAATCTTGAGATATTGCTGATCATCCTCAACTTCGCAAGTAGGATGACCCAGTGCGGCCAATTGCAGATTAATGTGCTGTAGCTCTTCCAATTGCTTTGGACTCGCAAGATTAAGTTGGGTCGGAAGGGTAGAAAAATTCATAAGGTAACTCCAGCGAGTATTATTCAGGAACTATCGGTCGATCTTGGTTAAAGGGTGCTTTAATTACCAATCTGCAACAGCGGGCAATGTAAAACAAGTAATCCTGGCAAGAGGCTTAATCATAAACTGATTGCCAGCCGGTTTCCAAGCCCGAAATGACATCAGGCAATATTAAATTTTTTGGGCGTTATAAGCAACTAAAGCCGAATTGGATAGGTTGATTGGGAAAATTCTACTTTTAATGGGTAAAATATTCTCCGGAAATCACCTTAAACTATGAGCAATGAATAGCCTATTAACCACACATGGGCGGCAATATACAGGTATCGTCACCGTAGAGACGCGATTTATCGCGTCTCTATTTATCGTGACCCTACATCCGAAAACCCACGGGTTATCATTTAGACGTGATAAATGGCGTCTCTACGGAGATTAATTTATGGTTGATAGGTATAAGGTTATTTCTGCGAAAGAACTTACCCATTAGACGAATCCAATCGTTTGCTTGATTGGGAAAATCCTACTTTTAATGGGTAAAATATTCTCCAGAAATCACCTAATGCCACGATGTTGGCAGGGCAACCGCAAGGGATTGCCCTTACAAGACACGGATGTCGTTACATAAAATGGCTGCCCACGTAAGGCGTGACAAGCCGCAAGGCTTAGCTTTAAAAGGTTCAGCCTTACGTGGGTAGCCGTATTTTTTAAACAGCAATACCCTTAAATCATAAAGACGACAGTCTTCCGGATAAAGTAATACCAACCAATACCGTCGGTTAATCCTGAACCTCGTGTATAATAATCGTTTATAGTTTAGACGCTTACCAGTTTTAATATGTACAAATATGACGGCCTGCTTATCCACGAAAGTCACGATGATGAAGGAATCCTTGAAGTTATCGACCGTAAAGGCGTCAGATCCCTGCATTTTGGCTCGCATCCGCGACAAAGCTGCATGTTGTTGGCCGACCCTTACAAACTGGAATTGGATTATGTACGGGCAATGGCGAGTTGGTTGCTATTTAAACCAACGCTGGATGACGATGCCCTGATTATTGGCTTGGGCGGCGGTTCACTAACCAAGCATTTGCTTCAGCATTTTCCCGATTGTCGTTTAAAAGCGGTAGAGTTTAGAAAAAGCGTGGTAAAAATTGCCCGCAGCCATTTTGGCTTGCCCTTGGATCATCGCCTTAAAATTATAGTGGATGATGGCGGCGACTATATACGCCAACGCGCAGAACCCTATCGCGAACATTATAGTTTATTGTTTATCGATGCGTTTGATCATGAAGGCATGGCCACTTCAATTTGTAATGAAGCTTTTTTTGATGCGTGTAGAGCCTTGTTAAAAAAAGAGGGTATTATGGTCATCAATTTGTGGGGCGGCACCAATAATCCAGAGTTTCAGCAAGTTTCCCAGTGGCTGGGACGCGTTTTTAACTGGCAAATATTATTTTTGCCCGTTCGAGATAAAGGCAACATTATTGCCCTGGCTTTTAATAACTATTCACCCGTTTTTTCCATGAAAGAGCTTAGAATCCTCGCTCTGGATCTTGAACAACAGTATCAAATTGAATTCCCGACTTTTTTAAAAGACCTTAAAAAACATAACGCCAGTACCCTTAGCCAAGTGATTAAAACATGACATCCACTGCTTTACAAACCGAACCGAACCTTTTTAGCTACCGTAAATACTGGGCGCAACGCTTTGGCGTAGCACCTGTATTGCCCATGTGCCGAGCAGAAATGGACGAACTGGGCTGGGATAGTTGCGATGTTATTTTGGTCACCGGCGATGCTTATATTGATCATCCCAGTTTTGGTATGGCATTGATTGGCCGCTTGCTGGAAGCTCAGGGCTTTAGAGTCGGCATTATCTCCCAGCCTGACTGGACCAGTGCCATTGATTTTACCAAGCTGGGTCGGCCCAATCTGTTTTTTGGCGTGACTGGCGGCAACATGGATTCAATGGTTAACCGCTATACGTCTGATAAAAAAATCCGCTCAAATGATGCTTATACGGCCAATGGTGCAGCGGGAAAGCGTCCTGACCGTGCGGTTAATGTCTATTCGCATCGCTGCCGTGAAGCTTATAAAGAGGTGCCGATTATTATCGGCGGCATAGAAGCCAGTCTGCGACGCATCGCCCATTATGATTACTGGTCTGATAAAGTACGTAAATCGGTATTGCTGGATTCCAAGGCCGATTTATTGGTATATGGCAATGCAGAGCGGCAAATTGTTGAAATTGCCCACCGTCTGGGGCAGGGTGAAGCCATCTCCGAGCTTAAAGGCATCCGTGGCACGGTACATTTTGTTAAACAAATACCTGAAGGCTGGGTGGTTAAAGATTCTACGGATATTGACCGGCCGGGCGCACTAAGTCCCATACAGAATCCGTATCAGGAAGAACCCGCTTGTGACAAAAAACCGGATGACAGCGATCCTAATGAAAAAGTGATCTCGCTCTCCAGCGTGGTCATGCTCAAACAGTTAGTCAGAGACCAGCGCTCTCAAACCGTTATTCGCATTCCCGCTTATGAAACCGTAAAAGACGATCCTGTCTTGTATGCCCACGCCTCACGGGTTATGCACGGTGAAACCAATCCGGGCAATGCGCGGCCGTTAATTCAACAGCATGGACTACGTCAAGTCTGGATTAATCCACCCCCGATTCCGTTAACCACCAAAGAAATGGATGGCGTTTTTGATCTGCCGTATTCGCGTGTGCCGCACAAAGAATATGGCAACGCCAATGTACCTGCTTTTGAAATGATTCAACATTCGGTCAACATCATGCGCGGCTGTTTTGGCGGCTGTACTTTTTGTTCAATTACCGAGCATGAAGGACGCATCATTCAAAGCCGTTCCGAAGATTCCATCATTCGGGAAATTGAAGCCATCCGTGATACGTCACCCGCTTTTACCGGTCACATTTCTGATTTGGGCGGCCCCACCGCCAATATGTATCGCCTGGCTTGCAAGGATGAAAAGATTGAAGCCGCGTGTCGCAAACCCTCTTGTGTTTATCCGGGCATTTGTCCTAATCTGAACACCGATCATACTCATTTGATTAAGCTCTACCGCAGAGCACGCGCCTTGCCTGGTATCAAAAAGATATTTATTGCCTCCGGTCTGCGTTACGATTTAGCCGTTGAATCACCTGAATACGTTAAAGAGCTGGTCACTCATCATGTCGGCGGTTATCTTAAAATTGCCCCGGAACATACCGAGCTGGGGCCGTTATCAAAAATGATGAAACCGGGAATGGGCACTTATGATCGCTTTAAGGAAATGTTTGATAAGTATTCCAAAGAAGCCGGTAAAGAACAATACCTGATACCTTATTTTATAGCCGCTCACCCCGGAACTACCGATATCGATATGCTTAACCTGGCCTTGTGGCTAAAGCGTAACGGTTTTAGAGCTGATCAGGTGCAAGCATTTTTGCCATCGCCCATGTCCATCGCCACCGCGATGTATCACTCGGGTAAAGATACGCTGCATAAGGTAAGTCGTAAGGCTGAAGATATGCCGATACCTAAAACCATCAAGCAACGTCGTTTGCATAAAGCCTTCTTGCGCTATCACGATCCCAAAAATTGGCCATTATTGCGTGACGCGTTAAATGCGATGGGTCGCAACGATTTGATAGGCAATGGCAAGCACCATTTGATTCCCTCTTATCAGCCTAAAGGCACCGTTGAAGCATCTGGCAAGATCCAGCATTTTAAAACCAAATATACCGGCCTTGATAATAACCGGAATGAAAAAAGCTTTGGCAAAAATAAAATCGCAAGAAAGCCAAATAAATAAAAAAAAAATTTGGCAAAGAAAATTTATTGTGTATAATGACGTTTCTTTGCTGGTGTAGCTCAGTTGGTAGAGCAGTTGATTTGTAATCAACCGGTCAGGAGTTCGAATCCCCTCACTAGCTCCAAAGAATTTAAAGCCTTAGATGTTCTTCATCTAAGGCTTTTTTATTGCCTAAAATTTAGTAAACATCAATTTATTGGTGCGCATCGCGCTGCCATTAAAAAATGGAACACTGATGACACGGATTTGACGGATAGACACGGATAAGAAAGTTTTTTAATCTCATGAAAACAGTAGTAGTGTGCGCATCGCGCACCCTCAGCTAAACAGTAGTATTGTGAAACTTGGCGGGTGTTATTTATTGCGAGTTGCCTTATTAGTCGTTTATATAACGCGGAACAAATTTAAAGAGACCATCTTCTCGACGAATTAAACCTTTCAAGCCTAATGCCAAAAATCGGGACTCTTTATGCAGACCTTTTTTATAGGCGTCTTCAATTTTTACCGCCTCCTCATTTTCTGTAGAAAATTGATTAACCGTTAATGATTTTAGTTTATGGACAAATTCAAGCGTCAGTTTAAATACTTCTGAGTGGCCTTTAACCTGACCAAAAGCCGTGTCAAAAGAATCTCTCTGAATGGTCACCGGAATTTTTGATTGGACGCTATTCAGGTCGGCTTCTTTGACGGTCAATGAAAACAGCTTTTCATCAAAATAAACCACCTCCGGACTTATCGACAAACGGAAAAACTGATCGCGGTCATTTTCAATGATTAAGTCGGACTGTTTAAGTGAGTCGGCCAAACTGACAAGTTCTGTTTGAAAATTTGAATGATTGTTCACTTCAATCCAGCCAAAGGGATGCAGGGTAATGGTTTTCTCAATCGTTGCAAAGTCAAACCCGCGTAAGTGTGAGGCCAAGCCCAATAAAAGGGCTAATTGCCGGTCAGTAAAATTTATCGCCAACGGTTTTTCTTTACCCAACACACCGGCCAACAAAGGCCTGTTGTGAGCCATCGGCAACGTCAGTCCATACTTGGTCGGTTGAAATAAATAATGGGGGCTAAAGCTGTCTGGTAAAGCCGTTAACGCGGTTTCAAGTGCCGAGTTATCGCTGATAAAATCATCAATTAACGCTTTGATGTACGCTATTTTTCCATCAGCTGTTTCGCCTTTAACCATTTCTGCTATTGAAAACCAGGTCAAGCGTTCATCAGTTTTTATTTTTTTTAGCAAGAAAAGAGTGCCTTCCAGCGTTAAATCAATCTGAAAAATATCCAGATAATATTCCGTTAACGCATGGTTTGGAGCGGTGCCTTGAACTTGCTGATAAGGTTTTAAACAGCGCCAAGGGTTGAAGGTGTAATGGGTTTCAAAAAGTAAGCCCGCTTCTTCGCGTAACTCCCGTTTCAGGGTTTCCGGTAAGGCGTTTTTGATTAGCCCGGAATCGGGTGCTTGCAATTCTTTAAGCAAGGCGGCTTTGTCAGCGCAGGGGATGTCCTGTTGATTGGCTCTGCCGCCGAGCAATCCATAGTCGCCTGCTGATTTATCAAAGCGTTTTTGCGTGTCTTCGCGTTGATAAAATAAAATCTTGCCATCCAGTTTGATTATGCTCCAGGCAACGTAACAGTAGCGGATGGGTTGTGCCTGTTGACTTGCATGGTTTTGGTATCGAGCGGTTTCTACAAAGTTCAACACATCGCGTTGTTGATTTTTCTTGTCATTGGAAACGCCTTGGGTATTCCAAAAGTTAGGCGCAAACAAATGTGACTTGCTGTCGCTTAGTGCCGTCAAAACCGATAGCGCCATTAATTGCGCCGGAAAAGACACAAAACACCAATTGCCTTTTTGTAAATATTCGGTATTTAAAACCGCCAAGGTATTCAGCAGGGTTTCCAGCAAGGCAATCGTATTTTCAGCAAGCGCACGATCAATCGAGTGTTGCAGGCATAGCCTGTCAACCAAGACGTCGCGTGGAACGCTATAAAAATCCCCGTCTTCTTCGGCAAAGCGGGGTAGGTGAGGGATGAGTGATTGGATTAACGGTGCGGACATGTGATTTTCAAGCTATTTATTCTAAATTCCATGATGAAATGCCTAGACTTTTCGTGGCTATTTTTGGCCATACAGACCCCAATCGACATCTTCACGAATAAAGCGTTCGGTCATCGATTCACGGTGCGATTCCAGATAACGACGCATTGATTCGGCGATCAAGTCATCCATATTGGCAACCCAGCCCTGTTGCACCAAATAGCGTGCTTGTTGCAAGAGTTGGTCGGGGATTTGGATTTGAACGGTAGTCATTATTTACTCGGCTGTTAAAGTTTTGAACTAATAAATATCGGCAATTAGCTGTTAAGAAGCAGCCGATTGATACCATTCCAACAAATGAAACCATTGGTTATTGTTTAACCGAAAGGTAGAAAAATCAGCTTTATCTACCGTTAAAATCTGCTGTTGCTGATACTTATTGGCTAACCAAATCACTGCCGCATCGGTAAAGTCAATATCATGATCAGCGTATTTTTCAATGGTCTGTGCTATTTCTTGGTAAGCCGTTACGGGAATATCAACAACTTGAATCCCGCCACAGACCACCCAGTTTAATAAAGCTATTTTTGCTTTGGTATCTAAAAAATAACAACATTCGACAATAACAGGGGCAGCCGTTATTAACGCCTGTTCGTTTTTTTGTAAAAATTTTAAAGCTTGCTGGTGCAGTTTATCGCGGCGAATATACAATGCGACTAAAAAGCTGGTATCAACGATCAGCATTATTAGTAAACCGCGCTTTTAGCAAATCTTTAGTATGTTGTGCAATATCACCTTCGTGGGTTTGGTCTGAACCAAAGCCGTCTTTACCCAGTTCATAAGGGGTTAATGGTTTGTTAGCCATTGATAATAAACGTTCAAGTGCTAAACGAATCGTTTCGTTTTTGGAAAGGTGATGCTGTTGACAATAAATAGTTAACTGCTGTTCCAGGTTGTCGGGTAATTGAATGGATAAAGACATGGTAGCTCCTTTTAATATTTCACGATTATAGTCAGTGTGTTGTTCGCATAATCTTTCACTTTATGAAAAACTGCGGCTGTAGATGTGCCGTGCCAGTTCAAAAAGATAAGGCTTTTCAGCGTAATTAAAATCCCAAAACTTTATTTCCAGCAAGTTTCTTTTGTAGCCTGTACTAATAAATGGATTGGATGTGGTGAGCCAAAACATTTGATAAAGTAATTTAGAAAATAATTGTTTATCATTTTTTAAAGATGAATTGCTTTGCTGAAGATTATTAGCTAACTCATTAAAATAAAATCCATCATGAACATTATTATTTTTATTTTTACGTTCATTTAGTACGAGATTTTTAAGATCAAGATAAGCTTTACTCAGTGGGAATAATTGATCAGCTATTTGGTTTTTAAAAATGGCTACCGATAAATCATCTTCTTTAAATAAATCGAGCAATATTTCTTCGTAAGGTTGCGCTACTTCGTCAAAGCTGAACATGACGCGCATATTAATGATAAACAAATAAGCCAATATTTTTTCGTCCAGTTCGTTAAATAACGTTGAATTATGTGTTATCCAGTTACGTGTGCATTTCATGATCCATGCTTCACCTTTTATAAAATCAGCGGCTTCCCATTCGTGCGCTAACGTTCTGATAAATAATTTATATAGCGCGGCTTTATCGCTAGGTTCGCGCAATGGTAAAAAGTTTTCTAAAACGTCCAAGTAATCGTGCATATCGGCAAGATTTACTTGTTTTTCAGTGTTCTTAATGAAATTGTTAAAATTTAGCTTTTCTTCGGGCAGATTTTCTAAATAATCTTTTAAATACTTACAACCTTCAATAATCCCTCGCCGCAACCGTGAATATGGATTTTCATAACAGCTTTTAACCCACTCATTAACTTCTTTATCAGATTTTTTATAGATAGGAGGCAATGCTATTTTTGCTGATTTAAAGGTATCTTGTATGCTGGTGGTAGTATCGCCATGGTTGGAACAAAACAAAATATGTTGTTTTGGAAAACCTTTTTCAACAATTAATTGAGTGAAAAGATAATAACCGCCATTTTCTTTCAATTGTGCATCTGAGCATAACGCCTTAATCCGTTCTCGCTGTTTCAATAACGACTCATTTTCTTGCGCAGAATAATTATGAAACTCACTTAAAATGCTCTTCAAGCAAGAATTGATTGGATCGTCCTCAAGATAAGGCACTAAGTTTATGTCGAGAATAATGTAATCAATTTCCTCCAATCTGTTTTTTATAAACTCCAGACCATCTTGTAGGCTTAACTCAAGGAATAGATTTTCTGATTTTAAATATCTTTTAAGCTCTTCTTTATCAGAACAATTAACAGCATCCGGGGTAATTTCACTCAGCACATCCGAAGCTGTCGCCTTGACCTCACAGCCGTCAAAATCCTCTATCCATAAAAAATAACTCATTACCGCCTCTTATTTGTTGGAAATCAAAAGTTCATTGGG